>ERZ773157.1392-NODE-1392-length-22981-cov-5.475661_pt1 | contig 22981 bp, 19 predicted proteins | sample MGYA00511480_ERZ773157 | MGnify/ENA primary metagenome ERZ773157 (study PRJEB29015, sample SAMEA2737863) | human gut metagenome | biome: human gut; feature: human-associated habitat; material: faeces | place: China | collected 2012 ... | reverse complement strand
GGACCAGCGGACGTCTGAATCCCGCCTATTACGACGACTATGCCGAGTATTTCGTGCAGTGGGTGACCGAGATGGAGGAGAACGGATTCCCGATCTACGCCATCACGATGCAGAACGAGCCGCTGAACAAGGGCAATTCGATGTCGCTCTACATGCCGTGGGAGGACCAGCTGGCCTTCGTCAAGAAGCTCGGCCCGGCATTCCGCAAGGCGGGCATCGACACCAAGATCCTCTGCTACGACCACAACTACAACTACGATAACGTCGCCGGCCAGCAGAACTACCCGCTCAACATCTACGCCGACGCCGATGCTGCGCAGTGGGTCGATGGCTCGGCCTGGCACAACTACGGGGGCAGCGTGAGCGAGCTGGACAACATCCGCGCCGCCGCGCCCGACAAGACGATCTACTTCACCGAGGCCTCGATCGGCACGTGGAACTACAATTTCGAGAGCTGCGTGATCGACGACTTCGAGTCGATCTTCCTGGGGACGCTGAGCCGCTACGGCAAAGGGGTTCTGCTGTGGAACCTGATGCTCGACGACAAGGGCGCTCCGAACCGTCCTGGAGGCTGTACGACCTGCTACGGGGCCATCGAGATCAGTTCGTCGGATTACAAGACGCTCAAGTACAACAGCCACTATTACGACCTGGCCCAGTGCGCCAAGGTCATCCGGCCGGGTGCCGTGCGCATCGGCGCGTCGGGTTACACGGCGTCGGGGCTGACCTACCTGGCCTTCCGGAATCCCGACGGATCGAAAGCCTTCGTGGCGCTCAACAGGAGCGCCGGCGAACAGACCGTCGCCGTGTATGAAAACGCCGACCGTTCGTTCAAATACACCATCCCGGCCAAGTCGATCGCCTCGTTCCGCTGGGGCGCCGGAGCCGAAAACTAACCTTTAAAATTCGCAGAACATGAAAACGCTGAAATACATCGCACTGTCGCTGCTCGTCGCTGCCTCGACGACGGCGTGCAAGGACGATCCCGAACTGCTCACCACCGACGTCGGTCCCGAGATGACCGTCGTTTCGGCCGATGCGTCGGGCGTCTACGGCGGCAAGGTCGACTTCGAGGTGACGATGACCGACCGCTATGCGCTCTCGACGCTCAAGGCGCAGGTATTCTTCGACGACGAGATGGTCGCCGAGGAGGTGATCCGCACCAAAAGCGACGGAACCTACACGGGGGCTGTGACGCTTCCCTTCTACAAGAACATTCCCGACGGCGAGGCCACGCTGCGCTTTGTGGGGCAGAACGTGCGCTTCGGAACGACGACCGTCGACCGGCCGCTCGCCGTATCGCGTCCCAAGCCCGCCTACCTGACGTTCTTCCTCGATGACGCGGAGTACCGCATGGAGCCTACGGGTAACGACTACGAATACGCCGTGACGGACGAGTTCCCGCAGAAGCCGCAGGGCTACATCGCGACGCCCGAACTCGACGCCGCTGGCTCGGTGGTGACCTTCGGCTACGACTCCGGGGCCGGCGGCATCGTCTCCGATTCCACCGACGCCATTCCCTTCGCCAATTCGAATGCCGGGGAGTTCACGATCACCTTCAACCTGCTGACCTTCGAGGGGTCTCCTTTCATCAAGCTGCTCTTCGGCGAGACGGAGATGACGATGGTCGACAATGACAATTACAGCATCGTCACCACGCTGACCGAGGGCCGGACCTACACGCTGACGGGCGTTTCGGACTTCGCCGACTGGGATGTGGACCGCGACTTCTTCGAACGCGCCGATGTTTCCGATCCCGAGACGCTGACCTTCCTGCCGATGACGGGCATGTACAAGGTGACGGCCAATTTCAAACACAGCTACCTGCGTATCGAGGCCATGAAGTCGGCCACGGAGTATGCGTCGCTCGCCGCCGACGGTTCGGGCAATGCGATCTGGACGGTCGGAGCCGGTATCGGCAAACCCGTCATCAAGAACGGCGACGGTTGGGATATGGGCTCCACGGGCTTGTGTCTGGCTCGCGTTGCGGACAAGAAATTCCAGATCTCGCTGGTGGCCGGCGTTTCGATCAACGCTTCGAACTTCGACTTCAAGTTCTTCTGGCCGAAGGACTGGGACAAGGGCGAATTCCTGGGTAAGACGGATGCCTCGTTTGCCAATCCCTACGGGGTCCTGACCACTACCAGCGATTTGATCGAGATTTCCGACGGTGGCAACTTGGGGCTTGCCGAGGGCAAGACGCTCGACTTGGGCGGTATCTACCGCTTCACGATCGACGTTTCAGGCGGCACGATGGCCGCGGTGCTGACCGTCGAGAAAGTGGGCGAGCAGGAGCTTCCGCCCGCCGACATCACCGTCAACGGAACGCCGATGGCCCAGCTCGACGTGGACAACTACCAGCTGGACCTCGACCTGACGCAGGGCCAGACGCTGACGCTGGGCGGCGCCGACGCCTTCACGCCGGCGTGGATCAATCCCGACTTCTTCGAGGCGGCCTCCGCGACGAGCGTCAAGCTGGTCCCCGTCACGGGCAAATACCGCATCACGGCCAATCTGGCGACCCGGGTGATTGATGCGCTGGTGCTCAACGCCGACGGCTCGGGGCTTGCCACGTTGAGCGACGACGGCCACGGGGCGGTTTATTTCATCGGCTACGGCATCGGTTCGCCCGCGGCCGTGAACGAACCGGGCTGGACCACCGAAAAGGGCGTCTGCGTGCCCGAATCCGCTCCCGGCATCTACACGATGACGGCCCAGGCGGGTCTGGAAGGCAGCACGACCCTCGGACAGCGTTTCCGCGTGAGCGGCTGGAGCGGCAAGTTCTTCCGGAACCGCGGCTGGGACGGTCTGGGAGCCTTCACGCTGGCGCCGGGCGCCGAGGCGTTCTTCTCGATCGCCGGGGACGGCAACATCGAGATCGCCTCGGGAGTCACCCTTGAGGAGGGCGCGACCTATCGTCTGACACTCGACGTGACGGCGGGAAAAGACAACCCCGTTTTGTCGCTGGTTAAGAAATAATCGTTAATTTTGCAAACGGAGTGCGCGGCCTCTCGACTGTGCACTCCGTTTGTGAATATGCACTAATCCATTCCAGACATGAAAAATAAAATTCTGTTGAAGAGTCTCGCCGGGCTGTGCGCCCTGGCGGCGGTCGCCTGCGGAGGCGGGCCGGGGCCGCAGGGCAGCGTCGCCGTCTACCTCGACGAGTCGCAGCCGATCGAAAAGCGGGTCGAAGACGCCCTTTCGCGCATGACCCTCGAAGAGAAGGTCGCCATCCTGCATGCGCAGTCGAAATTCTCGTCGGCGGGCGTTCCGCGCCTGGGCATTCCCGAGGTGTGGTGCACCGACGGCCCTCACGGCATCCGCCCCGAGGTCCTGTGGGACGAATGGGACCAGGCCGGCTGGACGAACGACTCCTGCACGGCTTTCCCGGCGCTGACGTGCCTTGCCGCGACGTGGAATCCCGAAATGTCGGCGCTGTATGGCAAATCCATCGGCGAGGAGGCGCGCTACCGCGAGAAGGACATCCTGCTGGGACCCGGCGTGAACATCTACCGCACGCCGCTCAACGGCCGCAATTTCGAGTACATGGGCGAGGACCCCTACCTCTCCTTGCGGATGGTCGTTCCCTACATCGAGGAGGTGCAGAAGAACGGCGTTGCCGCCTGCGTGAAACATTTCGCACTCAATAATCAGGAGGCCCACCGCCACGGCATCGACGTCGAGGTCGACGACCGTGCGTTGAACGAGATCTATCTCCCGGCGTTTAAAGCCGCCGTTCAGGAGGGCGGCGCATGGGCCGTCATGGGCGCCTACAATAAATACAAGGGAGAGCATTGCTGCCACAACCGCTACCTGCTGAACGACATTCTGAAACGCGACTGGGCCTTCGACGGCGTGGTCGTCTCCGACTGGGGCGGCACGCACGACACGAAGCAGGCCGCCGAGAACGGTCTCGACATGGAGTTCGGTTCGTGGACCGACGGTTTGAGCTGGGGTGCCAGCAACGCCTACGACAACTATTACCTCGCCGCCCCCTACCTCGATATGCTCCGCAAGGGCGAGGCTTCGACGGCGACGCTCGACGACAAGGCGCGCCGGGTGCTGCGGCTGATTTTCCGCACGGCGATGAACACCCGCAAACCGTTCGGGTCGCTCAATTCGCCCGAACATCTGGCCGCTGCACGCCGTATCGCCGGCGAGGGCATGGTGCTGCTGAAAAACGAGGGCGGGGTGCTGCCCATCGACCTCGGGCGTGCGAAGACCATCGCCGTCGTGGGCGAGAATGCGATCAAGATGATGACCGTGGGCGGCGGTTCCTCGTCGCTCAAGGTGCGGCACGAATATACGCCGCTCGAAGGCATCCGCGCCGCTGCGGCCGGCAAAGCCGAGGTGATCTACGAACGCGGCTACGTCGGCGACGTGACGGGCGACTACAACGGGGTGAAGACCGGGCAGGATTTGAGCGAGAGCCGTTCCGAGGCGCAGCTGATCGCCGATGCCGCGGCCGCGGCCCGCAAGGCCGACGCGGTGATCTTCGTCGGGGGGCTGAACAAGAGCAACCACCAGGACTGCGAAGGCGACGACCGCCTGCAATACGGCCTGCCGTATGCGCAGGACAAAGTGATCGGGGCGCTGGCCGAAGCCAATCCCAATCTGGCGGTGGTGATCGTCTCGGGCAACGCCGTGGCGATGCCGTGGATCGACCGTGTTCCGGCGGTGCTGGAGGCGTGGTTCTCGGGTTCCGAGGCGGGCAATGCGCTTGCCGACGTGGTGTTCGGTGCGGTGAACCCTTCGGGCAAGCTGCCCTTCACGTTCCCCGTGCGGCTGGAGGACAACGGCGCGCATGCGCTGGGCGAATACCCGGGCTCGGACAAGGTGAAGTATAACGAGAGCATCTTCGTCGGTTACCGCTGGCACGACAAGGAGCAGCTCAAGCCGCTGTTCGCCTTCGGCCACGGGTTGAGCTACACCGCCTTCGCCGTCGGCAACGTGAAGGCCGACCGTACGACGCTCGCCCCGAACGGCAGCATCCGTATTTCGGCCGACGTGACCAACACGGGCGACCGTGCGGGCGCCGAGGTCGTGCAGCTTTACATCGGCGACGAGCAGTCGTCGCTGCCGCGTCCCGTGAAGGAGCTGAAAGGTTTTCAGAAAGTTTCGCTGAATCCCGGGCAGACGCGGACCGTGACTTTCGAGATCACCCCCGGGATGTTGCAGTACTACGACGACGCAAAGGGTGCGTGGGTGGCCGAGCCGGGCGCGTTCACGGCCTATGTGGGCGCCGCGTCGGACGATATTCGCGGCACGGTGGAATTCGAGTTGAAATGATTCCGCAGCCGGAAAGGAGAAGTCCGCGACCTCTGACAGGTCGCGGACTTTTTCATTGTTCGGTCCGGATGCGATAGAGGGCGTGCCTGCGCAGGGGATGCCCCTCGGGCAGGGCGGGGTGGTCGAACTCTCCGACGCACGTCATGCCGAGCTTCTGCATCACGCGCCGGGAACGCCCGTTTCCGACGAACGTGAAGGCGACCAGTTCCGGAATGCCGAGTTTCGCGGCGTGTGCGATGCATGCCCGGGCCGCCTCGGTGGCGTAACCCTGGCCCCAGGCGTCGTGCCGCAGCCGCCAGAGTATCTCGACCTGGCCCTCCAGCCCGCCGGAGAACGTCACGCGGTGCAGTCCGGTGAATCCCAGCAGCTCTCCGTCCGAAAGACGTTCGACGGCATACGGACCGAATCCTTCGGTCGAAAACTCGTCGCGGATGCGGTCGAGCAGGTCGGCCGACTCTTCGGCGGTGAGCGTCGCGGGGAAATACTCCATGACCCGCTCGTCGGCGTTCATGGCGGCGAAAGCCGGCTGGTCTTCCTCCCGCCATGCGCGCAGTGCGAGGCGGGCCGTTCGGGACGGGTAAAGCATACTTGCTTGTTTTGGGTGTTCGGGGAGTGTCGCGGAAGCGCGGAACGGAATCGCCGGTCCGGAAACCTTCCGCCGCCCCTGAATCCGGCGTCTTGCGCCGGCGCCGCTTATTCGGCGACCTCCTTTTTCGAGCGTTTGCGCGTGTTGATCGTCAGGTAGCGTTGCAGGGTTTGCTGTAACCGCACGGGGTCGATGTTCAGGCGGATTTCGCCGCCCTGTGCGATCGAGATGTCGCCCGTCTCCTCCGAGACGACGACGATGATGGCGTCCGAAATCTCGCTCATGCCGATCGCCGCGCGGTGCCGCGTGCCGAACGACTTGGGCACGTCGCTCTGCGTCACCGGGAGGATGCACTTGGCCGCCACGATCCGGTCGCCCTCGATCAGCGCCGCGCCGTCGTGCAGCGGGGCGTTCTTGAAGAAGATGTTCTTGATCAGCGACGTCGACACCTTGGCGTCGAGGGCGATGCCGCCTTCGGCGATCAGCCGCAGGTCGCTCTGCTGACCGATGACGATGAGTGCCCCGGTCTTCGTCTCGGACATCTCGCGGCAGGCCGTGACGATCGGCACGACGTTGGTCTGCACGGTGTCCTCGCCCGTCGAGAAGATGCGGGTGATGAAGTTGAAATGTTTCTGGCGCATGCCGATCATCTGCAGGAAGCGCCGCAGTTCGGGCTGGAAGACGATGATCAGCGCGATGGCTCCCACCGAGATCAGCTGTCCGAGGATCGTCGACAGCAGCTCCATGTTCAGCGCCCGGACGACCACCCACAGCAGGTAGACGGCGATGATTCCCGAGAGAATGTACGGCGCATTGGTTCCCTTGGTCATGCGGTAAATCCAGTACATGATCACGGCCACCAGAATGATGTCTATCAGGTCGACGAATGTGAACGGAACGAATCCCATCGTGTATCAGAAAATTTATCAGGTTTCAGTTATCGGACAAAGATAGGAAAAAGTTGGGCCGCTGCAAAACCGGACCGCATGCGATTCGGCAAAACGCCGCGACTTTCCGACAGTGTCGTTACGACGCCCAAGATATAAAAAATACCGACTTCCGCCGTGCGGGGAAGCCGGTTTTTTTGTTTTTCGCGGGCGGGGCTACTTCTTCTCGGCCTTTTTGTCGGCGGCATACAGCTCGTTGACCTTCGCCAGCACGGCGGGGGTGATGTTGAGCGTCGTGTCCGCGTCGATCAGCGCCGAGGCGTTGAGGATCAGTTTGTACTTCTTGCCGCTGTTGATCTCCTGCACGGCGCGGTGCAGCAGGTCCTGGGCGCGGTTGGTGAACACGTAGTTCTCCTCGTCGAGCGTCTGGGCCTCCTTCTGGGCGTTGCTCTGGTAGGAGGCCACCTTCTTCTGGATGCTCTCCTGCTGTGCCTGCGCGTCGCGCGAGGTGATCAGTCCCTTTTCGTACTTCTGCTGCAACTGGGCGGCTTCGGCCTGGAGGTTCTGTTCGCGCTGCGCCCAGCTCTTCTGCGCCTTCTCGGTCTTCTCCTGAAGCGCTACGCCTTCGTTCTTGTAGAGGTCGCACTGGGCCAGCACGGCTTCGACCTGAACGTATGCGATGTCGCTCGAAACAACCTGCTGCGCCGCCGCCTCGGCCGCAACTTCGGCCTGCCCGGTGGTCTTCGTGCCGCAGGCCGCGAGGACGAGAGCCGCAGCCAGCGCCGGAAAGAGAGTTTTTTTCATATCGTTTTTTGGTTTGTTTAGTTAATTATTCAGCATTTGAGACACAAAGGTAAAAAAAAATCTTTACTTTTGCCCAACCCGCAGCAAAATTTGAAACACATGTACGAATACATCAAGGGCACAGTCGCCGAAGTGGCTCCCGCTTACGCAGTTATCGACGTCGGCGGGGTGGGCTACTACCTCCATATTTCGCTCGAAACCTACTCCGCGATCGAACACGAGACCGAGACCCGGCTCTACGTCCATTACGTCGTGCGCGAGGATGCGCAGCTGCTCTACGGCTTCTCGACCAAAGCCGAGCGCGAGTTGTTCCGCCTGCTGATCAGCGTTTCGGGCGTGGGCGGCAACACGGCGCGGATGATCCTTTCGACTTATTCGCCGCGTGAGTTGCAGGGAATCATCACGGCGGGCAACGCCGTGCTGCTGAAAAACGTCAAGGGGCTGGGCCTCAAGACGGCGCAGAAGATCATCGTCGAGTTGAGCGGCAAGCTCATGGCGCCGGGCGCCGACGACGGAGGGGCCCAGCCCGGGGCGGGCGGGAGCTTCGACGAGGCCCTTGCGGCGCTGTCCATGCTGGGCTTCGCCCGCGCCCCGGCCGAGAAGGTTCTGCGGGGCGTTCTGCGCGAATCTCCCGCGGCTCCGGTCGAGGAGCTGATCCGAATGGCGTTGAAAAAGCTCTGAATCCGCCATTCCGGAAGTGCGGATATGCCGCATGTGTGGTCGGAAATCGTAAACTTTTGGAAAATAGGTCTGAAAGTCTCCCGGCATTTTGTTTTGGATCTATTTTTGTCTTATATTTACATCGCCTAACAAAACGCCTCATTTTAATTCGCCTCTATGGAAGACATTCCGCTTGGATTCATTTTGATTCTGTTCGGCTTCTTTGTCGCGGCTATTGTGCTGACAGCCATCGTTATCGTGTGGAAGCAGCGCAGGTTGCAGCGGCTTAAGGACCCGCACAAGGACTATTACCGGAAAAAGGGATAGCCGGTTTTTCTGATCTTTTCAAGTACGCCCGCATGCAAAGCGGGCGATTTTTTACGTTTCTTGTTCGTAAATCGGATTGTTTTTGTAAATTTGCACGATTATATGCCGATGAAACGAATATTCGCCACATTGATTTTCGCCCTGCCCCTGCTGTTCTGCGGTTGCTCGGAGGAGGAGGACATCCTTCCCGAACAGCGCCAGAAGATCGTCTCGTATCTTGAGAGGACGCACTCCCCGGCGCTGATCCCGGAGTCGCAGGTCGAGACCGGGAGCCAGCAGCGGTTCTACACCATGTCGGGCAGTACGGTTTACCGGTATATCGACAATTTCTACCGGGACGGGCGGAACGAGCTTCCGGAGATCACCGCCGCCGCGAAAGCGACCATCACCTTCCGGGCCTACGTCTTCGCCTTCTCGAACATCACCGATTCGACCTTTCCGTTCTACTCGAACGATCCCGCCTTGCAGCAGGCCTACGAGGACATGGGGCTGACGCCCGGAGCGTGGTCGTTCGAACCGCTGACGCTCGATATGCGCGGCGACATACTAAACGGGCTGCGGCATGCGTTACTTGGTTGTCGCGAAGGCGACGTCGTCGAAGCCTACATGACCTACAATATGGCTTACGGGGACAAATATGTGAGCACGATTCCGAGAGAAAGCCCCGTCGCGTGGTTTTTCACGGTCGAAAGCGTGGAGTACGACGAATAGACAGAACACCGAATTTATAGAATTGTATAACAAGATATGAAGTTGATCACCCGTTTTCTCTACCTCTCGGCAGCCGGCATCATGCTGCTGACATCCTGCGCCAAGGAGCAGACCGAGTCGTATGACAAATTCGAGAACCAGGCCCTTGAGGCGTGGATGACGCAGAACCGCCGGGAGCTGCTGAAAAATTACCAGCCCGAAGGCGGCTATTACGTCGAAATCCTCGCTGCCGGGAATCCCGACGCCAAGCCGGTGAACGACACTGCCTGCTGGGTGAAGTTCGACTTCTCGGGCCGCGATTTGAGCGGCAACATCGTGCTTACGCGCCGTGCCAATGAAGCCCGCCAGCTCGGCACGTTCACCAAATACACCCACTACGTTCCCTTCTACCGCTACTGCGGCACGGAGAATACGAGCCTGATGGAGGGCACTTTCCTGGCCATGCGCAATACGCTGCACCTCGATCCGGACTATGCCGCCGGCAAGGGAGTCGATCCCGAGTTCCTGCTGCGCGAAGGCTCCAGGGTGCGGCTCTACCTTCCCTCGCGCATCGTCGGCAACGGCGTGGAGGGCGACGGCGGCTACGAGGGGCAGTTCGACTTGAGCGCCAAGCGTCCGCTCATCGTCGATATGGAGATCTGCGATACGGTGAAGAACCCGCTGGAGGCCGAAGGCTCCTTGGTGGACGCCTTCTGCGAGGCCAACGGCGGAATGGTGATGTTCACCAAGGACGGCGAGGACGATTCGGAGAAACGCCCGACCGATCCCGAGGATGCGAAACATCCCTACAACCGTGCCGAGCGGTGGGTGAGCGCCTGCGATACCGTGGCGCAGCTCTATGTCGACGTGCGCTACGACCCGGCCAAGGAACTTGCCGGCGACAGGTTCACCTTCTCGTTTCCCGTCGGCAGCGAACGCAACGAGCCGTATAACGTCGGGTTCGAACCCTACAACGGCTCCGATCTGGAGAAGAAGATCGCCGAGGCGCTCGTGAAGCGTTTCCACGGCGAGGGCGACGACTACGAAGCCTACAAGGGCGTTGCGGACCTCGACGCCGATTCGGTCGGCATGGAAGGTACGGCCAAGATCTGGTATATCGGCCGTTTCCTCGACGGGTTCATCTTCGACACGAACATCGACGAGGTGAAGCAGATCATCTACGGCGAGGTGCGCAAAACCGGTTCGGCGCACTCGTACGACGTGCAGAATCCCGATCTGATAACCGCGTTCTATTACATCGTCCCGCATCTGAAATACGGGCAGTGGGCGACGCTGGTCACCACGTCGACCAATGCCTACGGCACGACGGGCAAGAGCGGCGGTTCGAGTACGTCGACCTCCTCGAACGGCTACACGTCGAGCTATTACGATTACCTGAACTACCTGAACTATTCGCAGATGTATTACGGCAATAACGGCTATTACGGCGGTTATTACAACGATTACTACGGCTACGGCGGTCTGGGCAACTACGGCTATTACGGCGGTTATTACGGGGGCTACGGCGGCAATTACGATTCGGGCGAGACCGTAACCACGACCGAGGTCTATACCGACATTCCGTCCTTCTCGCCGCTGATTTTCCAGATCTACATCGAGCCTGACGGCGAATGATCCGCTTTTCCGGCGGTGTGGAATGCACCGTGAAATCTGAAAAGTCCCCGCTTCGGCGGGGGCTTTTGTTTTGGAACAGGGGACTTTCGCTTCTTTTCTTTCGCGTTGCATTTTTATTACACTTTTTCAGGCAGAAATTTTGCAGTTCCGTAAAATTGTATTAATTTAGTTGTGTAGAACCATCAACCAAAAATTCAACGGATATGATTATCACATTTAACGAGTTGCGCCGTATCAAGGACCGGTTGCCCAGCGGCAGCTCGCAGCGCATTGCAGATGAGTTAGGAATCGACGTAGACACTGTCCGCAATTACTTCGGCGGTAAGCACGAATCGAAGGAGTGCGTCGGCGTGCACTTCGAACCGGGACCGGACGGGGGTGTCGTTACGTTGGACGATACGACGATTCTCGATGTTGCAATGCGCATCTTGAGCGAGCAGTAACGGAGTTATAGCGATTTGTCCGGCATCCGCCGGAAGAAGGGCCTGCGTTTTGCAGGCCTTTTTGTTTGTGCTTTTGTCACCGAGAGTACATGAAACATTCCGCGGTCCTCGCCCGCGGGGTATCGCTGCCTTTTGGTGGCAAAGATCTTCGCAGTCCGGCGACGGCGGGTCCTTTTAGTCTTTTCGTTCGCCCCAGCCCTTGGGAGCGTCCGCTTGAGCGGCGCGGGTTGTTTGCAGCCCGGCAACCTGCGGGTTTTTTGCTGCCGTTGCGTTCTCCCCAGCCCCCCCCCTTGGGGGCGATCGTAGGCTTCTGTGCTTTCTGCTTGTCCCGGACGCATCCTTCCCGCCGCGGAACGCGGCGAACGATTCCGGCCCGATGCCGTAGCCGTGAAACGAAGGCCCGGCTAAAAGTGGCAAGAAACGGGGCCGGTTTGCTTGCAAACCCGCGAATAGGCGCCCGTTTCGAACGTTAGCCGGGACGAAGTAGGCGGAGGCATCTGCCGGGGAGTTTTTGGTACTTTTTGCGGTCAAAAAGTACATAAGTTTCCGCGGGCGGAGACCGCGGTTAACCGCTGACCAAAAAGCGGCAAAAAACGCAAGTCGCCGGACTGCGAACACCCCCGAGTGCGCCGCGCCCCTCAAAAACCGCTTTTCAGGCGGGTGACAAAATGCCGTGCGCCATGACGTTGCACGGCATTTTTCTGCCATCGGGCTGACAATTTGGCAGGGATTGCCGATCGGCACGACCTTTGTTCGGTTCGAGGGCGTAACCGGCGGCCGGAGTCGGAAAAAGCCCGGACCGGCGGATACGCAACCGAAAAATAAACAATTAAAACATATTACTATTATGGCAAAGATTATCGGTATTGATTTAGGAACCACGAACTCCTGCGTGGCAGTGATGGAGGGCAACGAGCCTGTTGTAATCCCCAACTCCGAGGGACACCGCACGACCCCTTCGGTCGTGGCTTTCACGGCCGACGGCGAGCGTAAGGTCGGCGACCCCGCGAAGCGTCAGGCGATCACCAACCCCAAGCGCACGGTCTTCTCGATCAAGCGTTTCATGGGTGAGACCTACGACAAGGTTTCGGCCGACATCGCGCGCGCTCCCTATGCCATCGTCAAGGGCGACAACAACACCCCGCGCGTGGACATCGACGGACGTCAGTACACCCCGCAGGAGATTTCGGCCATCATCCTCCAGAAGATGAAGAAGACGGCCGAGGATTACCTGGGCCAGGAGGTTTCGGAGGCCGTGATCACGGTTCCGGCCTACTTCTCCGACTCGCAGCGTCAGGCTACGAAGGAGGCGGGCGAGATCGCCGGTCTGAAGGTCCGCCGCATCATCAACGAGCCGACGGCCGCCGCATTGGCCTACGGCCTCGACAAGAAGTCCAGCGACCAGAAGATCGCCGTGTACGACCTGGGCGGCGGAACGTTCGATATTTCGATCCTCGAACTGGGCGACGGCGTTTTCGAGGTGAAGTCCACCAACGGCGATACGCACCTCGGAGGCGATGACTTCGACCACGTGCTGATCGACTACATGGCCGAGTCGTTCAAGGCCGAGCACCAGATCGACCTGCGTCAGGACCCGATGGCCTTGCAGCGTCTGAAGGAGGCCGCCGAGAAGGCGAAGATCGAACTGTCGTCCTCGACCACCACGGAGATCAACCTGCCGTATATCATGCCTGTCAACGGCATTCCGCAGCACCTGGTGATGACGCTCACGCGCGCCAAGTTCGAGCAGCTGTGCGACCACCTGATCCGCAAGACCATCGAGCCTTGCAAGCTGGCGCTTCGTGACGCGGGTCTGGACGCCTCGCAGATCAGCGAGGTGATCCTCGTGGGCGGTTCGACGCGTATTCCCGCGATCCAGAAGATCGTCGAGGAGTTCTTCGGCAAGACCCCGAACCGTTCGGTCAACCCCGACGAGGTCGTGGCCATCGGCGCCGCCATTCAGGGCGGTGTGCTCACGGGCGAGGTGAAGGACGTGCTGCTGCTCGACGTTACGCCGCTGTCGCTGGGTATCGAGACCCTGGGCGGTGTGATGACCAAACTCATCGACGCCAACACGACGATCCCGACGCGCAAGTCGGAGACCTTCTCGACGGCTGCCGACAACCAGCCTTCGGTGGAGATCAACGTCTGCCAGGGCGAACGTCCGCTGGCCCGCGACAACAAGTCGATCGGCCGCTTCCACCTGGACGGCATTCCTGCTGCTCCGCGCGGTGTGCCGCAGATCGAGGTGACGTTCGATATCGACGCCAACGGTATTCTGAACGTCTCGGCCAAGGACAAGGGTACGGGCAAGGAGCAGAAGATCCGTATCGAGGCTTCTTCGGGCCTTACCGAGCAGGAGATCCAGCGTATGCGCGACGAGGCCAAGGCCAACGAGGCCAAGGACAAGGAGGAGAAGGAGCGTATCGACAAGATCAACGCCGCCGACTCGAACATCTTTGCCACGGAGAAGCAGCTCAAGGAGTATGGCGACAAACTCCCCGCCGACAAGAAGTCCGCGATCGAGGGTGCGCTGGCCAAGCTGAAGGAGGCGCACAAGAACGCCGACGTGGCGGCCATCGACACGGCCATCGCCGAGCTGAACGCCGCATGGCAGGCTGCATCGCAGGACATCTACGCACAGCAGCAGGCGCAGGGCGCACAGCCCGGGGCCGATGCCGGCCAGTCGCAGTCGCAGGCCAATGCCGGCGGCGCATCGAATGGCGGCGACAGCTCTCAGCCCGAGGACGTTGAGTTCGAAGAGGTGAAGTAATACGCGAAGTGTTCGGGGCACTTCAGCCGCAAGGCTTTCCTATAAATTCCCAGGGGTGCGATCCGGTTTTCCGGGTCGCACCTTTTTTTGCCTATCCCCGTTCCGCCCGCCACATGCCGTAGAGGATCAGTGCCGCGCCTGCCAGTGCCGCGGGGGTGATGCGCTCGCCGATGCAGGCCGCCGCCGTGATGATCGTCACCAACGGGTTGAAATAGATGTAGTTGGTCGTGCGCACGGCTCCCAGTCTGTGCATCGCGGCGTTCCACAGGACATAGCAGAGCATCGAGGCTACGATCCCCAGGAACAGCAGGTTGCCCCACACGGCGGGGCGGGCCAACACCTCTGAAGTGATCGAAAAAGGCTGGAAAACGAATACCGGCAGGATGGTCAGCAGCCCGTAAAAGAATACCTTGCGGGTGATGAAGACGGCAGGGTAGCGGCCGCCGATGCGTTTGATGACCAGCGAATAGACCATCCACAGCAGCGCCGCCGACAATGCCAGCATGTCGCCTCGGGGAGAGAGCCGGAGCACGAAGCGTCCGTTGAGGACGACCAGCACCATGCCTGCGAACGCCAGCGCAGAACCCACGGCCTGCCGCCGCGTCATCCGTTCGCCGCGGTAGAGCAGGCTCAGCAGTACGGCCGTCCATACGGGCGCCGTGCAGACGATCAGCGAGACGTTCGACGCCGGGGCGTATTCCAGCGCCATGTTTTCGGTCAGGAAATAGAGCGAGCCGCCCGTGATTCCGGCCACCGAGAGCGTCAGCTCGTCGCGCCATCCCGATGCCCACAACCGCCTGCCGGACAGGGGCCAGATGCAGATGTAGGCCATGGCGAACCGCAGCAGGAATATCTCCGCCGGGGTCAGCGAATTGGCGATGAGCACCTTCGTCGAAACGAACGTCGCTCCCCATACTGCCACGCTGAAGAGCGCCGCAAGGTGGTATTTGTACTCCGTATATTTTATCATACGGCTTCAAAATTACAGTTTTTTTATCTTCCCGACGCAAATCTTAATTCGTTATTTCCGATTTTCAATTCTTTTTTCCTATCTTTGCGTGCTATTATGCGTAATGACAATAATTACAACAGATAATAACAAAATTTTTCAACTCAAATGCAAAGTAAAGGTGCTATTAAATTACTCGCAGTCCTTTTGGCGCTTGCGTGTGTTTACCAGCTCTCCTTCACGTTCAAGACGCGGAGCGTAGAGAAGAAGGCGTCGGAGTACGCCGCGCAGTTCCCCCTCGACCAGCAGGGCGAGGCCGAACAGCATTACCTCGATTCGGTGCAGAACCTGCCGGTTTACAACCTGGGCTTCCGCAAGTTCACCTACAAGGAGTGTAAGGAGAAGGAGCTGAACCTGGGTCTGGACCTCAAGGGCGGTATGAACGTCATGCTGGAGGTGCAGGTCGAGGATGTCGTGAAGGCTTTGGCCGGCGACAGCCAGAACGACCCGGCTTTCATCGAGGCGATCGGCGTGGCCAACGAGGCGATGAAGCAAGGCTCTTCGACCGACTATATTTCCGACTTCGTGAAGGCGTATTCGCGCCTTTCGAACGGCCGTCCCATCGCCGAGCTTTTCGTAAGCCCCGACCGCAAGGACATCACGCTCGAAAGCTCGGACGCCGACGTCGAGAAGATCCTCAAGAAGGAGACCGAGGCTGCCATCGGCGCATCGTTCAACGTGCTTCGCAGCCGTATCGACCACTTCGGCGTTACGCAGCCCAACATCCTGCGCCTCCCGAACTCGCACCGCATTCTGGTCGAGCTTCCGGGCGTGAAGGAGCCGCAGCGCGTCCGCGACCTGTTGCAGGGAACCGCTTCGCTGGAGTTCTGGACCACCTACGACGCCAATGAGATCTTCCCCGCGCTTTCCGCTGCCGACAAACTCATCAAGGCCGAACTGGCGCAGGCTCCCGCCGCTGCGCCCGAGACCGCTGCCGCCGAGGCTGCCGTTGCCGCCGGGACTCCCGCCGTCGAGGCCGAGGGCCTGATCGCCGAGGTCGGCGCCGCCGATTCGACCGCCACGGCCGAGACCGCCGTTCAGGAAGGCAACTTCGACCACTCGCAGAACCCGCTCTTTGCAGTCCTCAATCCCCGCTTCGCAGGCGGCGCCTCCATCGGAGCCGCTTACAAGGCCGACATGGCAGCCGTCAACGAGTACCTCGCCCAGCCGGCCGTCCGCGAGCTGTTCCCCGCCGACATCATGTTCAAGTGGGGCGTCAAGGGCGACGACAAGATCGACGGTCGTTTCTACCTCTACGCCATCAAGGTTTCTACGCCCGACGGCAAGGCTCCGCTCGACGGTTCGGTCGTTACGGAAGCCACCGAGCAGTACGCCCAGCGCGGCGCCACGGCCGAGGTTTCGATGACCATGAACGCCGAAGGTACGCAGGAGTGGTCGCGCATGACGGGCGAAAATATCGGCAAGTGCATCGCCATCGTTCTCGACGGCTACGTCTATTCGGCTCCCCGCGTCAACTCGAAGATCGACAAGGGACAGTCGCAGATCACCGGCGATTTCACCATCCAGGAGGCCAAGGACCTGGCCAACGTGCTCAATTCGGGTAAGGTTCCCGCTCCGGCCAAGATCATCCAGGATACGGTCGTAGGTCCTTCGCTGGGCCAGGAGTCGATCAACGCCGGTATGATCTCGTTCGTGATCGCCTTCATCCTCGTGCTGCTCTACATGGGTCTGTTCTACAAGACGGCGGGCTGGATGTCCGACGTCGCGCTGCTCACGAACGTCTTCCTGCTGATGGGCGTTTTGGTGTCGTTCGGCGCCGTGCTGACCCTTCCGGGTATCGCGGGTATCGTGCTGACGATGGGTATGGCCGTCGATGCGAACGTGATCATCTACGAACGTATCAAGGAGGAGCTTCGCGGCGGCAAGGGTCTTTCGCTGGCCATCAAGGACGGTTTCTCGAAGGCCTATTCGGCCATCATCGACGGTAACCTGACGACGATCATCACGGGTATCGTGCTGTTCATCTTCGGCAACGGTCCGGTTCAGGGCTTCGCCACGACGCTGATCATCGGTATCATCACCTCGTTCTTCTGCGCCATCTTCATCACGCGCCTGCTGATCGAGTGGATCGTCGGCAAATGGGGTCACATCACCTTCTCGCGCCGCTGGTCGGAGAACTTCCTCAATAACACGCGCGTCGACTTCATCGCCAAGCGCAAACTGGCTTACGGCATCGCCGTTGCCCTGATGGTTCTGTCGTGCGTTTCGTTCTTCGCCCGCGGTCTGAACCTCGGCGCCGAGTTCACGGGCGGCCGCGCTTACGTGATCCGTTTCGACAAGCCCGTTTCGGCTGAAGAGGTTCGTCAGAATGTGGAGAAGGCTTTCTCGCAGTTCGCCGATGCCGACGCTTCGTCGATCAGTTCCGAGGTGAAGCAGTACGGCAAGGAGAACCAGATGCGCATCGTGACCCAGTATCGCTACGACGACACGTCGGACGAGGCTACCTCGGAGGTCGAGCAGATCATCTACGACGCTCTGAAACCGCTCTACTCGTATGACATCACCTTCGAGCAGTTCCGCAATACGCAGACCGACGCCAACGGTATCCTGACGGCCGACAAGATCGGTCCCTCGATCGCCAAGGACATGACGTGGAACGCCATCTATTCGGTGCTCTTCTCGCTCATCGCCATCGGTCTCTATATTACGTTCCGCTTCAAGCGCTGGCAGTGGGCTTCGGGCGCCACGGCGGCCCTGGCCTTCAACGCCCTGCTGATCATCGGCATCTTCTCGATGTTCTACGGTCTGCTGCCCTTCAACCTCGAGGTCAACCAGGCGTTCATCGCCGCGATCCTGACGATCATCGGCTATGCCATCAACGACACGGTGGTCGTCTTCGACCGAATCCGCGAGTACCTGGGTCTCTACCCGAAGCGCAACCTGAAGGAGACCGTGAACAACGCCATCAACTCGACGCTGTCGCGTACGATCAACACCTCGGGCACGACGCTCGTGACGCTGCTGGCCATCTTCTTCTTCGGCGGCGAGACGATCCGCGGCTTCATCTTCGCGCTGATCATCGGCGTGGTCGTAGGTACGGCCGCCACGATCTTCCTCGCGACGCCGATCGCTTACGATCTGATGACGAAGCGCGCCAAGACCGACGTGGAGAAGTAATGGATAGACTCCCGATCCGACAAAAACGGACCGCACCGAGAGGTGCGGTCCGTTTTTTCAAATAAATTTGGCATTGCGGCCGGCTTGCACTATCTTTGCGGGCAAGCAGACGCCCGCTTGGGCAGGCTGCGGCTCGGCAATGTGCAAAATAAATTTGATATTGCCCCGCCTTGCACTATCTTTGTCATACGGATATTATAGGTTCCCATGATGGAAAATTGGTTGAAATGGATGCACCGCTACGTGTCGCCGGTTTTTCTGGCGCTGCTCGTCGCGTCGTTCATCCTTTGGTATATCGCGAAATTGAGCTATACGTACACCACCGAGCAGACCGTGAGGGTGAGTGTCGACGGACAGCCTTTCGAGGTTACCTGCGTGGTCGAGGGCGTCGGTACGAACCTTTTCGGCTACCGGGTCTACATGAACAAGACGCTGCGCATTCCGCTTGCGGAACTCAAGACGAAGCGTTCGTATGAGGAGGGGCACGAGGGTAAACTCATCATCGACCCCCAGTCGCTGCAAAACGCCCTTGCGCCGCGGTTCAGCGACATCAAGATCATTTCCATCGGGGACATTCCCGAAATCGACGTTCCCCGTAACCCATGATGAAGGTCGGAATCACAGGCGGCATCGGCAGCGGCAAAAGCACCGTTTGCCGTCTTTTCGCGCGTTTGGGCGTCGCGGTCTATGACTCCGATGCCGGGGCCAAACGGCTGATGACGGAGGATGCGGAGCTGCGCCGGCGCATCACGGACCGTTTCGGGGCCGAAGCCTATGCGGACGGGACCTTGAACCGTACCTACCTTGCCGGGCGGGTCTTCTCCGAGGCGCAGGCCCTCGCCGACCTGAACGCCATCGTCCACCCGGCCGTCCGGGCCGATTTCGCGGCGTGGGCCGAACAGCAGGAGGGCGACTACGTGATCCTCGAAAGCGCCCTTCTTTTCGATGCGGGGTTCGATGCCTGCGTCGACCGCACGGTTGCCGTCCTCGCCCCCGAGGCGCTGCGCATCGAACGCACCTGCCGCCGCGACGGGCGCACACCCGGGGAGGTCCGCCTCCGTATCGCCGCCCAGACGGACGACGATACGTTGAGCGCGAAGGCCGACTACACCCTTGTCAACATCCTCGAATCCGACCTTGAACCCGCTGTCGCGGAATTGCACCGAATTTTCAGCCATGAAGCCCATGAACATTGATTTTTCCTCGCCGCAGGTGATGGCGATTCTTAACGTCCCCCCCGATTCTTTCTATGCCGGCAGCCGCACTCCGGAGGCCGAATCCGTCGAGCGCCGCGTCCGCGAAGCCGTGTCCGAAGGGGCGCAGCTGATCGACGTCGGGGGCTACTCCTCGCGTCCCGGGGCCGACGAAGTCCCCGCCGACGAGGAGTGGCGTCGCGTCCGGCTGGGCGTCGGGACCGTGCGTCGGCTGGCGCCCGGCATGACCGTCTCGGTCGACACGTTCCGCAGCGAAGTCGCGGCGAAGGCTGTCGAAACGTTCGGGCCGCTCGTCGTCAACGACATTTCGGCCGGGGAACTCGACCCTGCGATGCTCTCCGTCGTTGCGGACTGCGGCGTACCCTACATCGCCATGCACATGAAGGGCGATCCGAAAACCATGCAGTCGCAGACCGACTACCGGCGCGACATCGTCACCGAGGTCGTCGGCTATTTCCGCCGCCGCACCGACGAGATGCTCGCCGCGGGCATCCGGCGTGAAAACATCATCCTCGACCCCGGCTTCGGCTTCGCCAAGACCACGGAGCAGAACTACGAATTGCTCGCGGGTCTGCACCGCCTCTGCGCGCTGGGTTACCCGGTGCTGGCGGGGCTTTCGCGCAAGTCGATGATCTATAAGGTCCTCGACGCCACTCCAGCCGAATCGCTCGCCGGAACCGTTGCCCTGGGCTGGGAGTGCCTGCGCCAGGGTGCGGCGATACTCCGCGTCCATGACGTGCGGGAAGCTGTGGACACGGTCAAACTGTTCAATATGTTCCGCCAATGATACGGGCTACCGACATACACAAGAGTTTCGGCACGCTGGAGGTGCTGAAAGGCGTTTCGCTCGACGTGGCGCAGGGCGAGGTGGTCTCCATCGTGGGGGCCAGCGGCGCTGGCAAGACCACGCTTTTGCAGATCATCGGCACGCTGTCGCGTCCCGACGGCGGGCGCGTGGAGATCGACGGCCGCGATGTCTCGGCCTTGGGCGATCGGGCCTTGTCGCAGTTCCGCAACGAGCGCATCGGCTTCGTGTTCCAGTTCCACCACCTGCTTGCGGAGTTCACGGCTTTCGAGAACGTCTGCATTCCGGGGCTGATCGGCCGGCGTCCGCGCGTCGATGTCGAACGCCGTGCCGCCGAACTGCTCGACATGATGGGCCTCGCGGCGCGGCGCGACCACAAGCCCGGACAGCTTTCGGGCGGCGAGCAGCAGCGCGTGGCCATCGCCCGTGCGCTGGTCAATTCGCCCGCCGTGTTGCTGGCCGACGAACCCTCGGGCAACCTCGACTCGCACAACCGCGACGAGATCCATCGCCTGTTCTTCGACCTGCGCGAACGGCTCGGCCAGACCGTCGTGATCGTCACCCACGACGAAAACCTCGCCGCAATGGCCGACCGGAAGATCACCATGTCCGACGGTCTGATCCTCGGCTGCGAAACGGTCCGGTAACATGAAAAAACTGCTTTGGCTGCTTCTTCCGGCTCTTGCCGCCTACGGTGCGTGGGACCTCGTGCGCGAGGTGCGCGGGGCGTGGACCTCGGACTACTCCCGGACCTATTCGCGCGCCGTGGGGCAGACGATGTCCCGGGCGTTCGATTCGCTGAACCTCTCCGGACGGGGCGTCCGCATCGGGGTGCTGGACGCGGGTTTCGGGGGCTTCCGCACCGACCGCTGGACGCGGGGGCTGCACGTCGCCGCCTGGCGCGATTTCACGGGCGGCGACGAGACGGCATTCTTCGACGACGCCACAGACCACGGCACAAGGGTCTGCACCAACCTCGGAGGCCGTTCGGGCGATACGATCCGCGGGCTGGCATGGGGTGCGGAGTATTATCTTGCGAAAACCGACCGTGCCGAAGTGGAGCCTCGCGCCGAGGAGCGGCAGCTGATCCGCGGCATCGAGTGGCTCCTGGCGCATGACGTCGACGTGATCTCCTCGTCGTTGGGCTATACGACGTTCGACGATTTCAGCGGCTATACGCCCGCGATGCTCGACGGCTGCACCTCGACGCTCTCGCGCTACCTCGACAGCCTGCTCACGGCGCGCCCCGGACTCGTTTTCGTGCAGAGCGCCGGCAACGAGGGCGACAAGGCGTGGCGCAATGTCTCCTTTCCGGCCGATGTCCGGCAGGTCATCACGGTCGGTTCGTGCGATTCCGACGGTGTTTCCCGCTCCCGCTCCAGTGGTGTCGGACGCGAAGATGTCGGCTATGTGAAGCCCGATTTCGTCGCCGGAGCCTCGCCGTTGGGAACTTCGTTTTCGACGCCGGTTATCGCGGGGCTTTGCGCCTGCCTGCTCGAATACCGTCCTATGGAACGCGGCGAACTCATCGGACTGCTGCACGCTTCCGGCACGCGGGCCGCAGCTCCCGGCTGCGAACTGGGTTACGGCATCCCGCAAACCGATGTCTTGCTCCGAATGCTCCGCACGCCATGACGAACACCGATCTGAAGGAGCTGCTCGACGCGCTCCACGACAAATACAACAGCCCCGACTTCATCGCCGACGATCCGATTTCGGTACCGCACCGCTATACGGACCGCGCCGACCGCGAGATCGCGGGATTTTTCTCCGCGACCATCGCCTGGGGCAACCGTAAGGCCATTGTCCGCAGTGGCCACCGCATGATGCACTTCATGGACGACGCTCCGGCGGATTTCGTGCGCAACGCCTCGCAGCGCGAACTGGCGCTGCTTTCGTCCTACGTCCACCGCACGTTCAACGGCGGGGACCTGCGCGATTTCGTGCTGGCCCTGCGGCGTATGGAGGAGCGTCACGGCGGCATCGGGAATTTCTTCGAGACGCGCTATGAGGCCGCGCAGAGCATGCCCGCCGTGCTGGCCGACTTCCGGCGCGAGTTTTTCGCCGGGGAGCACGCTCCGCGCTGCGAGAAGCATGTTTCGTCCGTCGAGCGCGGCGCGGCCTGCAAGCGGCTGTGCATGTATCTGCGGTGGATGGTGCGCCGCGACGACCGGGGTGTCGATTTCGGTCTGTGGCGGCGTATCCCGATGTCGGCCCTCTACCTGCCGCTGGACGTCCATGTCGGCGAGACGGCGCGTGCGCTGGGACTGCTTGGCCGCCGCCAGAACGACTGGCGGGCCGTCGAGGAGTTGACGGACGCCCTGCGCGCATTCGATGCGGAGGATCCTGCGCGGTACGATTTCTCACTGTTCGGCGCAGGCATGGACGGCTATTTGAATGAACAATGAATAATACTCATAAATCCCGCTTCTTAAGCGGGTTTCGGTTTAAACAATTCACGGTCCGTCAGGACCGCTGCCCGATGAAGGTCGGGACCGACGGCGTTCTGCTGGGTGCATGGGCCGCGGTGCGGCCGCAGGACCGGCGGATGCTCGACATCGGCACGGGCACGGGGCTGATCGCCCTGATGCTGGCCCAGCGCGCCCCGGAGGCGCATGTCACGGGCGTCGACATCGACGATGTCGGGCAGGCCCGCGAGAACGCCGCCGCTTCGCCCTGGAGCGGAAGGGTGGCGTTCGCTCAATGCCCCGTGCAGGA
>ERZ773157.1364-NODE-1364-length-23328-cov-45.128045_pt1 | contig 23328 bp, 26 predicted proteins | sample MGYA00511480_ERZ773157 | MGnify/ENA primary metagenome ERZ773157 (study PRJEB29015, sample SAMEA2737863) | human gut metagenome | biome: human gut; feature: human-associated habitat; material: faeces | place: China | collected 2012 ... | reverse complement strand
GCTGTTGTAGTGAGGGAAACGTTAAGCGTCATCCTGAACGAATGTGAAGGATCTGTTACCGTGGTGAGGAAGACAGTAAGTGTTATCCGCGAAATGGTGAGGTTGGGTGAAATATACCGCAGCAGCCAAAAAAGAAGCACGATCTCCCGCAGCAGAGAAATTTATGGGAGAATTGATAAAAACCGTAAAGCGTAAATCATAAAATAACAGGGTGCGGTCTTGTACTGTTATTAAAAAGGAAAAAGCAGGAGGGTTCTATGCTGGAGACATTAAAAGAAGCGGTGTGCGCCGCCAATCTGGAACTTGTGAAACGGGGTGTCGTGATCTATACATGGGGGAATGTGAGCGGTATCGACCGGGAGAAAGGTCTTATGGTCATCAAACCGTCAGGTGTGCCTTATGAGAGCATGACAGCGGGCGACATGGTAGCAGTCGATGTGGAGACGGGAGAAACAGTGGAAGGGAAATGGAAACCGTCTTCCGATACGGAGACACACCTGGCGCTGTACCGCGCGTTTCCTGAAATCGGCGGTGTGACACATACCCATTCCGTCAATGCCGCAGCTTTTGCCCAGGCGGGACTCGATATTCCTGCCCTCGGTACGACCCATGCGGATTATTTTTATGGGGATATCCCCTGCACAAGGGCGCTTACGGAAGAAGAAACGAAAAGCGCTTATGAGAAAAATACGGGTGCCGTCATTATAGAAACCGTACGCTGCCGCGGATACGAGCCGCTTGCCGTGCCCGGTGCCCTTGTACGGAACCACGGGCCTTTTGCCTGGGGAAAAAACGCGGCGGACGCTGTGTACCATGCGGTCGTCATGGAGACGGCGGCGGAAATGGCGCTGAAAACAAAATTATTGAACCCTTCGGCCTCGCTTCCCGCATACATCCTTGATGAGCACTACCAAAGGAAGCACGGCCCGAATGCGACGTACGGACAAGGGAAATAAGTGAAAAACAGAAAGGAAATGTTCTTGCCGGTATGAAGTTTCATTTTATTTTTCCGGCCGGAAATTTTTACAGCTCATGGCGGCCTCTTCGTGTATGGAGATTTGACACGGATCTGCTGTGAGTTTTTTATTGTGCAGGCATATGACTGATTTTGCCATTCAATGTACAATCTGTGCGAATTGTCCATTAATGGACTTTATTTTGCAAATGATTATTGAATGTAAATACCCATGTGGGTATAATGAGGCCAAGAAAAGGAAATGGTACAAGAGCGGATGATAAAGGAGATGAAGTTCATGACAGCAGCCAATCATTATACACCGGCAGAATCAGAAAGAAGAGGCGCAGCAGGGGGCAGGCTGCCGATGAAAAGATTCTTCGGAAGGATGACGGCGGAATTGAAGGAGAACAAGGCGGTTCTTCTTGTGTGGGGGGCATTCTGCACGATGCTTACCGTATCGTCTGCCATCGATCCGCTGGGAGGAGAAATGGTCCGGCAGGATCGCTCTGTTCCTGTAGTGACAGGAAATACATTCATTAAGGAATAAAACGGTTATCAGAAAGGCAGCGGGTGCTTATCCGCTGCTTTTTAGCGGATGGATGCCGGCAGATGAGCAATCGGGATGTTTCCCCCGATCAGAAAAGACAGAAATAGGAAAATACAGATTCTTTTTACGGTTGAGGGCAGGGATGCTGCAGGCGCGGCGGAACTGTTAAGCGTTATTCTGCGCAGTGAAGAATCCGTATCTATAATGAAAGAAGAGGGGAACCCGGGCGGTTTCTCTCTTTTGCAGTACGAAAAAAGCTTCCCGGTGAAAGGAAGCTTTTCATAGAGGTTGTGTAAGAAGCAACAATGAGCAGAAACGCCACGGCCAATGGCTGTCTCTTCTGTTTACGCTTCTATTGTATCTTGATGGCAATTATTTGTCAAGTAAGAAAGTGAGAGGAGATTAACAATCGAAGCACGGAAATTTTATAAAGCTATATAGAAATATGTAGAAATGCAGATGAGGATGTGCTATAGTATAAAAAATTTAATATATTTGCGAATGAAAAGGAGAAATAAGATGGGCATGATGAAAGAATTCAGGGATTTTGCTGTCAGGGGCAATGTGGTCGATATGGCAGTCGGCGTCGTTATCGGCGGCGCTTTCGGAAAGATCATATCTTCCCTGGTGGAAAATATCATCATGCCTCCCATCGGAATGATTATGGGCGGTGTTGATTTCTCAAATCGGTTTATCAATCTGGGAAAAACACCGGTGGCTACACTGGCGGAAGCCAAAGAAATGAACGTTCCTGTCATCGCTTACGGACAGTTTCTTAATACAATCATTGATTTCCTGATCATCGCTTTCGTGATTTTCCTTGTGGTCCGCCAGATGAACAGGGTTTTTCCGAAAGAAGAAGCCGCACCGGCGCGCACCTGTCAGTTCTGCAAAGAACCCATTGCCGATGATGCGACCCGCTGTCCACACTGCACAGCTGTTCTTGATGAAACAAAGTAATTTTTCTGCAGGATGCCTTCTCTGTTTTTGCGGGGAAGGTTTTTTACCGGTCTTTTCTTGACCCTGTTTCCATTACAAACTATAATAAGAAAATATGCGAGCGTGGCGGAATTGGTAGACGCACAGGATTTAGGATCCTGCGCCTTGCGCATAAGGGTTCGAGTCCCTTCGCTCGCACCATTTTCCATCAGTCGAAAGACCGGCGGATTTTTTTATTGCAGTGAAAACCCCTTTTGACAATGCTTTGCCGGCAAAAGGGGTTTATTTTAAAACGGGATATGATTTTGAAATAGGATATAAAGAAATATTATAACTGCACCGGGACAATCAATTCCTGGGGAATGGGTTCTCCGTCAGGATTCACGGCCGGTGTGAAGCTCCATTCTTTTACGGAATTTTCCGCATACCCGGAAAGGATTTTGAAATCGCTGCCCGGCAGATTTCCATCGTTGTCTGCTTTCGGTTTGCCGTCAGTTTTTCCATCCGCCGTGATGTAGACGGAAACACGAATCACAGGATGGTTATTTCTTTCTATGGCTTCTTTCACTTCGGCAGACGCCTTCTTCATCGGACGGTCGGACGGAGCAGCAGGTGTGGAAACCATCATGGAGAGGAAGCGCACAGGAATGGATACGGCAGCGCTCACCGGCTTGTCTCCCAGTTTGGCGGGGTTGAAGCGCCAGCCTTCTACGCATCTCATGGCATATTCGTCAAGAACAACGGATCCTGCGCTTTGGGTGACAACGGCATCGGCGGGGATCCCGTCTTCCGTGACGGTCATCCGGATGACTGTGGCGGAAGAATGAGGAAGGGATTCCATGGCGGCATGGACGGCACCGCTCTGAGGAAGCATGGGATTGCTTTTCAGACTTGGCTTTGTCTGCATTTCTTCCGTGAGCGGAACGCCGTCCTTGTCAAGGAAATATCCTCCCTGCGGAACCGCTGCCTGGGAAATGCCGGAAGAAAGAAGGAATGCTGCGGATAATGAGATTAATATTCTTTTCATAGTGACCTCGTTTTCTTTAAAATAAAGTACATTTACATTTTAATGGATGGAGCGGAAAAAAGAAAGTTAACTACGGTAGAAAAAATAAAACGGAGAAAGGACGTTTTTCCTTCCAAAGAAGTATCTTTAGATGATTAAAGCAGTGAATTATGATACAATATACATAAATATAAAACGGTTATTTTTTATTTTTTAGCAGTGTTTCTGTGAATTTTTGGGGTTTACGGAAATTTTTGCAGTTCCCTCTTTATGTATTGGAAATGGGGAGAACTGTTTTCGTATTTCTTTGGTCGTGTTTTTATTTGGAATCAGGTTTTGCGGGATTGAGGGAGGATAGATGACGGAGATAGAAATGTTCCGCGGCGCGATGATTGGCGGCGCCTGCGGAGATGCACTGGGGTACCCTTTGCAGGAGCTTTCTGTCTGTCGTATTCAGCACAAGTACGGGCCCTTTGGCCTGCGTACGCTTGTGCGGAACGGGCAGTGCGGAAATCTGGCGCCGGTGACGGGAAATACGCAGATGGAACTGGCCACGGTAGACGGACTTCTGTGGACAGATGCAAAGAAATTGGAAGAAGCAGAAGGGCTGTACCGCGGCTATATGCGCTGGTTTTACAGCCAGACGGGGGAGGAACCGCGGCGCGGACAGCGCACATGGATGAGACGGCAGCCTCATGAACGGGAGATCTGCCTTGTGCGGGAAAAGTTCATGCATGCCCGCCGAAAACCGGAAGAAGGTCTTTTGAATGCGTTTTCCGGGGAAACGATGGGGACAACGAAAAATAAGGTAAATGAAAGCAAAGGCGGCGGCGCGCTGACAAGAGTGGTACCTATCGGGCTCCTTTATGCCGGCGATAGTAAGACGGCTTTTAATGCCGGCGTGAGGGCGGCGGCTTTTTCCCATTCGACTCCTGTCGCCTACTATGCGGCAGGGGCGGTATCGGCACTGATTGCCTGCCTTGCTGACGGAATGACGCTTCCCAAGGCTATTGAACGGATTCATGGGCTTTTGAATAAAACCCATCGGACCGACAGCATTACCACACTTCTTTCTGCGGCGCAGCAGCAGGCTAATGACCAGCCTGCCGGAAAGGGGAATGTCTGGGCATACATCGACAGTATCCATTCTCTGGGAAGCGGCGATCAGGCAGATGAAGCTCTGGCGATAGCCGTATATGCTGCCCTTGCCGTGGATGATCCTGTGGATGCGATCATCGCCGCGGCGAACCATAATGGAAACAGCCCGATTACGGCAGCGCTGACAGGAGCCATAGAAGGTGTCCGCTTCGGCGCAGATTTTCTTCCGAATTACTGGAAGGATCTGGTGGAAGGGGAAGAAATCATTGCCGGTCTGGCGGATAAACTGTACCACCTGTATGAAAAGCGCCTGAGAAGAGAAAAGGCAAAACAGAAAACAAAAGTTAAAATAGCCGGATCTGAAAAAGGAAAAATAAAATCCGGAAAACCGGCAGAGGAAAAGCCCGCGGAAGAAAAGCCGAAAAGAAAGCGCACAGGAAAAACGGAAGTGGCCGGTGTGAAAGAAGCGGAAGAAACGGTAAATCGGAAGGCCAAAAGATCACGAAGGGCGAAAACCGCAAAAGCGTAAAAATAGAAAAGGGAAGAAAGAGAACATTCCTGCTGCCGGCAGCGAGTGTTTTTCTTTTATGGCAGATAAAAGTTTCCTCTGCGGGGGATCTTTTTTGATGGGCAAATTTCTTTTTCTTGTTATTTCTTCTTCCATCCCTTATACTTCTTTCATGGTTTAATGAAAGGGGACTGTAATGAAGAGGATTTTTATTTCTCTTTTCTTTTTTGCTTTTATGTGGACCGCTGCCGGGGCGGATGCTTCTCCGGAACTTCTTTTTGTCCGCTGGCCGGCGAATCCGGACGCGGTGTGGTATTCTTTCCGCATCGTGCCTGTGACACAGCATTTCGGACGGAAAGAAATGCGCCCGCCGATTTATGAAGACGGCCATGTTTTCCGTGACAGTGTGATGATTGAAAAAGAAATTACAGACAGCTATGACGGACCGGGGATCCTCTGCTGCCAAGTGAAAGCCATCGGTCTGGACGGGCAGAGCATTTCCGCCTATTCGGCGCCTGTGCCGATAGAAAAGGCCGCGCAGGAAATGGAACGGTACGCGCCGAAGATCCGCGTGAAATACCATGAGCAGAACGGTACGGTTCTTCTTTATCCGGCGTATTCTTTTGTGAAAATTCCCCACGCGGTTTCTTATGAAGTGGAAATCACTGATGAAGAACCGGAAAATCCTGACGGCTGTGAACCGTCTGTCCATCGCATTTCGCAGGGAATTGTTACAATCCCCGAACTTTTTGACGAGCTGCCGCGGCAGGGAACGGTCTGGTGGCGTGTCCGCGGTCTTGATGAAAACGGCGGGCCTGTAGGCGTATGGAGCGAAGCGGAAAAGATTGTGAATGATCCCGCGGAAAACTGGGAAACCGGCATTCTTGGAGACAGTATCAGCCACGGCGGCGGAAGGATGTCTTACAGTCCGGCGGATTGGCCTTACAATTATGCGTACTACCTTGATTTTCCTACGATAAATATGTCCCGGAGCGGTGATAAAACGGACGACCTTCTCCGGCGGTTCGATGCGGATGTCCTCCCTTTCCATGTACGGTACCTTCTCATTATGGGCGGAACAAACAATCTGCGCTGCGGGGGAACGGCGGAAGAGGTCATTTCTGACCTGGAAGCTCTTCAGGAAAAATGCAGGTCCGGCGGCATCGAGCCTGTCCTGCTTACCATTCCTCCGATCGCCCCGGAACGGATTTTGAAATATTACCATCAGCCGACGGCGGAAAACTGGAAAGCGGAATTTGACAAAGTGAACGGCTGGATACGGACGCAGACCCATATCGATACGGCAGCGCCTTTTGCCATGTATGAAGACATGCCGGAAAATCTTGCGGCGGACGGCCTTCATCCCGACAAAGAAGCAAAAGAAAAAATGGGGAAAATAATCAATGAAAAATTTTCTGAAATAAGAAAAAAGATCTCTGAAACGAAAATACAAAAATAAGAAAAAGACTCCGAAAAGAGTCTTTTTCTTATGAAAGGAAACAAACGGATAGCCGGATTCTATCATCTGTAAGCTGACAGTTTTTTCGTCTTTTGATAAAAGCGGCACTCACGGTAAGTTGTCATCGAAGTAACAGATTCTTCACTCTGTGCCATCATTCCGTTTTCCGTCTTTCTCACAAAGCATTCTTATCTTCGCTCAGAATGACGGCGGATGGTAAGGCGTCATAATGAGGAGAGCGTTAAGCGTCATCCTGAACAAATGTGAAGGATCTATTACCGTGGTGAGGGAAACGGTAAGAAGATAAAAGCTATCAGCTATGAGCTGTCAGCTACAAGCTGTTAGCTGTGAGTTAAAAGCCGAAGCATATGATTTCCATTAGGTGTCATACGAAACAACAGCAAAGGATTTGCTGTTGTAGTGAGGGGAGCGTTAATCGTCATCCGAAGCAAATGTGAAGAATCTATTACCGTGGTGGGGAAAGCGGTAAGATGTCATCCGGGGCGGCAGCGAAGAATCTGTTACGCAAATGAAGGAAAAAGAAACCATACTGTTTAGCATATACTGCATATTATATGTATTATAGATATATAGTAAGATACTTCTTAAGGCATTTGTATGGGAACCGTAGATTTCAGGTTTGAAGCAATTAAGAAATAAAAAGACTGAAATTTGTCAAAATCTAATCATTGTGGTACACTGAAATTGCTAAAAAGGCAGTCCTTCTTTTTTGGTGCGGGAATTTAGAAGACAGGCAGAGGAAACACGGTCACTCGAGCGAGATTTTCTGATTCCTGCTGAGCTAAGGACGCAAAGTTTTTTCTCAAAGGAGGAAGAATCATGAAAAAGATTCTCGCAATCGCAGCAGTAGCTGCACTCACCGCAGGCGTATCCGCATACGCTGCTAATCCGTTCTCTGATGTATCCACCGATGACTGGGCTTATCAGGCAGTGTCCGATCTCTCTGATCAGGGCGTTGTAGAAGGCTATCCGGACGGTACATTCAAAGGCGAAAGAAACATGACCCGTTATGAATTGGCGCAGGTTATTGCCCGTCTGATGGCCCGCGAAGACCAGCTGAATGCAGAACAGAAAGCAACCTTGGACAAACTGGCAGGGGAATACGCAGATGAACTGGCAAACCTTGGTGTCCGCGTAAGCAACCTGGAAAAGAAAGTCGGCAACATTTCCTGGTCCGGCGATGCCCGCATGCAGTACCAGCATAACCTTAACTTGGAACCGAACGTAGCAGGGACACATGCAGACAGCTGGACAGGCCGTTTGCGCATCAATGCGGACGCCCAGGTCAATGACCAGGTCGTTGTTTCCGGTCGTTTCGTATCTGAAATGAACTTCAAGGATAATAAAGATGCCAATACTATCATGGACCGCATCCATGCGCGCTGGACACCGAATGACGCTTTCTACATGGATCTCGGCCGCCAGGGTGTGGCACTGGACCAGACCGGCGTGTTCTGGGATGAAGATGGAAGGTTTGATGGTGTCGTAGCAGGCTATGACAATGGCAAATTCGGCGCTGAATTTGGTTATGGCCGTTTCCAGGACGCTGAGCGCAGCATGGATACCTATCACTGGGAAAACAGTGCGTCCATTGAAGCCTGGTATGGCAAGCTGACCGGGCACTTTGGCGAGTCTTCCATGCTTTCTGCTTTCTATTTAGACAATGTACAGGGACTCAATGGAAGTAGTGTAGCTCCTGCTTACAAGGGAGCACATATTTATGCTTGGGGTGCCGGCGCAACCATCGGACTGGGCGATTCCGGTCTGAGTATTGACGGTGATTTTATCCAGACCAAGGGTAATCACGAGTTCGGACATGGCAATCTGTGGACAGCCGGACTGAATTATGGCGAAGTGGATTTGAATAAACCGGGCAGCTTTACCCTCGGTGTTCACTATGTAAGAGCTGATGTAGGTTCTTATCTCCTCGGCAACTCCGCTTTGGACATGACGGATCAGCTGGAATATGGCTGGGACAATGGTGCAGGCGTGAAGTTCTGGACAGCAAAAGCAGGTGTTGCCGTACAGAAGAATGTAGAACTGGACGCTTACTACAACTTCGGCGCGAAAACATATGACAGCCAGGCGGAAAATCCCGCGAATACATGGGGCGTTGAACTGAACTACGCTTTCTAATTCGTGATTGTAAGCTAACAATAGAAGACCTCTTCGGGGGTCTTTTATGTTGCGAAAAACGGCTGTCGGACAGGAACACCTGTTTCCTTTTTATTTCATTCGAGTAACAGATTCTTCGCGTTCGCTTCGGATGACGCTTACCGTCTGCCGTCATTCAGAACGGTGGTAAGAATGCTTTTCGGGAAAGACGGGAAACGGGATAATGACACAGAGTGAAGAATCTATTACTCTGGATGACGTCTTTACCATTTCCCTCACAACAATAACAGATTCTTCGTTTCCGCTCTGAATGATGTCTTACCGTTAGCGCCACTTTTTATTTATTACCTGCTGCATATTTGTATATAATCTTATGCAGGAGGTACTCCCATGGGTTATGTCTATATTCTTACCAATTATAATAAAACCGTTCTTTATACAGGTGTCACAAATAATTTGCAACGTCGTTTATATGAACATCGCATAGGAAGCAATGATAGTTTCACCAAAAGATATCACGTTTACTATCTTGTATATTATGAAATAATAAGCGATATAAAAGATGCCATTCATCGGGAAAAAGCATAAAAGGATTTTCTCGAAGTAAAAAAGAGGCTTTGATAAACAGCATAAATCCTGAGTGGGAAGATTTATCAAAAGAATGGTTGTAATAAATCTATATAATCCTTGCTTCTCTTCCTCATCAAGGCAGCAGATTCTTCGCTGCGCTCAGAATGACGTCTTATGGTCTTCTCTACCATGGGTGCAGATCCTTCACGTCCGCTTATGATGACGATTAACGTTTCCTTCATTATGACGTGCTTTCCCAAAATCGTCATTCAGAACGGTGGTAAGAATGCTTTGTGGGAAGGACGGGAAACGGAGCAGTGGCATGGAGTGAAGAATCTGTTACCTTGAATGACATCTTACGGTTTTCCTCACCACGGGTATAGATCCTTCGCTGCCGTACAGGATGACGTCTTATGGTCTTCTCTACCATGGGTGCAGATCCTTCATGTCCGCTTATGATGACGATTAGCGTTTCCTTCATTATGACGTGCTTTCCCCAAAATCGTCATTCAGAACGGTGGTAAGAATGCTTTGTGGGAAAGATGTGGAAACGGGATAGTGACACAGAGTGAAGAATCTATTGCGCTGATGACGCCTTACCGTCTTCCTCACCACAGGCATAGATTCTTCGCTGGCGCTCTGAATGACGCTTAATGTTCCCTTTATTATGACACTCTTTCCTCCAATCGTCATTCTGAATGGATGCAAGAATGCTGTTCGAGAAAAACGGGAAACAGCAACATGACACCGAGTGAAGAATCTATGACTCTGATGACATCTTACCACTTTTCCCCCACGGTAACAGATCCTTCACATTCGCTTCGGATGGCGTTTTGCCGTTCCCTGTCAATAAGACACTATACAGGGTATGTTATAATAGATATATATAAATAGATATATATAAATATATAAATAAGCTTCAGCTTTGAAAGAAGGTGTTCTTATGTGGAAGAAAACAATACTTGCCGCGGCACTGCTTGCAGGTGGCGTAGTTGGCGGTTTTGCCGCGTATGATGGCGGAGATAATCCGCCGCAGGATGAAAACGTACAGCTCTGTCCCATCGGAGAAAACGGTGAGCGGGGAGTCTGCGGTGTTCCGGAGAGAAGCGGTGATGACCGGGAAGCTTGCAGGGGTCCGCACTGTAATAGGTGATGCGGAAAGAAAAATAAGGGAGACGGGAGACCGTTTCCTTTTTCTTTATCAGGAATCAAGAGGGGAAAGTGAGGTAATAGATTCTTCACTCCGTGTCACCATCCTGTTTCCCGTTTTTCCCTCAAGGCATTTTTGCCACCGTTCAGAATGACGATTGAAGGAGAGAGTGTCATAATGAGGGGAACGATAAGGCGTCATAATGCGGTACTGATTTCTTCGTGAAAAGCGGAGTGTGTGAAGTGTTTTCGTTTGACATCTCATGGCCGTTTAGCTATAATTAGCATGTTATGGTGTGTGAATACACAGGACGCAGTAAGGAGGTGTTCACTGATGGCAAAAATGACATTCCAGCCTAATAACCACTGGAGAAAACATACCCACGGATTCCGCGCCCGTATGAAGACGAAAGCCGGCCGTATTGTTCTGAAAAGAAGAAGAGCCAAGGGCAGAAAGGTATTAAGTGCCTGAGTCAGAATCGAAGCAGGAGAAGAAGTATCCGCTTCACCGTGATTTCCGTATCCGGCAAAACAGGGATTACCGGCGTATATACTCGTCCGGCCGGCGTTTCAGCAACCGCGCGGGACTTATGTACGTGGTCAGGACGAAACGGGAACCTGTCCGGATCGGGTTTGTGACGACGAAGCGCATCGGCAATGCCGTGGCGCGCAACCGGGCAAGGCGCCTGATGAAAGAGGTTTATCGCCTCCATCGTCATGAACTTTCTGCCCATTATGAAGCCATACTGCTTGCCGCCGCTTTTCTGACGACAGCGACATATAGCGAGGCGGAAAAGGCTTTGCTTGCGCTGTGGCGTAAAGCGGGCATGCTGGAGGGGGCATGATGAAGACGGCGCTGATCGTTCTTATTCGATTTTACAGGAAATATGTTTCTCCTCTGAAACCGCCATGCTGCCGTTTCACTCCCACCTGCAGCACTTACGCACTGGAAGCGGTGGAGAAATACGGCGCGCTGAAAGGCGGATGGCTCGCGTTAAAGCGGATCTTGAAGTGCCATCCTTTCCATAAGGGTGGTTATGACCCTGTTCCATAAGGCTTTTCCGATAGGCAATGTACGGCGCTTTTGATAAGGCGCCGCTTTTTTCATCTTTCGCGTTTTGTTATCCTGTCACGCCATGAATTTAGCAGAGTTTCTGCATTCTTGTCTCATCCCGCTTTTGAAATTTAGAAAGCGGGAACATTTAGGCGGCTGAAATAGAGGCCGTATAAGGAGAAATTATGAATCTTGGCTTTGGCGGAGGCGGATCTGAGTTCCAGATTCCCGTACTCTCGGCTATTGTAGGCATGATTGCCGATCTGATGCGCATCGGTCTGCAGATTTGTTATGAATTTACTTCCGGTCTCGGATTTCCCAATTACGTCATCGCTATCGTCGTTTTGACGATACTCATTAAGACGCTGCTGCTTCCCCTCGCGGTGAAACAAATCCGTTCCATGAAAGCGATGCAGGCAATACAGCCGGAGATCCAGAAAATCCAGAAGAAGTACAGAAATGACCCTGCCATGATGCGGCAGGAAATGGGGCGTCTGTACAAAGAGCATAATGCGTCCCCCATGGCGGGATGCCTGCCGTTGCTCATACAGATGCCTTTCCTTATCGCGATGTACTATGCGATTCAGGGGTTCAGTTATGACCCTCTCCACGCGGGTTTCCTCTGGATTGAAAGTCTGGCAGCGGAAGACGGCACGTACATCCTGCCTGTTCTTTCCGCCGCGTCCACGTTCCTTGTTTCCTGGCAGACGACGCCGAAAGACGCGCCGGGCAACCAAAAGACGATGCTTTTCATGATGCCTCTTATGATCGGCTGGATGTCTCTTCATTTTCCGAGCGGTTTGGTGATTTACTGGGTGGTGAGCAATATTTACCAGTTTTTCCAGCAGCTTATCATGTTCCGCGGGGAAAAGGGAAAGGAAATGATAAACGGGCCTTCGAAAAAAGGCGTAGTCACTGTCCATACCGATGAAGAGGCTGTGGCTAAGACAAAGAGGAAAAAGATTATCCGCAGAAAAATTATTAAAAAGGTAGCAAAGAAACCGGCAGCCGATGAAGCACCGAAGGCCGGTGATGAAAAAGAAAAAACGGCTTCTGCTGAAAAGACGGCAGAGGCCGGGGATAGTTCCGGGAAAGCGGAGGGATAACTATGGAAACTGTCAGAATTACCGCAAAAACCGTTGACGAAGCAGTGGAAGAAGGATTGAAGAAGCTGGGGCTTTCCCGTGCAGAAGCAGTGATCCGTGTCATTGAACAGCCCTCAAGCGGACTTTTCGGTTTGTTCAACAAGAAAGATGCCGTTGTCGAGGTCGGCGCGGCAGGATCGGAAACGGAAGATGCTGCGGAGACTGCCGGGGACATGACTTCGGCTGCTGCCGGGGCTGCAGACGGAGAGGAAGAAACCGTTTCCGCTGCGGAGGAGCCGGGGGAAAACGTCATGGGCGGCGGTGATACGGAAGAAGTTCTTACGGTGAAGAAGGAAAAACGCGGCCGTGAGGAAACTCCGTTTTCCGCGGAAGAGCAGGAAGAAGCTGCTGAAGAAGCGAAACGTTTCCTGACGGGCGTTTTCAAAGGAATGAAGATGGATGTGCAGCTTGAGAAGATGGTGAGTGAAGAACGCATTCTTTTCAACCTTCACGGCGAGGGTCTGGGCATCCTTATCGGAAAGCACGGCCAGACGCTGGACGCACTCCAGTACCTGACAAATCTGGCGGCAAATAAAAATTTCCGCCACCATTACTTCGTGCTTCTTGATGTGGAGGACTATCGGCAGCGCCGCAGACAGACGCTGGAATCGCTGGCGCACCGCCTGGCGGATAAGGTGAAGCGTACAGGGGAAGAAATCCGCCTTGAACCGATGTCGGCGGGCGACCGCCGCATGATCCACCTGGCGCTCCAGAATGACAGCGCGGTATCTACGGAAAGCGACGGAGAAGCGCCGTATCGCTGCGTTGTGATTCGTGCGAAGTAGTATAAAAACCTCATGGCAGAATGATTTCAATCAAACAGCCGTGAGGTTTTTTGCTGCGCAGGATCCGGAAATGCCGTGCTCCATTTCGTGTGCCTTTCTTTTGCGGTTCCCGCTTCTTTTGGGCTCCGCTTTATTTCGAGGCCGCAGGCGGGCAACAATATTTCATCAGTTGTGCTAAAATAACCATATACATAGAAAGGGGAGGTGGTTCGTTGTTCGCTTACGCGTTCACGTTCCTTGCCGCGCTTGCCGTGACGTTTATTCTCACGCCGGCCGTAAAGAATTTCGCGGTGCAGATCGGCGCCGTGGATAAGCCGGACGCACGGAAGGTGCATCACGGACTGGTCCCCCGTTTGGGCGGGCTTGCCATATACGCAGGGTTTATGGTATCCGTCATTCTTACGGTGGGCTTTACTTATGAAATGACAGGGATCATGATCGGCGCGACCTGTCTTGTTTTTGTGGGGATTGCAGATGATATCGTGTCTCTTCCCGCCAAGGTGAAACTTCTCGGGCAGATCTTATCCGCCGCCGTGCTTGTGATATTCTTTGATGTGAATATTGATTGGATCGATCTTCCCTATGTGGGGATTATTGAATTTCCTCTCTTTATTTCCATACCGCTTACTATTTTCTGGATCATCGGATTTATCAATACGGTTAATCTTATTGACGGCCTTGACGGGCTTGCTGCAGGGATCGCCACGATAGCGTCTATTGCCATCGCCCTTCTCGCATTCCAGATGGGGCAGTGGGTATCGGCTGCTGCTATGGTGGCCATGACAGGCGCGTGTCTCGGCTTTCTGCAGTATAATTTCAATCCGGCTAAAATTTTCATGGGCGATACGGGATCCATGTTCCTTGGGTATGTGATTGCCGCGGTGTCGGTCATGGGATCTATGAAGACGGCGGCTGCCGCAGTCCTTATCGTGCCTTTGGTGGCGCTGGCCGTGCCCATTACCGATACGGTACTTGCTATCGTGCGGCGCAGGCAGTCAGGGGTGCCGATTTTTTCACCGGACAAGAATCATCTCCACCACCGTCTTCTGGCGGCAGGCCTGTCGCAGAAACAGGTGGTGCTGGTCATGTACGCGCTGACCGCTTTTTTCTCGGCAGCGGCGCTCCTTGTGGTGAGGCTGAATCCATTTCTCGGTGTGGCGGTGATCCTTCTCACACTCGGGGTGTTTATTTTCTGGGCGAAGAAACTCGGCGTCATGAGAGAGGTCGTTCTTCCGCCGTCGGAAAAAGATGAGAAATAAAAAAGGAATTGACAGAAATATTTCATTGTATCAGTTTGTTTTATGAAAAGGAGTAGTCCTGTGAAAGTCATGACGGTTTTCGGCACGCGGCCTGAAGCGATAAAGATGGCTCCTGTCGTGCAGTCGCTTCTGGCGCATCCCGAAATAGAAACAAAGGTCTGCCTCACGGCGCAGCATCGGGAAATGCTCGATCAGGTGGTGGATCTTTTCAAGCTGCCCGTCGATTACGATCTGGATATCATGAGGAGCGGACAGTCCTTGTATGACATCACTTCCCGCGTCCTTCGCGGACTGGAAGAAGTACTGGAAAAGGAAAAACCGGATTATGTCCTTGTCCATGGGGATACGACGACGACGTTTACCGCGTCGCTTGCCGCTTTTTACAAGCAGATCAAAGTCGGACATGTGGAAGCGGGGCTGCGCACGGGAGATCTGGCGGCCCCTTTTCCTGAAGAGGCGAACCGCCAGCTTACGGGCGTCCTGGCCAGTCTTCATTTTGCCCCGACGGAAACAGCGCGGGAAAATCTGCTCCGTGAAAATAAAAAGGATGAAAATATTTTTGTCGTGGGGAATACCGTCATTGATGCGCTCCTTTCGACGGTAAAGAAAGATTATACTTTTGAAGATGAAGAAATACAGGCGATTGAAGAACACAAGCGCGTCATCCTTGTGACCACCCACCGCCGTGAAAATTTAGGCGCGCCCATGCATCATGTGTACCGTGCGCTCCGCCGGCTGGTGGAAACCGTACCAGATACGGAAGTGGTATTTCCTGTCCATCGGAATCCTCTTGTCCGTGAAGCGGTGGAGGAAGAGCTGGACGGTGCTGCGGGCATCCATCTTGTGGAACCGATGGAGTATGAGCCTTTCACGAATCTGATGGCGCGGTCCGCCCTTGTGCTGACCGATTCAGGCGGCATACAGGAGGAAGCGCCGAGTCTGGGGAAACCCGTTCTTGTCCTTCGCGATACGACAGAGCGTCCCGAAGCGGTAGCGGCGGGGACGGTAAAACTGGTGGGCACCGGGGAAGAGAAGATTTATCAGACGGCATACCGGCTGCTGACCGATGAGGCGGAATATCATGCGATGGCGGAAGCAGTGAATCCTTACGGTGACGGCAGATCCGCCGGGCGCATCGTGGATACGCTTTTGTATGCGGAGGGGATTTCTCATAAAAAACCGTCTAAATTTATAGCTAAGTAAATCCGCATATGTTACAATAACTTTGTATGGGTAGAGCTGTACGTATTTTGCGTGCAGTTTTTCATGATATGCACATGCCGGAGATGGCCATGAAGAATGCCGGAGGACAGGGAGATAAAGGAAAAGAGTTCAATCCGATGCGCAGTATCGCTGTGGCAGGCGGAGCGGGCATGACACTTCTTTCCTGTATCGGCCTCGGTATCTGGGGCGGGCTTAAGTGTGATGAATACTTGGGGACGTATCCTTTCGGCCTTATCGGGTTATCCCTTTTGGGCGCCATATCCGGATTGTGGGCCATAATTAGAAAAATGATAGGAAAGTAAGAAATGAAGTATGATACGGTATTCCCTGCTTTTGCGGATAGAGTGGTCAGCCGTCTGGCAGCCATAGGCGCTGTCGGCGCGGCCGCCGCATTTTTGAAGTGGGAATGGACTGTGGCGGCAGGATTTGCCGCCGGCGTCGTATTTCATATTCTTTTTTTCTTGTACATGAAACAGCGTTACATCCACTGGGAGAAAGAAGAGCGGGACGCGGCCTACATAGGCCAGATGGGCGCCGCGCTTGCAGGCTCCCGGCTTTTTGTGGAAGCGGGGCTGGCGGTGGCGGTGGTTTTGTGGACACCGCTTTCCATTCTCGGCTTCCTGGCGGGCTTATTGTCACTGTTCCCTGCTACTATCTGGGCAAGGCAATAGTGTGGAATAAGAATAATAATATTTTCCTGACGTCCAAAACAGAGAGGGGGTGAGACTATGCATCTTCATACGGGTACACATGTGGTTGCACAGCTTTTCGGAATGTCGGTCAATCTGGATACGATTTTTACACAATGGCTTACTGCTCTCATAGTATTTATTATCGTCTTTGCTGCGAGCCGGGGGCGTTCGCTCGTTCCAAGCGGTATCCAGAATGCGGTGGAAATGATCATTGAGCCGCTATGCTCCCAGTTTGAGAAGAATATGGGATCGCATTATAAAAAGGTTGTTTATTTCCTGCTGACGCTTTTCATGTTCATCTTTGTGGCCAATGAAATCGGGCTTCTGCCGACGGCCCATCTGACGGCGTCTCCGACAAATGATGTGAATACGACCCTGGGGCTGGCGCTGGCCGGTACATTATGTATTCATTTCATTTATATCAGGAACAGGGGATTCGGCAAATGGCTGAAACATTTCTTTGAACCGATGCCGCCGTTCGTGATCATCAATATCGTAGAAGAACTTTCCCGGCCGATCACCCTGGCGATGCGTCTATTCGGCAATATTCTGGCAGGGGAAATCCTGATGGAAATCCTCTACGCGTTGGCACCTGTGCTTGTACCTTTGCTCTGGGTCGTGTTCAGCCTTGTGGTCGGGCTGATCCAGGCGTACATTTTCACTACGCTGACTTCCATTTATCTCAAGGAGAGCGTGGAGTAAGTGAAGATGTGCAGGTGAATGGGAGCGGCACTCCGTAAAATGCCCGGCGCCGCCCGCGAAACGGTACTCATTATATCCGGAAAAACCGGGACATTACATTCTTAGGAGGAATCATTACCATGGATCAGACTATTGTTGTTCAGTATTCCCTTATCGCATCTGCGCTGATTGCCGCAGTTTCTGCGTTTGCAGCCGCATTCAACGATGCTAAAGTAGCATCCCACGCTATCGACGGCATGACCCGCCAGCCGGAAATGCAGGGGCAGCTCTTCACTTCCATGCTTGTCGGCATCGGCCTGGTAGAATCTATTCCGATTATCGCTATCGTTATTTCTCTCGTCCTCGTATTCGCCAATCCTTTCCTCGGCTAATTCCAATTCATTGTTAGCCTAAGGAGGGGATTTCATTGGTAGAATTAAATGGTACGCTGCTGATTTCAATCCTCAACTTTATCATTCTCGTTGCCGTTTTGGCACATTTCTGCTATAAGCCGGTGCTGAAGGTCATGGATGACCGCAGGAACAAGATCCGGAATGATCTGGACAGCGCGGCCCGGTCCAGCGCGGAGGCGGCCAAGCTCAAATCCGATCTGGAAGCGGAACTTGCCAATGCCCAGGTCGCCGCACAGGGGATCGTGGACAAGGCCGTAAAAGAGGCCAAGGTACAGGCCCAGGCGCAGATCGATGAGGCCCATGCGGCTATTGAGAGGGAAAAAGTCCAGGCTGCTAAACAGATCGAAAGGGAACGCAAGGATGCCCTGGAGGATCTGAAGACGCAGGTGGCCGCTCTTTCCTGTGATATTGCATCGAAGATCATCAGCAAAAATATGACGCCGGATACGAATGACCGGCTCATAGCGGAAAGCATCGCAAGACTGGATGCCGGGCAGGCAGGTAAGTAATCATGGATAAGAACGTAATCCTTGCAAAGAAGTACGGACGAGCCATCTATGAAATTGCCGCAGAGCAGCACTGCCTGGAACAAACGGAAGAAGATCTCCGCTTCATTGCCGATACCATAGGGAAAAGCAAAGAGCTCGGGGAGATTCTGAACCATCCTCTGCTTGCTAAGGATGTCAAGAAAGATACTATAAAGAAGTTATTTGCAGATAAGGTGCAGCCGATAGTTTTACAGTTCTGCTATGTTGTTATCGACAAAGGCCGCATCGCTGATTTTGCTGCCATGGCGGATGTCTATGCCAATCTTGCGCATCATGGGATGGGCATGGAGGAAGCGGTGGTAACTTCCGCGTTTCCATTGACCAAATCCCAGGTGGACGCTTTGAAAGCCAAACTTGCGGAAATCACGGGAAGCAAAATTATCATGAAACAGAAAGTAGACGCATCTTTGATAGGCGGATTCACGGTCCGGATGGGAGACCGTCTGATTGACGGATCCATAGCCCGTCAGCTTGCGGCGCTCCGCTCGCAAATGATGCAAAGAGATTGAGGTGACTTACAGGATATGAAAATCAGTTCAGATGAAATCACATCTGTCATTAAAAAACAGATTGAAAATTACAAAGTAGACCTCAATGTCGATGAAGTAGGTACGGTTCTTGAAGTCGGCGACGGTATCGCCCATGTATATGGCCTTGAAAACTGCATGGCCGGTGAATTGCTGGAACTGCCGAACGGCGTTTACGGCATGGCCATGAACCTGGAAGAAAGCAATGTAGGTGCCGTTCTTCTGGGGAATTCGGAAACCATCAAGGAAGGCGACGTAGTAAAGAGAACGGGCCGTCTGATGCAGGTTCCCGTAGGCAATGCGGTCATCGGCCGCGTGGTCAATGCGCTGGGACAGCCGATTGACGGCAGAGGCGAAATCAAGACTGACGCTTATCGCGACATTGAAATCAAAGCTCCGGGCATTGCCGACAGACAGCCGGTAAACGTCCCGCTGCAGACCGGTCTGAAATGTATCGACTCCATGGTCCCGATCGGCCGCGGACAGCGTGAGCTGATCATCGGCGACCGCGGTACAGGCAAGACTGCCATCGCTATTGATACCATTCTGAACCAGAAGGGGCAGGATGTCATTTGTATTTATGTTTCCATCGGGCAGAAGAACTCCAACGTCGTCCGTGTATACGAACGGCTGAGAGCTGCCGGCGCTATGGATTACTCCATCATCGTACATGCCGGTGCTTCCGAAGGGTCTCCGATGCAGTACCTTGCACCATACTCCGGTGTATCCATTGCGGAACATTTCATGCACCAGGGCAAAGATGTCCTCATTATCTATGACGACCTCTCCAAGCATGCTGTCGCTTACCGCGCCATGTCGCTTTTGCTGCGCCGTCCGCCGGGACGCGAAGCTTACCCCGGTGACGTATTCTATCTGCATTCCCGTCTGCTGGAACGTGCGGCACGTCTGTCCGATGCACTGGGAGGCGGCTCCATCACCGCGCTGCCGATCATTGAAACACTGGCAGGCGATGTCGGTGCGTACATTCCGACAAACGTCATTTCCATCACGGACGGACAGATTTATCTGGAAACGGCACTCTTTTATTCCGGGATCCGTCCGGCCATCAATGTCGGCCTGTCTGTATCCCGTGTAGGCGGTTCTGCACAGATTAAGGCCATGAAACAGGTCGCAGGCACGCTGCGTCTGGATCTGGCACAGTTCCGTGAATTGGCGGCATTTGCCCAGTTCGGTTCCGATCTTGACGCTGCCACCAAAGCGCAGATCGACCGCGGCCAGAGGACGACGGAAATTCTGAAGCAGCCGCAGTATTCCCCTTATCCGGTCGAAGACCAGGTTATGGCGATCTACACTGCCGTCAAAGGGTATCTTGATGACGTGGACGTAGACCAGGTTGTCGGGTTTGAACAGCAGGTTCTGAATTTCCTCCACAGCAGCCATCCGGAAATCGGCGCTGATATCGTGGATAAAAAGAAGCTGACAGATGAAAATGAAGCGAAACTCAGAGAAGCTCTTGATGAATTCAAGAAACGTTACAAGGCACAAAGCGAAACAGAAGAAAAGTCTGAAACGGTAGAGGGGTGATCTGATTGGAAAGTACGCGTGATATAAAAGGGCGCATAAAATCCGTCACCAACATCCAGCAGATCACGAAAGCCATGAAGATGGTAGCCGCCGCCCGTCTGCGCAAAGCGGAGGAAAAGGCAAACGGCTCCCGTCCTTATGCGGAAAAGATCGGAGAGCTCCTGCGCCGTGCTTCTTCGGTGACACCCGGATTTACAAGCCCGCTCTTCAGGACAGGCGAAGTAAAGAAGGTCGGATACCTCGTCATTTGCGGCGACAAAGGCCTTGCCGGCGCTTATAACTCCAACGTGATGAAGCGTACCCTGCAGGAAATCTCCGGAAAGGATCGTTCTGCATACGCTTTATATGTCTGCGGGAAACAGGCGAAGAATTATCTGAAATTCCGCGGGTATGATCCCGATACCTATCATTTCGGCTTTTCTGATAAGCCGTCGGCTCAGGATTCCATCGATCTCTCCAAAGAGATGGTGGAATACTTTACAAAAGAAGAAGTCGATGAAGTTTATGTTATTTATACCAAATTCATCACCGCCCTCCGCCAGCAGGTCCGGGTAGACCGGCTGCTCCCCATTGAAGCGCCGGCTGAGGGAAAAACGGAAGAAGCAGCAAAAGCGGCTGTCAGCGAATGGGAAAAAGAAAGACAGGATTTCCTCCGTATTGAGGAAGATCCCTATATTTTCCTTCCCGATGCGGCGGCAGTACTTTCCAAACTGCTTCCTGAATATATACAAGTGCAGGTTTATAATGCGATGCTGCAATCCGCGGCGTCCGAGCTGGGCAGCCGTATGGCGGCCATGTCCGCTGCCACTGACAACGCGACGGAAAGAATTGCCGACCTCAACCTTACGTACAACAAAGCGCGTCAGGCACAGGTCACCAATGAAATTTCCGAAATTGTCGGCGGTGCGGCAGCTCTCGAATAAACCGGCTTAATTTGATTAAGGAGGAATGCTTCTTCATGGCAAATGAACAGCAGGGACAGGTAGGCAAGGTCGTACAGGTCATGGGCGCTGTCGTCGATATCGCTTTTTCCGACGATCAGGAACTTCCTGCCATCTATAACGCAATTCATGTCAAAGATGAAGAAGGCACTGTTCCGGTAGATGTTATCTGTGAAACCATGCAGCACTTAGGTGACGGCGTAGTCCGCACCGTTGCGATGAGTTCCACTGATGGCATGGTACGCGGAATGAAAGCAGTAGATACCGGCCGTGCTATTGCGGCACCGGTCGGCGACGGATGCCTGGGACGTATTTTCAACGTACTCGGACAGACCGTCGACAATGACGATACAAAAGTACCGGCATCCGACTACTGGCCTATTCATCGTCCGGCACCGGCCTTTAAAGACCAGTCTCCGGCAACCGAAATTTTTGAAACCGGCATCAAAGTCGTCGACCTCATCGCTCCGTATGCAAAAGGCGGTAAGATCGGGCTCTTCGGCGGTGCGGGTGTAGGTAAGACCGTTCTTATCCAGGAATTGATCCATAACGTGGCGACAGAACACTCCGGCTGCTCCGTATTCTGCGGCGTCGGCGAACGTACCCGTGAAGGGAACGATCTCTGGGGAGAAATGAAAGACTCCGGCGTTCTTTCCAAAGTTGCGCTGGTATACGGCCAGATGAACGAACCTCCGGGAGCGCGTATGCGTGTGGCTCTCACCGGTTTGACCATGGCTGAATATTTCCGCGACAAACAGGGACAGGACGTCCTGCTCTTCGTAGACAATATTTTCCGTTTCGTACAGGCAGGTTCCGAAGTATCCGCGCTGCTCGGGCGTATGCCGTCCGCCGTAGGCTACCAGCCGACACTGGCTACCGATATCGGCGAACTGCAGGAACGCATCACTTCCACCAAAGACGGTTCCATCACATCCATCCAGGCCGTATACGTACCGGCCGATGACTTGACGGATCCGGCTCCGGCAGGCGTATTTACACACTTGGACGCTACCACCGTACTGAGCCGTTCCATCGCGGAACTGGGCATCTATCCGGCAGTAGACCCGCTGGACTCCACCAGCCGTATCCTTGACCCGAATGTTTTGGGTGAAGAGCATTACGAAGTGGCCCGCGGCGTACAGGCTATTCTGCAGCGCTACAAAGAACTGCAGGATATCATCGCCATCCTGGGCATGGAAGAACTTTCCGATGATGACAAAGTCATCGTAGCCCGCGCAAGAAAGGTACAGAGATTCCTGTCTCAGCCCTTCTTCGTAGCCGAACAGTTTACAGGCTCCCCCGGCAGATACGTATCCCTGAAGGAAACCATCCGCGGCTTCAAGGAAATCCTTGCAGGCCAGCACGATGATATGCCTGAAGGCGCGTTCTACATGGTCGGCACAATTGATGAAGCGATCGAAAAGGCTGAAAAGATGAAGAAAGGGGAATAAGCCATGGCTGATACCCTTACGAATCCCATGCACGTGGAAGTCATCAGCCCCGACGGACCGATTTATCGAGAAGCCGGCGTGGAAATGGTGGTGGCCCGTGCAGCAGACGGCGAATTTGCCGTCATGAAAAACCATCTGCCTCTGGCAGCCGCTCTTGAAATGTGCCCCGTGCGCATCATTAAAGGCGGAAAGGAACAAAAGGTGGCCGTATTTGGCGGTTTCCTGGAAATAAAGGACAATCAGGTAAATATCGTAGCCCCCCTGGCGGAGCTGGCGGATACCATCGATATTGCCCGTGCCCAAGCCGCGAAGAAACGTGCAGAAGACAGGCTTGCGTCCAAGAGCAAAGAAATCGATGTCGACCGTGCCAAACTTGCTCTCCAGCGTGCACTGACACGGCTCAAAACGACAGGAACCCTTTGATCCAAACAAAAGAACCGATCCATACAAATAATGGGTCGGTTTTTATGTTGGGGGAAGACGGTAAGAAGATAAAAGCTATCAGCTGTGAGCTGTCAGCTGCAAACTGACTATTCTTTTACGATTTGAGTCATCATGGCGATTAAGTATCCTCAGCCGCGCTGCGTGCGCCAGCAGCTCCTTCTGACGGCCGACTTCATGATCCTTGTATAAGACGGTAAGGCGTCATAATGAGGGAAGCGTTAAGGCGTCATAATGAGGGAAGCGTTAAGG
>ERZ773157.1361-NODE-1361-length-23354-cov-10.880467_pt1 | contig 23354 bp, 10 predicted proteins | sample MGYA00511480_ERZ773157 | MGnify/ENA primary metagenome ERZ773157 (study PRJEB29015, sample SAMEA2737863) | human gut metagenome | biome: human gut; feature: human-associated habitat; material: faeces | place: China | collected 2012 ... | reverse complement strand
GATAAAAAAACGTTAAATCTTCGATTTTTCGCAAAAAAACAAGTAAATTTTTGAGCAGCCTACCCTTTTAAGATGTAAACTGCTGATAATCAATAAGAATGCAATGATGCGTCGCTAGAAATACAAGAAAATAAAAGTCACCCATTTGATATAACCTAAGAATGGAAACAAGTAATCAAAAAATACCTGATATTTTCGCCAATAATTATTTCCGAATTCCGGATTATCAAAGGGGGTATGCCTGGAAGGCAGATAAACAATTGCCGGAATTGTGGGATGACATTGAAGATATTCCGACTAATCCTTCCGGTGGATATAAGCCACACTACACAGGTGCAATTTCTTTACAGAAAACATTATTTGATAAACTGAGCAAATCAGAACAAAAGTTGCTGCAGTCTGGAAGCAACTTTTATGATGTTGTTGATGGACAGCAAAGATTAACGACCATTCTTATCCTTCTTTTTGAATTGTATAAGAAACTGTACAACAAGAAAATATACAGTCAGTATATTAAAGAGAAAGGTAAGAATGCCGTCTATAAATTCTCGTATGGAACGGAAAATGGCGACTATAATTACTTTTTACGAAAAGAGATATTTGAAGATCCTGATTCCATCTGCAAAGGGAAAAGCGTATATACCAACAACTTAAGGGAAGCTAAACAATTCTTCTGCGATAAGTTGGCCACATTGACTCCGAAGCAGGCAAGAACAATATTTTCAAAGGTTACCACAGCCCTGATGTTTGATATCAAAATAATAGATGATAGTTTTGATGTTCAGGCTGTTTTCGAGACGATGAACAACCGTGGCAAGCCATTGACTATTCTGGAAAAATTAAAGAATAGGCTCCTCTTCTTAAACAGCAAATTGACCAATTGCGATAATGACCAATTAGCAAAAATCATTAATGACTGTTGGGGATTGATTTATAACTCATTAGGACAAAATGAAACATCAATGCTTGATGAAGATGAGTTTCTATCATCTCATTTGACCTTGATCAGAACACCTGCCGATTACTCATTCTCTACGCAAGATGCTGAAAAAAAAGTGTTTGAGATGTTCTGCAATAGGGCAAGTCAATACAGATTGAGTTATACTCGCGACCAGTCAGAGTCGTCAAAAAAAGAAGAAGTTGTCTCATTTGATAAGATTAAGAAATACGCTATTGATCTCGCAAACTATGTTCCCTATTGGTTCACGGTTAATTGCCCCGATATCAAGAATACGGTTGAGTTGGAGCTCTATAAAATTCAATGTCTCAATGGTTCAAAAGAGATGAGGCTATTTCTTGCACAGCTTCTTGCTCTTCAAAAAGACGAACCAGAGGAATTCAATAGATGTCTGAAAAATGTCAAGAAAATATTATTCAGAAATCGTTTGCCTATTCCATCGATAATGGATGAACGCTCGTTTGCAACTCGCGCCAGGGACCTACATATAGGAGATATTAAACTGGAAGAACTGAATAATGAATTAGAAGCCATATTAGCTCAGACTATTGAATGCTCAAGCTTAATAGGTGGCTTCAAATGGCTATTTACATATGTTCGTGGCAATATAGGTTACCATAGATGGAATGGGCTAAAATATTTCTTGTTTGAATTTGAAGAACATATTCATCAGCAGGATTACTCACGTGATTTTGCTATAATCTCATGGGACAAATTCTTCGAGACGTCAATTGAACATATCATGCCAAAAACTTATCAAGATTACTGGAGTGATACAATGTCAAATTATTTATCACAAAAGAGTTTTTCTGAAGAGGAAAGATATGTGGCCATAAAAACCTTATTAAATTCTCTCGGCAACCTTACAATTATTAGAGACAAGAAGAACTCAAGTCTTGGTAATAATCCGTGGGAAACTAAAGTCAAGGCGTATGCTAATGGAAGTTTTAGCGAACGTCAAATCAGTAGCAAAACTGAATGGCATCCTTGGTCGGCCGAATCAATCCTTAATAGAGGTAAAGTACTCCTGAAGTACTTAATTGACTATCTCGACGTAGTGATAATTGCAGAGGAGAAAAAAGAAACATATGAAGCAGAAATGCTATTCGGCGCATTGAAATATGTTCCCGGAACAGCTAGTGAGGCGGAAGATAACTCTGAGGCTACAGCAACCGAGTAAAAAAACATACGATAATCAAATAAAAATCAAATTCACCCATTTAATATAATCCATAATGTCATATTTAGACCCACAAATTGGAGAATCATTAGCTGTTCAGATTACAAGCAAGAATCCTCAGTATGGACTGTTTGTAAGTACTCCGAATGGCATTTCCGGACTTATCAGAAAATTAAACATTTCGTGGAGCCACCAAAACAGGTTCTATGATTCACTTCATGTTGGAGATTACATACAAGCTATTGTAACTAAAGTTCATCCTGATGGCAAGATTGAGTTAAGCCGAAAAGATGCATGTGCCAATCCGCGTGATTTGAACCTTGATTTAATATTAAAGGGCTGTGTTGATTCTGTTGAGAACTACGGCATATTGATTCGATTTGATGGCTTCATTGGATTGGCGCCGTGGGTAGAACTGACCTCTACCTATTATAAGGCTGGTGATGAAATTACTTGTGTTGTAAAGAGCACTGCAGTTAAAGAAAATGGAATGGTAAAAGTCACACTGAGTACCCATCCTCTTCATTCTCTATTTGCAAGGATGCATAACATCGGAGATAGAGTAACTGCAAAATATGTGGGGATAAATCAAGCACATGACAATCCCACTGCTGTAATTTCAGTAGAAGAAGGCCTTTTCTTGATAGAGCTTACTGAAAATTTTTTCATTGAGCCATATAAGTCAAAGATGATTTCTGGTGCGTTGTCTCCTGGGCAATCACTTGAATTCGTCTATAGCAAATTCAATGAAAACAAGTCTACGATTTGGCTTGATATGCGCCCTATTGAAAAGGAGAACAAGCGCAAGTTGATGGAAGATCTGATCGCAAAGCTTAACCCTGGTGATATTGTTATGGGCAAAGTCACGTATGTTGACGATAAATTTGCGAAAGTGGATGTTATAGACGCAGGAGTAAATATCATCATTACCAGAGAAGAATTGTCTCCAAATAAAGTCTTACGAGCAAGTGATGAAGTATTTGTAGGCGAGCACATTCAAATAGTCTACACTGGTACAGATGAACACAATAACGCTAAATTCAGCAGGAAATATATCATAAAGGACAGATACGACGACAGCCTTTACTCCCTATCCTTAATGGATCTCCTCAAAACGATGGACATCCAAACAAAGACTTTTATCGGAAAGGTCATATCCATCAACGACGGGTATTTCTTTACTGAATTAATCACGTTTTCTGATTCCGATAGCGAGGTAAATGGTAAATTACTCGTCGACCCGATCAATGGTAAGAACATCCTGGTACGAGCAGATAATAGGCTACGCAACCTTCTCTTTGAAGGCGAGTACTATAAAACTGACATTTCATTACCGAATGCTGATTTTAGGCGAAAGGAAGGGACGCCTTACCTATTTTCTGTTTCCTCCCCTGATCTTCAGTTGGTGAAGAACCCCTATCAAGAGTCTGTTCTTTTGTCATTTAAGCAGCACACCAGCCCGAATACAAACACGAGTGTCGCCAATCTTCTTGAAGAGGTTGGCCAGAACCTGTATTCAAGTAAAAAGAGAATGTTTTTTGAGCTTCTTCAAAATGCAGATGATGCTGCTGCTCAGAATGGCGTAAAAGTGAAACTGCAACTCGAAGGCAAATACTTCTTATTGACCCACGATGGCTATTCATTTAACAAGCATGATTTTGAATCAATAACATCTGCTGCCCAGAGTACAAAATCTGCCAATAAGAAGAAAACCGGCTATAAAGGAATTGGTTTCAAATCCGTATTCACCAACTCCGAGTCTGTTTATATCCAAAGCTCCGGCTATCGATTCGGTTTTGATAAGAGTTTGGATATATACAATGATTTCGACCGTTTCTATTTCTTGGTGAATGATATTGAAAACGACCCTGTCAAGCAGAAAGAATTCATTCATAAATTTGAAAAATTCAGAAGGGAGTTCAAAGGCGTAAAAGATATTCCGTGGCAATTGCTGCCCGTTTGGTCAAATATTCCAGATACTGATAAATACAATACCATTTGGAGCGAAAGAGAGAATGTCTGCATCGCTCTTCAGATGGACGAGAAGACATTGTCAGAATACGCTCAAGCGATTGCCGAGGTATTCAATGAACCACGTTTCATGCTGTTCTTACGTAGGACCAATCGAATCCAACTGATGCAAGGAGATGATTGTCGGACCATTCAAAAGAATATCTCTGAAAATGGAGAATACATATCATTGGTTAATTCGTTTGACAAGGATAAGTTGAACGAGAATTACAAGATATTCACAAAGGCAAGTATTAGAGTGAGTGACGAGGCTTTTAAAGCCGCCAATGTGAATATCAAGCGAAAAGAACGGACAAACATTCATGGAGATATTGAGAATTATTTCGTAAGACTTGATTCCAATGGCAATGAACAATCTGAAGTTCCCGGCATACCGGACAGAATTGCTTCTACAGCAGATACAGAAATCTCCTTTGCCATTCCTCTTGATGAAGAAGGACATATCCGTCCGTCAAATGACGCCCTTTCTCTCTATGCATATCTTCCGATGAATGAACATAGGTTTACCTTCCCGTTCTTTATTAATGCGGATTTTATCCCAAAATCTGATCGTGAGGGTGTGCAAAGCGACAACCCGTGGAATCATTTCCTTTTTTTCAATATTGGAAAAGCCATCGTCTCAATGGTCGAGAAATCAGCATCAATTGATGAACCTAATTATTTGAATTTACTGCCTCAAAAAGAGTTTGAATCAACCAGCCAAGACACCTTTGCACTGATTGACTCCTTCAACAATGGATACACCAAAGCGCTTTCCGAATCGAAATTCATCACCAATGACAAAGGAGAAAAATCGGATGTTTTAGGTATTATCTTGGATGAATCCTCGCTTGCGAAGACTCTTGGATATGATAATTACTACTCAATAATTGGCACCACAAAACGATTGCCTCATCCGAACCTTAATACGGATATATTGAAACGCTCAATATTCAAAATTGAGAAGACAACTACAACTGATGTCATAAAAATCATTCAGGGTAATGCAGAACGCGCTCTTACTTGGATAAGTGCAGCCTCTAATGATGAAAGAAAGAGTTTCTGGGAATGGTTGACAAGGACAGAAGATACAATCCGACTCATACCAAGCATTCCGTCTATTCTACTTGAAAACAAATGGGTTTCATATAGTACGGCCATAAACGATAGTAAGGTAATCCTGATTACTGAAAACACATTGGCCATCAAAGAGATTCTCATTCAACTCGGTTTCAAATGTACAGACACGGTGATTGAGCACCATCCTCTCAAAGACTATTTGAAAAAGCAGGATGAGCAGAAGTTGTTCAAAAGGATAAGTTTATCAAACACCTCGATACTATCACATTCGGATCGTCTAAGGTTGTTCCATGCTACTAAGCAATTTGAGGGTATTGGTGATGAAACGAGAAAGAAATGGGCAATTTTCAAAAATGCGCAAGGCGTCTTCACCCCTCTATTCAAGATGTGTGCATTCAGCAGTACATTGCCTGTGTGGCTGAAAGATTACATGATTGCCCAAGAAGAGTATAGCTCATCCTTTGCATCTTTCCTCATCGGTAGTGAAAACATCTATACATCTATTGTTGAGAACAATATTGACACGATATTAACTAAAACAGATGTATACTCTGTATATCAGAAGTTTAAACAAAGCTGGCGTCATGCTTTCACTCAAAGTTTGATTAGGAAAAGAGTGCCGAATATCCTTCCTGTTGTCGAGCAAGAAGATCATGCGACAAAAGAAATTTTTGTAAAAGCATACGGCTCGTTTGATTTGAGCAGTACTGTGTCATACCCTTCTGATGGCGAGCACTATCGAATAATCAAAATTGCAACAGAAAGTACTGCCTCTTGTCAGCATCTTAAGTCAATTATTAAGGTCGATGGCATTCCTCTCTCAAAAATTACTTTGAAAGATGATTTTTCTGTTGATGTCAATGGAGTTAAGTACACTTTCTCCTTGTCCTCAATTTTGCCTTCTCATACCAATTCGTCAAAACTTGCAATGATCACTGATAAATTCAAATCTATTGCTGGATACGAAAAAGTATTTGCACAAAATGAAGCTGAATCGTCATGGGTTAAGACCGAACTTGTCTCATATCTTTCTCAGTATTATAATGCACGGTACACGTCAGATCAATATTGTTTTATGATGCTTTTCTACAGACATATTGGTTCTATCACGTTAGATACTGTCTCTAGGAAGTTTATTGACACCTCGAATACTCAGATATTCAAAGAGATTCTTGAAAAATGCTTCAAACTTAAAGTAGGAGAAATTCTCCGTTCGTTCATTAATGATCCATATATTTCCTATTCTTTTGGTAAGGTGGCTGGAAGATACATTGACTGCGATGATTATACACTTCCAGCGGAACGAATACAGCCTTTTATTGCGCAATGGGCTGATACTGACGAAAAAAAGTCGTTCTTAACAACTCTTGGCGTACACAATGAAACAAGTGACGAAATTAAAAGGCGCAAGTCATTCAGTGAGAACAAGTTCGAGGATATTTGGAATATATCTTCTTCGTCCATAATTAGCACCTTCCTTTCATGGGTCAAGGCATCGTCACAATTGCCGATTTCAGAGAACAACAAGGTAGAAGTCTTGAAATTGTTATTCGGCAAAATCAATGTTCACATGACCAATAACGAAGACGATTATTCGTCTGCGAAGGAATGGACTGATGAAAAGTACATTACCTGGAAAGCGAACAAAACGACACGCATCTACTTATACGATGGTGAGATGCCTTATCGAGGTGTTTATTTGGGAGATTATTATTTTAAAGGAAAACAGAACAATTATACTGTGTTCAATACTTCCGGTCATATATACATCAATAAGGATGTAGAACCGGAAGTCGTCCTCGCGGATGTTTACTCGCTTAAAACCTCTCTGTTCACAAAAGATGATTGGAGGGAAATATTTTTGATTTCAAGAGCGAGTGTAAATGATTTGATGTCAGAAGTAGAGAAGCTGCGAAATCAGAATAGCCTTTTGGAAGAAGAAATTGCAAGGATCCGGGATGATGAGGAAGAAAATGTCACAATGCAAAAGGGTGAAGACTCAAAACTCTCTAAACAGGAAATGATATAGGCCCAATTAGAAGCCCAGCAGGCACTTATGAGAGCTTATCCGGACTGGGAATATCCATATGGTTTCGGCGAAATGGGTGAGGATGGTCAGCCATATTGTTACTCTTGCAATGTCATTACCACTGAAAATGGTTCAGAGCCTATTGTGCTGAAGAGCTTTAAATATCAAGGTGATAAATTTATGGTTAATCCAACTGAATACCTGTATTTGATTAGAGACAAGGCTCAGTTGTTTATCTATGATGGTCTTGATTTCAAACGCATTCCGGTACTCGACCTCCTCAAAGATCAGACAAAAGTATCCATTACCTTCAGCAGTAAGAACCTTGAATCAGACGACAAGATTGAGAAGTTAGCCGATGCACTTCACTATTTCAATAATATCCAATTCAATTTCGACAGCTTTAATATATCAAGCAGGGCCGAATCAATAAGATTCATTTACAAAAGAAATACCGGCACGCAAAGTGCGACATCAGATGATGATTTATAGTTATGTACTACACAAGAGAATCATACACTAATTTTTTAGACACTGAGATAAATGCTCAGATACGAGATTTTGAACAAGTCGTCCGGACAAAAGCACTTGTTTTAAAATCGCGTGGAAATGTCTTTGTCGGAAAATTTCAAAAACTCCAAGATAATGGTACCGCTGTTTTTAAGGTGAGGAATTCCGATAATATGCCTCGAAAGAACTCCTTCTGAACAGCCTGCTACCTAACAGGAGAAATGGGCAGTTTCAAGAATTGGAGTGATTATTCTTGGTTGGACTTAAGAAAAGATTACCAAAGGGATTATTCTGACGCGTATTGCGCTTGGATTGCAAAGGCTACAGAGGAGGATTTCTGCCTTATTGGTATAAAAAATCTTTCTATAGAATTTGCAGATGTTCTCCAAAAGGAGATGCCAATAATTGCGTTCGGTCCTAAAGATCCACCTCTTCAGTATTTATATAACCTGAAGGACATTGTAGCTGATGAGTCAATTAAGAATGTCAACAAGGTATTAGATTTTGATGCTACCGATCCGCTTTGGAATCCAACACCACTTGCATCTGATACTGATCTTCCCGCTATTCTTGCGGGTGTCTTTGATAAAAACAACTGTGTGGCAATACAAGGCCCTCCGGGTACCGGAAAAACATATAGATTGGCACAATATGCCGCAACATTATTGAAGCAAGGAAAGAGCGTTCTTGTTACTGCATTAACGAATCAAGCGCTGATGGAGCTGGCAAAGAAAGAAGATCTTAAAGATTATATTTTTGCCGGGAAGGTGTCGAAGTCAAGCATGACAATTGATGAGAAACGCGAACTTCCATGCCTTGTCCCTATTAAAGAGAACAAATGTGATGCCTGTTCTGGGTATTTATCTCTTACATCTTTCTATGTTTCAAGTACCTGGGCGGCAACTCTCGCAGAGATTCCTTTTGACTACGTACTTATGGATGAGGCGAGCCAGGCTCTGCTTCCTATGATAGCAGCAGCATTCAAATTGGGCAAACAAGTGGTTTGGATTGGTGATCAGAAACAGTTATCACCTATTGTTGCAATAAACGACGATATTATTAGTGATAAAGATTGGAGTCAAATAATTAATGGCTTTGACACATTATGTAATACGCAAAAACTTGATTCGTACCTTCTCAGCGATACATTTAGGTTAATGCCGAGGGCTGCTGATAGTACAGGTGTTTTCTACAATAACAACTTGAGGTCTGTCTCGAAAATCGTAGATGTCCCTATTCAATTGCCATTTATAAACCCCAAAGGTGGTCCAAATTTTTTAGATTTAGAACTTGAAACGGGAAAAAAGGCTCCGATTAATGCTTTTGAACAAATCATTGATGTCGTACAAAAGATATATGAGCTATCACCTCGTAGTGAAATTGCTGTCCTATCAAAATTCAAAGACTCTATTAGGGAGTTACAAAAAGACTTCATTCTTAATTGGAAAGGTGCAAGTTTGCCTGACACAATTAAGATAGAAACTGTTGATAGAGTACAAGGCTTAACGGTGGACTATTGCATATTCTTTATTCCAAATGCATCTCTTCCCTATTCGTTAGACCCAAAACTATTCAATGTCGCAACATCAAGAGCAAGATTGAATACAATCATTGTGGCTGATTCTACAATGCTGCAACGGCAGATGTCAGATGATGTCAGAAAGTATATTCTCAAAGCTCACGAAGAACAATTTGTAGAATTTGGAGAGCATGAGCCGAAACGATTGACAGCTGGAGATATTGGAGTTACAGTGGTAGGCAAAGTAGATCTGTCCAAGTTCGAGCGCAAGAGAACAGAAATTGTAGAGGGCATGGACAACATATATATCATAGATACAAATGTGTTTGTCAAGTGTCCGGATATTATTTCAAAAATCGGTTCTCAATACAAGGTGATTATCCCCGCAACAGTACTTGAAGAGCTGGATAAGCTCAAATTAAAGGAAAGCGTTGACAAACAAGCTCTGAGCAACGCAGCTAAGAACATATGCCGTGCATTTGAACAGAATTTCTCCAAGATGGAAGATGCGGACACATCATTGCTCCCCAATGGTTTTAATGCATCAAATCCAGACTGTAAGATTCTCTCTGTAGCGCTGAAACACAAACAAGAAGGATGCAATCCGATTCTGCTTACGTCAGATAATATGCTTCGTTCTCGTGCTATTGGGCTTGGTTTTAAGTCGTTAACTCTCAAAGAGTTTTTGGGCAAATAAAAAACAAAAATAGAAAGAGGATATGAATGCCATATAAACTTCCCCTTTTTGTAAACTTCCCTAAAAACCAGACAGTTCTTTATTAGACAAAAAACGATAACTTTGTCGAAGGAGGACTAAATGAAAAAGAGTATTCACAGCGAGAACGAGATGGTGAAAGCCGTCAAAGAACTGGAAAGCGGAATATCCGCAGAAGTAGTGGCACGGGGACATGGGGTAACTCGGGTTACCTTGTATAACTGGAAGTCAAAATACAGCGGTATGGATGTGAATCAGGTCAGGAGATTGAAGGAACTGGAGGAGGAGAACCGGAAGCTGAAGCAGATGTACGCAGACCTTGCATTGGACAACCGGATATTGAGGGATGTTATTAAAAAAAACTCTAGAGCCCGAGATAAAGAAATAGATAGCAGTCGAGCTTGTTGAGGAATACGAATTGAGCATCGCTCGGGCGTGCAAGCTGATGGAGATCCACCGTTCGTATTACTATTATCAGGAGAAGCGAGATGACACTGAAGTTGAAGAAGCGATAAGGACAGCAGCCCAATACGGAGACGGATTCTGGAAGATATTCAAACGTTTCAGGCGTGAAGGAAAGAATTGGAACCACAAGAAGGTTTACCGTGTGTACAAGAATATGCACTACGAGAAACGTGTCCGTTTGAAGAAACGACTTCCGGCAAGGGTCAAGACACCTTTGGAACAGCCCTCCGAACCCAATACGACATGGCCTCTGGATTTTGTTGGTGATGTCCTGGAGTGCGGACGGAAGTTCCGGGTGCTGAACATAATGGATGACAGTGATAAGGTGGCGGTGTCCTAGGAGGTTTCAATGTCTTTCTCGGCAAGAAGGGTGATAAAGACATTGGAAAAGGTAATCTGGCTGAACGGCAAGCCGAAAAATATCAGATGCGATAGCGGCCCGAAGTTCATTTCAAAGGAACGGTTTAATGGCAGTTACAGAAGGGCTGTACTTGACGTGTACATCTTCAGAAGCATAGAGGAAGTGAAACGGGTAACCCAAGAGTGGAACTGTTATTACAACAATGAGAGACCCCATGAAAGTCCCGACAACATACCGCCGATGGAGTACCGGACAAAAAGGTGTGACACACAATGATTGATGTTCAGACAGGCAAATATAGCTCCGCTTCCGAGTTGAGCAAGGCCAAGGCAAGCGCCAAAAGGCGGCCTTGCACATCTCTACAGCTTACGCTTAGGGTGGCCTATCTGAAATCAATCACCGAACCATACATGCAATTGGAACAACAAAATGAATTATATTTGCTGTCTAATTGAAGGCTGTCCTAAAAAGGGGAAGTTTACAATTGATCGGGAAACTGTACAATGTAGAGAGTGATGCGAAGAAACAGGGCAGGAGTGCGGAAAAGCTGCAGGAAATGAGGGAAAAGATATCCTACCCGACCATATGCACCTTCGAGAAATGGATGTACGACACCGCATCCAAGGTGACTGAAAACAGCAGGTAAGGTAAGGCGATAGGTTATACTGTTCCGCTTTTGCCAAGGCTCAGCCGATACGTGCGAGACGCCAGATATCAGATAGATAATAATCTCGTGGAAAATGCAGTCAGACCGCTGGCTTTGGGACGCAAGAACTTCCTGTTCTGCGGCAATCACGACTCTGCAATCAGGGCTGCCGTCATCTACTCACTGGTAAGCACCTGCAAGGGACATGCAGTGGACCCGCGCAAATGGATGGAAGATGTACTGGTCAAGATCCCACAATATGAGAATCAGAAGCTAGACCTGCGGAAACTCCTTCCTCATAACTGGCAAAAAGAAGCCAACTTGTAGCAAATAGAACCCAACTTTGAACAACTTGGTAACAACGGCCCAACTTGTAAAAAGTTGTTAATATGTCTTTCATCGGATGCTTATGATAGGTCAGCCATTTCTAATGGTAACGATCCGAAGGTATCGCTGTTCTTGAGCTTATTGCAAAAGGATAATTAGTTGAGGTTTATTCAAGTTCCCCTAACTCATCTCTATGTAATTGACAACGTTTTATTACCTCTTGACAGAATACAGTAGCTCTAGTCTTTTCTGCATTGTTAAGAATTATCCTACTATGAGCTTCTGGATTACGCACATATCTACAAATGAAAGCTAATTCGTCACGCCAATAGTTGAGAGTATGCCCCATTATTGCGTCAATGTTACCGTCCCAATATTCTTCGATGAGTACAATATAATGTCTTGGGTACAACTGGTCAATGATGCAATCAGACGCTCTTCCCTTAAATAATTCTTTTTCTTTTCGCCTTTGAGTGACATACTTAGACCAGTCTTCTTGTGAAAATAGGTCTCTGATTTCTGGGTCCCATAGTCTGACATCATCTCCATATTCGTGATCAAGAGCATACTTTATTATGGCTCGCAAACCTCGTTCAGTTTTCCCCCATAATAAGTTGTATGGATTTGTCCTATACAATTGGCTAAGATACTGCTCGAATGTATCGCAAAACGGCACGTATTTGTTGTCTCCAATGTTGTCGAAGATTCCATACCTGTTGTAGATATATTCTTCCTCCTCCTGGGATACAGTATCTGAAAAACCAGAGTATAGTTTTACTACCTTATCATCGAGCTTGTCTTTCTTTAGAATCCTGAAAAGATAATCGTAATGAGTTAAGACGGAATTTATCTGCTTATCAATACTTGATTTCATATCCCTTGTATTGAAAAACTCATCAAGTATTATTGCATTTAAGTATGGGTGACGACCAACTGCTTTATCAAGAAGAATACAATCATTTTCAGAAACCCCATCTATGAGATTCCTTTGCAACCGGATATCCTCTATAGAAAATGGTTTTAGATATATCTTCTTGAATGTTTCAAAGAAATTTGAACCACCACCAGAATCCTTTTCTATGTCGTGGATTGATCTTCGAGATGCGGTTACTATAGCAATCTTATTCTCCGGACGATAGCTTAGCTCACGGAGTAACTGGAAATGACACTCCTCAAGGTAGTTCTTGCAATAATCGAACTCATCCAGGCATAAAATTACACGAATCCCATTATAGACAAGCTCTTCAAACATATCAAGTAAAGTAGACTGAAATTCAGTGAATCTCATCTCAAGATTTGACACTTCATTGACATAGTATGATATTTCTGACACATCATATCCATGTCTCTTGAGCTCTTTTTCAACTTTACGCGCTATGTCAATAAAAATCTCTCGCGGCTCGTCATCTGCATACTCTTCAATTGCTTTGAAAGTATACCACACTACAACGTACTTATTGTTATCATAGAGTTCATTTCTTCTATCATATAAGGCCTGCATCAAAGAAGACTTGCCGATCTTGGGTATTCCAACAATAGAAAGATTACCAAAGTTCTTTCCCAATACTCGGTTATATACCTCCGTTAATTCAACAGATCGGCCAACAAATAAATCGCCGTTGACAATTGTGCCAGCAGAAGCGAAGGGATTATTAGTCTGCATTGTTATTTATCCACTCTTTATATAGTTGTACTTTAATTTTTATTCGTTTTTCTCCGACATAGAGTTTGTCATTGACCACTACATCTCGTTCGATCAAATCATTGATTATCAAATCGTCTTCAGATCTGCCATATACGTTAATGTCCTTCTGAGGGCAATATTCAATTTTTCTAGTTCGAACAGCAATCTCCTGAAGAATGTTATAGGTTTTAGCAACAAGTGTTGGATTAAGCTTACCATCTCCACTTGAAACCAGGTTCTCGAAATCGCCTTTACTTATTGATCCTTGGTTACTAACCAACAACTTCAATACATTATTTACATCAATAATAGTAATAGGTGAATGTCGATTGGCATTGGCATATTTTACAATTTCGTCGCAGAGAATCTGAATATAGAAAGGACTACATGCTGATAATTCAAGTATTTTATTAACAGCTTCAGGTTGATACCTGCTTGATCCATCTTCGTTCCTGATAGGATCTTCTATCAGTTCTCTCGCTGATTTTTCGTCAATATAACTCAGTTTATAAGGCTCGAATATTTTGAACTCATTAGCAAAGTCATTTAAGAACTGAGGCATTGCATCGTGTCCTGCGACAACAACGGTAAAATAGTTATTCTCAATTAATGCCTTCATCTTCGCCATAAATTGAGATGACAATTTCTTCGTTTTAATGAAGGAATACAAATAGGTATACTCATCAATCAGCAATATGATTTTACTTGATTCAAATGAGTAGTTATCTTTGATGGCATCTATAATAGAATCCAGCCTATCTCTAAACTGAGCTTCTGGATTGTCTTTTATATCATCCCATCTAACACCTCTGTTAAATAGCTCTCTGAATTTTATACGATCAACTCTCTTCAATCCATTTTCAATTTCTTTGAGAAATAGGTAATATAGATTGTTCAGTACACTCTCATCTGTATCTCTATCGCCTAGTAGATTCTCACCTATTGAGAAATGAACCGCTAATGCCTTATTATCATTACGTAATCGTTTCGCAATGTGGAACAAGACAGAAGACTTTCCTGAGCGCTTCTGTCCATAGATTGCATAGCATTTCTTGCCTTTGATAATATTTTCGCAAATCTCACTGATCGTTTCTTCTCGGCCTTTGAACATTGAATCGTCTTCAACTGTATTCGCATGTGCAAATTCCGAATATGGATTTGGGATTGTTACAAACTGCTCAGGCCGACTTATTCTTATGCTCAAATTAACAATTTTGGACTCTTTTGAAAAATCAGTTTTGTCATAGTCAAAAACAATTGTGAGTGGGGACAAGATTTCTGATGATTGTTCTTGCTCCGTTAACGGCAACTCAAACTGGAAATGTTGAATTCCACCTCCATATAGCGTATCCGTTAGAGTTTTAGAAAAACGCTGCTTCTCGAGGTCTCTGTTATTGACACGAACAATTGATACCGTTCCGGCCAGTATTTTCATCCTGCCTTCAAGATTGCTAACCTGAATCTGGACCTGGCAGATACCCGAGGAATCAATCGTGGCATCGCAAATTGCATCAATTGATACTACAGGCTCTTTGCTTTCGACTAATCTTTCCATTAGTTTTGAGCAGATATCCGATATCTTTATTAGCAATGCTGAAATATGACAACACGATACTTTGGTGGGATACAATAAAAGTCCCTCTTTAATATCTGCTATTTTTCTTTCTATAGCATTTGAGATATCGCTTGCATTGTCATATGTATATGCAGTTCGAAGCTGTATTACCTTATCAGCAACGTCTTTAACTTCAGAAATATTATTAGTGTCTTTTTCGGATAAGAATGGAGTTGGTTGCAATTGAGTGAGAGACTTGAAAATCTCTTCAATGTCGTTTTCTTTAAGAATATTATTTAAAGAGGAAACATACTCATCAAAACATACCTTTTCTAGTGAGGCTCTTTTTTGTATGATCTCAACATACTTTGTTGGTGTAAGGTCTTTGACACCTAAATATGAGAGAATCCATGGCTTCCATGAAGGAGATTGATATAATGCGCTAATGATACGCTTTGAGGCTTTTGTCGTGGCTATTAGATGTAATATACCATAGAAAAGATCCTCACTATCAATCGGTCCAACCTGCTCAAAGAATTGTTTAATATCCTTCTTTGTGTCACTCAACAATTGCGTATGAGGGGAAGGATAGTGAGCTGCTATATAAAGTAACTCACTTTCAATTTTTTGTTCATTGGTTTCCTGAAGAGCTGCAGACAATAAATACTCTTTACCGGAGAAAATATTGCCGGTCTTAATCAGATCAATTCCTTTTAACTTCGCGTACTCAATGATTGCATTTTTGTATTCATCCGAATTCTCTAATCCAGCATTTTTTAACTGCTTTGCGATCAATAGGTGCTCATTAGTTTCTTCGCTTAAAATGATCTTCTCATTTGCGTCATTTGAAATAAGATCGTACTCAATAAGCGGATCTTCTTTAAAGTTTAACAATTTGTCAACTTTCTTCTCCAATCGTTTTTTGCCGTCTACTCTCTTTCTTAGTTCAAGAAGTTTCTTCGCACTCTTATTCGATGGATTTAGCTTGATGGCCTCTTCCAATGCATGTACCGCATTTATATTATCACTCTTTTTTATATAAAGCAGAGCAATATTGTAAAGTGTCTTGGATTTTTGATTAGGTAATGTCGATCCTGAAATGACTTTATTAAGAGCTTCAAGTGCTTTTTCAATCTCATTGGCCGATGCATACAAAGTAGCAATAAAATTATATGCTTTTTGCATGTCTTCCATCTTGTCAAGGTATTGCTCCATAATGGAGACGGCTGTGTCAAGCTTACCAATCTCTCGATACATATCAGCCAACTCTTTCACAACCGCATCAAGTGAAAACTCCTTATCAACTAATTCAAGGTATGTCTTTTCTGCTACATCGTAATTATGAATAAGTCTTTGCTTTCTAGCATAGGCGAGCATGTCGGGAAGACTCGTTTCTGTCTGTGTATGGTGTTCAGAAGTATCGCCCAATGTAGAGATATATGAGTCGAGGGCATTTGCAACTTCTATCTTTGATGCCAATTTATAAGCCTCGGAATATTTCTTTAGTTCATCAACACTGGCTGGTTTTACCAAAAAAGTTGCATAATAATTGTGACCTATTCTTGATACATCACAAATGGCTGGAATTGGTGCCGACCCTTTGTGAAATGACTGTAATTCAGACAACAAAGATGGTTCTACTACATCGTCAAGGAATCGGATTTCGGGATAATCGTTGCTTGTCGCAGCGCCATTATGGTATGCAACAAAATATTTATTAATCTCGCAGGTTGGAAGAACACCTTTAGCTTCTTGACTGCTAGATTGATTATCAAGTGATATAGTTCTTCCTTTTTTGTCTAGAATGCCCAATCTATCGCGAATTTCACGAATTACTTTTGTCTTATATTTTCTTCCGTATTCGGCGGCATATCCGGCTCGAATCTTTGCGTCTGATAATGGTGATGCAGGATCTTCTCCAGCAATAATCTCTTGTATATACTTTTCCAATCTATCACACTCTTTTTGGCTGATAGTTGGTGTATCTTTTACGTTCGAATTATGGCTAGTATCTTTCCCCAATTCTGATATGAATTTCTTCAATTGAATAAGATCAGAAGTATAGTCCTGGAACTCGGGAGTCTTATTCAGAGTATGCCTAATGCTATGCAAGACAGAAGCTCTGTTTCCGCCAACATACCTAACGAAAGTATCACACAATGTTTCATATGTCATCGCCATAGTTCCTGAAAAAGGCGATGAATTCACATAAATGCGATCACCATCAGCACATTCGGATTGTTTATATCCCGCTATTGACCATTTCTTCATTGGCACTTCTTCGCCTGAATCAAGAAGAACAGCAAATTCATCTTTAGCAAGAGAAAGAGTAGTTGATTCGATAATTGAGCCATTCGAGATAGTCATACTATCAAGAGATACACCCGAATTATTGATTAGTGAGTCAAATAAATCAAGGCAATTATTAACTGGAGATTTTGATAAAGCGCCAGTAGTTTCATTCGGATGTGATAATTGATCCGATTCAATGCGACCGTCAGTGCCGTTATTAATATCTGTATTAATAAGTTCAACACCTCCATCAATATCAGAATCGGCTTTAACAATAATTGTCCCATTGTCATCTTTGATGGCGATCACCTCGGATGTCAATCTAATAATATTGCCGGTGTAATTTCCACTAGCACATTTAATTGTTATTCTGTCACCAATTTTGGCGATATCTGTTATAAAATCTAAGTACATATTGTAAACTTCCAGTTTTTCGGACAGATTATAATTTTACAAAGTTAGTATTTTTTTAGTCGTTTCCGTTTTACAATTAATTATGTTTTTTTGTGTGCTGCCACAGGCAGAGCGGAATATATCATCCCCACCCGGCATCTGTAGTGCAGCTGCCTTCCCACCCTATAGAAAGCGGTATGCGAGACAGACTTCGGTAGAGCCGAACCAGACCTGATCTGGCGAAGGGCGTTAATACCTTTCGGATGGGTAATATATCCCCTTATAATTAATAAGAGGTAACTTTATTCCCACCTTGTACAATCTTACATATCCTGATATTCTTTCGAATTCGGGCTCCTTTTCCCGATTGAACGTAAAGAACTCATTTTTATCTTGGTCTGGATATATTATCAAGCATTTTATGGGAATGGCACTTTCTTCATCTAAACCCAGTAATTCGTAAATTTTACTTAGACGAGCATACCCAGACACTTCTCTGGCATCCTCCTTTGATATGGTTTTGCATTCTTTATATCTAGGTTTGTACTTGGCATCTATCACATATGGATTAGGCCATAACTCAGGTTTTAAAAGATAGTCAAGTTCTTGGAAATGCGCACGAACATGATAACTAATTTCATTTTTTCCAGTAAAAACTCTACGTAAGTGATGAAATACATATAGCTCAAACAGTTTACTTGTATCTATCCAAAAAGGTGGCGTAGAAATGTCTTTTTGTCCAATAGTCGTAATATCATAACTATATCGGCGTAAAAGCATTTGAGCAAATTCAATTGCCTGATTATAATCCCTATAAACGGGATTACCTTTATATGTTTTTATTGTTCTAACACATATATCGTCGCTTATACTATCAAAATAAGGTCGTATAAATCTAACTTTTTTATTCAACAGCTCTGTGTTTACAGCATATTTATATACTTCCAACTGTTTAACACAGAGACGAAATGCTAATTTTAAAATTCTATTTTCAGGTGAATCAATTCCATAAACCTGATACTTACATACATTATTGGTTATACGTCCTTTCACTATATTTGTTCGCATATTTGGGCCAACCATTATACGACCCTTAATTTTATTATGCAAATTCTCATTTACTATGTAAAAACTCTTTTTCAGCCCCTTCTTTACAATCAAACTAAGTATGTTAAGGTACTCTGTTATAAGAAATATACTTAGTAAATCTTGTTGTTGCGAAACTTTAATTGAAGGCTTATTAAAATATATAGTTACAAGATCACTTAAATGATTGTAGTTTTCACACTCTGTTAATGAATCATTTAACATGCGTATATAATCTATCTCATAGCCCTCGTTCATCTTGGGATTAACTTGTATAGCAACATTTCCCGTAGAAAGCCAATCAAGCCCAATGAAATATGAGCCTTTGGCAAAGATATGGTCATTATCTCTACTGAGGGACAAGCACATTTTTTTATCATTATCTTTTCGACAAACAGAAAACACAATATCTTCCCCATCTTGCATATGAGGAATAATATCTTGTGCTATATCTTGATGGATACAAGTATTTTCAGCTATTTGTTCTTGAAGTCGTACTAGTTTCATTGTTCTGTCGCAGTCAAATAAAACTTGTCTATTGTTTGTTGTGCTTCAGATGTCAAAACTCCATCTCGAATATATTCTTCAAGCAAGGGAATAATTTCAAAAAGCAATCTGTCTTGAAGCGCATATTCACCATCCATGATGAAATAGCTATGACCAATCCAAACATCCTCTGGTCTATACTCTTCTGACAATGTTTCTGCTGGTAGAAGCTTAATTGTGTCGTCAAATCCACTTTCAGCGTATTCGTCATAATTACTTATAAACAAACTACTTACCTCACGAAACAATTCAGAGTTAAAATTATCATCATCAATCTCTTGTGGCTTTACAGTAATAAATGCGAATCTTCTTCTAATAGCATAATCAATAGTATCAAGAGATCTGTCTGCTGTATTCATCGTTGCAACCAGAAAAACATTTGAAGGTATATAGAATTCTTTCTTTGAATATGGTAAAAGTACACTTTCAGCATTCCTCATTCCTTTCCTTTTATCTGGCTCAAGCAATGTTATCAGTTCACCAAATATTTTCGAAACATTCCCTCTGTTAAATTCATCGATAACAATTACGTATGGCTTATTATTATCAATCAAGGTTTTGGATGCTTCATACTTATCCAATAAAGACTTAACCTTATCCAAGGTTATGGCATTCAACCTATAAACCGTTCCTAAAGTCATAGTTTTGTCATCGTTTAACTTTACGATATCTTCATTTATATCTTTAACAAGCCATTTGACTCTACGTACTCGTTTATAGTGTTCAAAATTATCATGCCACTCGTATTCACCGGTAACGATGCCTATAGCATCAATGGTACGGCTTGAATAACAACTCATGACAATATCTCCAACCTTCATCGTATTAATGAAAGCATTCAATATTGTTTTACCCTCCCCATTATGTATTGACCAATCCGTTTCTTCTGTTATATTTTCACCATATCCATCCCATCCAATACGGATATATCCATTTTTCATGCAGTCTCTGCGCACAGGATTATCACCAGTACCACTCAATGATACCTTCCATACTATTGCCTCATCTGATATATTCACATCTTTTTTTGCAGACAATGGACGTTCTGCCTCTGTACATAACCTCTTGAATATGCCAGGTTCAATTTTATATGTTACTTGATCGTTCTCTAAAACAGGGCGTAGACCTTCCAGCCAATCCTCATAATCCATCGATTGGTGGAATGTGGTAAACATAACACGTTTCTCTTCTTTTAATCTATCGTAAACAGACATTAACTCTTTACGAGTAGCGTTATTAGCATCGAACTCCGGCTCACATAGACGTACTACTAACTCTGGAATACGATACGTTTTACCTGTGCCAGGAGCCCCCTGAAGTATAATATTTTTTCGTTTTTTCCATAATTCAGTGTAAAATGAACCCCATTCCAAATAGGATTCATAGTCAGAATTATCATATCCCAAATTATTCGCATTTGCAGATAATTCATAGAAAGTATTTTCTTTAATCTCACCTGAAGCCATTTTCTTATTAATGCTATCCAAAATTTTCATATATTCAGAATACTCAGGTGCTTTATTAGGTAATTTAATTCCATACTGCTCTTTTAAGTATTGCCTATTTGTACGATCAAAAGCCAAGAATTTTTCTGGACGAATCCAAAATAGCCCCATTGTAATATTCACTTTAATGATGAACTGCTTGATTACCGTATTGTATTCCTCTTCAAAGTTTTCATCATTAACAACTTTTATAAATAGATTCCACAAATTCTGTATGTCATTTTTCCCTCGATGGGATCTAAATCCAAAAAAATGAGACTTCTGATTATTAAGAACCGGAATACCTTCAAAATCTTTCGGAATATCTGCTTTTATATCAAGTATGTTCTTAAATAACTTTGCTGAATTTATTCTATTCTCGTGTTTAATACCTCTATTAAACAAGCCAAATACGGTAAATGGGTCAATATCTTCTAACAAATCTCCCTCGCCTCCTTGATCGTGAAGGTATTTAGCAAGCAGTTCATCTCGATTATTATAAATCAAACTCAACAGTCGCTTTCTATCTTTTTGAAATTGTGTCAATCTTTGAGCAAATTCTTTGTAATATGGAATCCAAGTAAAACTCATATCTATGTTTGTTATCTAATTTATTACTAATGATAATATCTATATCTGTTATTCACAATATATTTTTCATCTTTATGCTACTATTTAGAATCATATATTTCTAAATTACGTTCGAAAATTGTAGAAAATTGTTTTTGCTCGTTTTTCGCAATACCCAGTTGAGTTGCCAGTATTTGCCAATCCTTGACTGCGACAAGGACCTCTCCGATGATTTGCAGTGCAATCTGCTTCGGGAGCATATATTCCTCGCAGGAGGCCAGCAATTCATTCAAATCCGATTTATTGGTATAGCTGTTGATTAACAGACTCTGATATTCATTCAGTGTTGGATTCATATCGTATGCCGGAGCCAAAGTCCAACCCTTGGATGTCAGAAGGAAACCGTGATTGCGGAAATGGTCATCGCTATTCCCAATGCAGATATTGAATGCAACTCTGCGATACAGTTCTTGCAGATTATCCTCCACGTTGGTACAATTCTGAAGTATGAAATCGACAATATCAAGATAGCCATGGCCGCTATTGGCATTATCACCATCATTTAAGCCCAAAAGAGTCATAGCTGAAGCAAAGTGTATGCGCTTACCGTCTTCCTTCCTATCAAATCGTCGGGAAAGCAATGTATGATATTTGTCGTTTGTGAAGATTACTTTCGTGTCTGCTGCGTGTATGCCGGCCTTCTTTGCCAATAGGTGTGAGAAATGTTCCCAAAGCCCAGTATCATAATTATCTTTGCGTGACGGAAACTTTGCTATATACAAAATCTTGTTTTCATCAATCACACTTGCCTTTGGACGCGCCCCGCCAAGGGATGAACCCGGTTGTACAAGCTGCTCGATCCAGCGTCTTTCAGGCAGGTGGTTCTCCTCTTCACTTTTTTCGATCTCAGAACTGGCAGCAATCAGTTCTCGGATATCGGTTATTGGCGGAATTCTCAGACCTTCACTTGCATTGATATATTCTCCGTCCAAGGAGTCCTTAAAACGGAGACCACCCATGCGTGAGTAGTCTTCGATTCCGACAAGATAGTCAAAGGATGAAAGACGGCGGACAGGACCCTTCTCCTCTTTAGCCAGAATCTGTTCCCTGCGATTTATCAATGTGCGTCCCCATCTGTCTGGGAGGGCATCAGAAAAACATCCGAAAATATCCTTGCCAGGAGCTGTATATTGCTGCCCTGGATAGTTATTCAAGTCATCACTAAGAAACAAGTTGCCATAGTCCCTTAGCCAGTCATCACTATAGCAAAATCCATAACTGTCCGAGCCACGAAGTGATTCATAGCTCAGTTCTCCAATCAGCCTTGGTTCTTTAAGCCAATCGAAGTCAGCAAATACATATAGTCGTTTCATGGCTTATTCTTTTTTAGATGCTCTCTCGCGCTTTTTCAAACTTAAATCCTGTAAAGCCTTTCCCATTGCGTCTTCTTTGGCAAGTAGAAGTATATCATCATCCAGTTGAAGCGCATAGAGAACTCTGAGATAAATGCCGATAGCCACTGTAGGTGCTCCCTTTTCAATCCGGCCAACCGTAAGCGGTGAGCAGGTTGCGCGTTCGGCCACCTGAGCCATGCTGAGATTCCTGCGCAGTCTAGCCAGTTTGATTTGCTCACCCACTATCTGCATCTTTTGCTCCAGTTTTCTTGGTAACTTGGTGCCCATTGTATTCTTTGTCATATTCAACATATCATATAATATGCAAATATACTACTTTTCACCTATTTAATGATGCGTTATAGGAAAAAATCGCAAGAATAGAAGATATGATATTTAAGTGGCTCTACACTTTTTCAAGCGAATAAATCGAATTCGTCACACTTTTCCCAGCGAATCAGACTCCTGTTATACACTTTTCCATCAAAATTGAGGCTTGAAATCTACACTTTTCCATAGAATCATCACCTTTACTTTATCCCCGTATTCA
>ERZ773157.1356-NODE-1356-length-23444-cov-115.730429_pt1 | contig 23444 bp, 15 predicted proteins | sample MGYA00511480_ERZ773157 | MGnify/ENA primary metagenome ERZ773157 (study PRJEB29015, sample SAMEA2737863) | human gut metagenome | biome: human gut; feature: human-associated habitat; material: faeces | place: China | collected 2012 ... | reverse complement strand
TGCGCCGATGGTACTGCAATGCAATGCGGGAGAGTAGGTAGCCGCCTCCTTTCAAATTCAGAAGCCTCGATTACGAAAGTAGTCGGGGCTTTTTTGTTTTTCCCACAGTTCTGCTTTCTTATCGCCCAGCTTTTTCCCACAGCTCCTCACAGCTCCTTTACCTTTTTACCCTTTTACCTTTTATGGTTTCTTTTACCTTTTTACCCTTTTACTTTTTTACCTTTATATATTTTTCTCTCGAAAATTATGGTGAATCTTCTTTAGTGATGTTTAAGTATAAAATGTTAATGAATGGTGGATTTTCATTATACAATTAGCAAAATTACGTACTAAAATGTTATTTTCCACTAAAAAGTTACGAAAAATACCCCCCCCTATTCATTTTTTTTATTACCTTTGCACCAAGAAAATGCGAACTATCATGTAAACGATTAATTTATATAATTACCTATTTTTATAATAAAAGCGAAAAAAAATAGATTTAACTAAACTCTTTTAATAGATGGTGAAACGATTAATTTTAGCAACAGTGTTACTCATATTTGTATCGCTAGCTAATTATGCGCAAATCACGGGAGTCAAGTCCAACCTCTTATATTGGGCTACAACAACTCCTAATCTCGGTGTCGAGACTGCTTTAGGCAAGAAGCATACCGCTCAGGTATTCTTTGGCTTCAATCCTTGGAAACAGTCCGGTGGCGACCAGTCAAGCCTTCGTCATTGGCTTTTGCAACCAGAATACCGTTACTGGTTCTGTCAGAGCTTCAATGGCTGGTTCTTGGGTGTTCATGCCATGGGCGGACAGTTTAATGCAGGAGGAGTGAAGTTACCCCTTGGCATTTTCAAATCACTACGTGACCATCGCTATGAAGGATGGTATGTAGGTGGTGGTGTGACCGCTGGTTATCAATGGCCTCTTTCCAAGCACTGGAACCTGGAAACCTCTGTAGGTTTCGGATATGATTATATCCAGTACGACAAGTTCAAGTGCGGTGCCTGTGGCGAGAAGGAGAAGTCATCTCATGACAACTACGTGGGTCCTACCAAGGCAGCCATTTCTCTTATTTATATGTTGTAACTCATTAAACATAATCTATGAGTATGAAAGATTTTAAGAACTACATATTATTATTCAGCTCTCTTTTGATGGCTATGCCTCTTGCAGCCCAGGATTGCAAGAGTCTCAAGTTGGCTGCCGATAAGATTCAGGTATCTAATGTACAGATGTCTCATCATAATGACCGGGTTACGGTTGCGATGGATCTGAATCTCGATTCCCTGGATCTCCCTACCAACAACCAGCTTGTCTATACTCCGATGATCAAGCATAAGGGAGAGTTGCTCAAGATGCCTGAGATTGTTATCAACGGTAGAAGACAGCAGATTATGTTTGACCGAGGGGTTGGAAAGAAACAGTTGCAGCTTTCACCTCAGGCTTTGGTGGTGAAGCGAGACAACAAGAAGCAGCAGACCGTGAAGTATCTGGCATCCGTTACTCTGTCTTCCAAGGTAAGGAACTACGATCTCGAAATTCACGAAGACCTCTGCGGTTGTGGTGATCTGCAGGATGGCAATGATTTCACGGTTTCTCGCTGTCGCCAGCCGGTAGCTTCTTTCGTCCGTCCGGAGGTAGAGGCAATCAAGGTCCGTCATCTGGATAAGCGCGCTTATATCGATTTCCCGGTAGACCGTATAGAGCTACATGCCGACTACCGTCGCAATCCGGCTCAGTTGGACAGCATCGTAAGAACCATCAATGCCCTGAAAGATGATAAGAACCTGGAGGTGAGCGGCATTAACATTCATGGTTATGCATCACCTGAGAGTCCTTACACCCATAATGATTATCTGGCAAAGAACCGTGCCAAGACGCTGACCGAATATGTCCGCCGGATGGTGAAGTTGCCAAACAACCTCTTCACGGTTTCTTCTACTCCAGAGGATTGGGATGGTCTGATAGCTTATATTAAAGGTAGCAACCTGGAGCATAAGGATGCCATTTTGGCGATTATTGCCGATAAGAGTCTGAATCCGGATGCGCGGGAGTTGAAAATCAAGAAGCAGTATCCTTCAGAGTATCGCTTTATGCTCGATACCTGGTATCCTGCGCTCCGCCATTCCGACTACCACATTACTTATAAGGTGAAACCTTTCGATGTGGAAGAGGCAAAGGAGATCATCAAGACCAAGCCACAGCAGTTGAGCCAGGAGGAGATGTTCATGGTAGCCCAGACTTACGAGCCAGGTAGCAAGGAGTTTAATGATGTGATGGAGATTGCCGTCCGCATGTTCCCGGAGAATGAGACAGCGAATCTGAATGCAGCCATAACCCGCTTGAATGCCGGTTATGCAGATGATGCGAAACAATATCTCGACAAGGCTGGAACCAGTGCCGATGCCCAGAATGCCCGAGGGGTCTATGAGATGCTGAAGGGCAACGAGAAGCAAGCTCGTTATTATCTGGAGCAGGCTGCCAAGGCTGGTCTTGCTTCTGCAAAAGAAAATTTACAGAATCTATAAAGTTATACATACTGTCTGTTTAGGACAATACAGCTATTTCTTAGAGCCAGGGTACTGCCCTGGCCTGGGACAGTCTCCTGAACCAGGCATATCTTTTCTAAGTACAAATATAGAAAGAAACTCAAATATAACGTATTAGATGATTTGTAAACCAAATATATAAAAATGTAATATAATTAGATTTTTAAGAACGTTTATAACGTAAAGAAATAATTATTAATAACAACTATAATAACTTACAAGATGAAGAAAACTTTATTATTTTCCGTTGCATTGGCGGGGCTGATGCTAGGTTCTTGTTCAAGTAGTGATGATCTGAATGGTGGTGGTAACAACACAGGTTCTAATCAGAGTGGTAGTGGATACATCTCACTTTCTTTGAATTTGCCTACACGTAGTAGTTCTGTGAGTCGTGCAGCAAACGACAAGTTTGATGATGGACTTGCTAACGAGTATGCAGTTAAAAATGGTACCTTGATTCTGTTTGAAGGTGCCAAAGAGAAAGATGCGACATTTGCTGGAGCTTACGAGTTGAAGAATTTGAGTATGAACTTGGTTGGAACTACTACTGATAATATTACAACCACAACCAAAATTACCCAAAAGATTAATAGTGGATTAGCAGATGGCACTAAGAATTTCTATGCAATTGTTGTATTGAATAACAATGGAACACTTACAGTTGATGAAACTAATGCTACACTGGAAGTAAATGGTGAAGATTTTCCTTCAACTAAGAAAATTTCAGATTTGCAAAGCTTAGAGCTGACAAAGAATGCTTCTGATTTTAAAACCACAGGTTTCTTGATGATGAATGCTCCTTTGGCAAGTGTTAAAGGTGGAGAAACTTCTCCAACTGGTGCTGAAATCTCTGTCGCTTCTAAGATAGATAAGGATCATATCTATGCTACAGAGGCTTTGGCTAAGGCTAATTCTTCTGCATCTATTTATGTAGAGCGTGCTTTAGCCAAGGTAGATGTTACAGCTACTAGTAATACAGGTCATTTGACCGATAATGCATCAGTACCATATACTATTAAGGGTTGGATTTTGGATAATACCAATAAGAAGACCTATTATTTGAGAAATACTTCAAATTCTTCAGAGTGGCTTTCTCTTGCAACTAATGCTGTAGCTCCGGATAAACCAGCTAAGCCTTATCGCTTTGTTGGTGATACTCCTATGGAGAGTGGTGTATCATTGTATCGTACCTATTGGGCGAAAGACCCTAACTATAATACCACACCATCTTCTCTGTCAACAGATTTCAGCACGATAGGTAAAACTGCACCTACAGCTTTGAAGAATCTTGGTGAGCATGATTATTGCTTGGAAAATACTTTCGATGTTCCTAACCAGAATCAAAATGTAACAACACGTGTTATCATTGCTGCTCAGCTTAAAGATGATGGTAAGACTTTCTATGTAGTTAATGACAACGAGAGTGAGTTGCTTGATGAAGATAAGATGAAGAAGGCTGTTAAGAGTGCATTCTTGAACAATACTGACGTACAAGCATGGATTAAGACAGGCTTGAAGACTGGTGAAACAATTGATGAAAATGATTTGGATGTTACTGTTGCTAGTACAGCAGGTAATAACGTACCTACCGTTTCTGTCAATGCTACAGGTAATGCTAAATATACTACTGGTGCAGCCCCAACTGTGACCGCAGATATTACAAACATTATGAAAACAATCAAGGTTGCTACTTATGAGAATGGTATTTCATACTATCCTGTAAGAATTAAGCATTTTGGTGACGAATTGACTCCATGGAAGAGTTCAGAGACTCCATTACCTACAGTAAGTACTGGTGCATATCCAACAAATAATCAGGCTGCAAATTATCTCGGTCGTTATGGTGTACTCCGTAATAACTGGTATAATATTGATGTTCAAGGTATCAAAAAACTTGGTTCCCCAGTTGTTCCTGAGGTTACTGGTGATACTGATGATGAATTGGCGGCTTATATCTCTGTTAAGATCAACGTCCTCTCTTGGGCTAAGCGTACACAGGGAGCAATTCTCGGTCAGTAATTTGATACATTATAAAGATAAATATAGAAAATAATAATTGATTAGCGATATGATAGCGCAGAAGATAAATAAATGGTTAAAGGGTGTCATGGCAGCTGCCATGACCCTGACAGTCGTCACCTCGTGCCACGATATGTGGCACCAGGACTACAGCGATTGTCCTAATGGTGTATATGTGAAGTTTAAGTATGATTACAACCTCCAGCGTGCCGACATGTTCAACGACCATGTTGGACAGGTAACGCTGTATGTATTCGACGAGAACGGAAACTATATAACCCAACAGACCGAGACGAATTCTGCGCTATCATCGCCTCTCAAAGACCCAAATTATGTGATGCACGTCGAGAACCTGCAGCCAGGTAAATATCAGTTCCTTGCCCTTGCCGGACAGAATGCTTACGCCGACCAGTTAGCTTCAGGCCGTGCCAAGTTCGTTCGTACCGCTCCATCGGCTACAGGAGATAAGATGCAGAAACTGGAAGTGAATCTCGATCATGAAAATAGGGGAGAGTATGATGAGGTTGTCAACAACAGCCTTCCTCTCGATACCCTCTGGCATGGTAAACTGCTGGAGGCAGTAGAGGTATCATCCTCTAAACCTTCTTATGCAACCATCCCTCTGGTGCGTGATACCAAGAAGATCAATGTGGCGCTTCGTGACCTTGACTCTCCTCAAGACATGGATGTCAACGACTACACAATGACCATCGAAGACCATAATGCCCGCATCCTTTGGGATAACTCTCTCGATGAGAGCCGTAAACTCATTTATACCCCTCATGCTACATGGAATACGGTAGATGAGGACGAGCAGGGCAAGATAGCCCATGCTGACTTTATGACTTCCCGCATTCTGAAACACGAAGATTACAACCTGGATGGCCGACTCCTCATTAAGAGTAAGGAGACAGGAAATACGGTAGTCAATGTAGACCTGCCAGACCTCTTGAGCCGTCTTCGCACCAGCGAGGAGTACAGTTACAGTGCACAGGAATTCCTAGACCGTGCCTACGATTACAAACTTCAGTTCTTTATCCAGGGTGGCAAGCTCAAGTATTGTTTAATCACCATCAGTGTGAATGTACTGAGTTGGAGCAAGCGCATCCAGTTCGAAGAACTCCATTAACATGTCCTACCCGGCTTTCAGCAAGCCGATATAAAAAGAAAGTGTATGTTTAAAATGAAAACTATAACCCTCTCATTGCTAGCCCTTTTGCTGGTTATGTCGTTTGCATCCTGTGCAAGTGACACTACTAGTGATTTGCCTCTGCCAAGCAAAGATATGAAGGCATATCTGCAGGTAAAGGTAACGGTGGAAGGTAGTGGAGATACACGAGCGAGTAGGACAACTACAGGACCTCAAGGAGGTGAAAATGGAGATGGAAGAGAACCAGGAACCAATCATGAAAATGAAGTCAATTCTCTTGCTGTCTTACTATATGAATCTGGTAAAGATGACCTGTCGGATGATAATGCTATAATAGATTATGTATATACATTTACCAATTTAAAGAAGGCAACAACTCCTACTTCCGGCAGCGATGCAACTTATACTACCGTTCCAAAAGAAATAGATGCTTCAATTGTCGGCAAGAATTATCATGTTATAGTGATAGCCAATGCAGACGATATGACTTCCAGCTGTAAAGGAAAGAAGATAAGTGAAGTAAGAGATTTGCAGATGTCGAAGGTGTGCACCCGAGATGCTGATATTACAAATTTCTCAAACTTCATCATGTCATCAGAGAAGGATGCTACGATAGATTTCACCAAGGAAGGTTCAGAAACAGATCCGTATCAGGTAGATGTAGACATCGAGCGCCTGGCTGCCCGTATTGACATCATTCCAAATGCTACTTTTGATGCTACCAATCGAGGTTATTATTATGATGTAAAGGATGGTACGAATGTCGTAGGCGGTTTTAAGCTCGAATCTGTCACTCCTACCAAGGTTATGACAAAGGGAGAATACCTGATTAAGCGAGTTTCTTCAGATAAAGCAGTATCTTCTGTTACTTATTTTGGATTAGAAACTAAAGATGCAGCCAATAAAGCTACTAATTATGTGGTTTGTCCTTGGTCAAAGGATCGTACAGGTCTTACTCTCTCGAATGCCGAAGGTCCTGCATCTCTATATAATGTAAAGGAGACAACTTCTACCAGTACAGCTGTAGAAGAGGCAAGTTACATCCTCGATTATGTGATGGAGAATACGACCACCGATAATAAAGAGGACAATTCTACAGGCCTTATCTTTAAAGGCAAGTATTACGAGTCTTCCGAATGGGATGCAACCACAAAGAAGCCTAAGGCTGGTTTTGCTGGAAAAGAAAAGGAATATACCTATACGCTCCGTCATAGCGACCCTTCAGGAAGTGGAACCACCGCTGACCCGATGCATTTTGGTGTAGTCCGCAACAACATCTATCAGGTAAAGGTAGAAGGTGTTGAAGGAAAGTCTAAAGGTATCAAGTTGACCATACATGTAGTCCCTTGGGCACATTACGACCATGGGGAAGTAATATATTAAACTCTAAGATTAATTTACAAAGTATAACTAAAATGAGAAAACATATAATGAAATATATGGCGTGTCTGGTGATGCTGCTTCTGACTTTTGCAGCATGTTCGCCAGATAGTGATGCTTCTGATCCGGGAAGTATCACCAACAAGACATATACTCTCCATTTTAATCTGTCTCCAGTATCAGGAAGTTCTGCTTCTTTCCGTGCAGAAACTTATACTGCAGGAAGTCCCAATACATGGGAGGACGGTTCTAAAGAAGAGAACATGAAGAGTTGGACAGTTGTCTTTGTAAAGTCTGATGGAACGGTAGCGAAAGTTGTTAAGCAGCCATCCGTAGCTGAAGGCAAAGATAAGGAAGATGATGTAATAGTTACCGGTTTGGAAGCAGGAACCAAATATACGGTCTATTCTTTTGCCAATATATCAGATGCAGAACTCGGTCCGATTGCGGAGGGTTCTCCTTCTCCTGACTTCGATTCCCAATCATTTGCAGTCAATGGTAATGATATGGATATTAAAGCGAAGGGTATTCCTATGAGCAATAAACAGGAGGTAACTATCCGCTCTAACGGCCAACCGGATGTCAAGGATTTATATGTAGTAAGAATGTTATCCAAGATTACGCTCAAGTTCCGCAACATGACAGGTGAAGATATTATCGTAAAGAATGTGAGTATCAGTGATATTACAAGCAATCCTGCTACAGGAACAAATATCAAGCTGCTTCCTGCAAACAATGTTGTTTCATCTGCGAATGTTGCCCAAACGCCAAATTTGGTAGAGAATGCTAAAAGAGATGATTTTACACATACGATTACATCTGGTTTGACAGTAGCCAAGAACACAACCGATTATGATACAGATAACAGCCGTTCTGTTTCATTCTATGTCAACGAGAGTAAAGCCGGCAATGCTTATCCTTACTTTGTAGTAAGGCTCGAAACGAGCGTTGGTTCACAGAGATACTTCATGTATACCGACTGGAATCAGATAGCCCGCAACGACCATCATGTCTTAAAGTTGGCACTGAGCGATTACAAGCTACGTCTCAAGGTAGAGGACTTTGGATCTATCGGTTCGGCTCCGTCATTGAAAGATGACGGAAAACAGCTCAATCTCATTTTCCATGATTTAGAGGAGTTCCATATCATTCCTTCTGTTACAAAGTATAGTGATGGTTCATCTGTCTCTTTCACTGATCTTGAGTGGAAGAGACTCTCGGAATCGGAGACTGGAGCAGAATCAAAAGCCTTCAGTACGATACCATATATCGTTTCTAGCAAAGACAGAATTGAGGCGGAAACCAAAGGTGAGTTAGGCAAGAAGATAGGTCCTATCGTCTATCAGCTTTCAGTAAAAGTGAATGATGGAACCACAACTGCACCAACGCTGGTAACGCTGGTATATCGGGTAGCTATCTCTCAGGATTTAACCTGGTACTCAGCAAGGCGCCATAACGGTGCATTTTGGATATGTAAACAATAATACTTATATTAAAAAACATTGAAGCTTATGTTTAAGTCTAAGATTTTTAATAGTGTAATGAGATATATGTTGGTAGCAATGCTTGCATTGCTGCCAAATACTATATGGGGATTAACGGAACAGACAGCGATAAGTATAGCTAGTGGAAGTTCTACTACATTTACAGGCTTGAATAACTATTTTACAACAAATGATTATACTGCTTGGTTTGTCCTTGATGCTTCAGGAAATAATGTTGATATAACCGGATGGTCTATACGTAATCCTTATCGTGAGGGCTACGAGAATAAGAGTACTTATTGGGTATTTCCTAAACCTTATTGGGTTGGTGATAATTCTTTCACAATAACTGCTGCTGGTGAAGATATTTCCAAATACACATTAGTTCTTTTAGTATCTTCTAGCGATGCGTTTTTTAATGCACCTTCTGAAACAACTGCAGAAAAGAAAATCACTTTTAAGTTGGTATCACAGAATGATATTCCTTTGCTGAAAGATTATACTGGTACAAACAAAATGTCTGTAACAGATTTTGTGGCAGATGGTAGTACTTCTTATGACATCAGTGGTTTGGCCTCTTCAATAGAATCATCGTTAGCTTTACCTTCTTCTTCAGATGGTAATAGTTTCGACTTGTCTTCAAAGAAACTCTATCTTCGTTTGAATTTAGTAAATAAAACAACGAATAAAGTTGTTGAAGCAGCAAATTATACAGTTAAACGAGATGGTAAGGAGATTAATACTCCCACAATGACAAATTGGCCTAATGTAGATTGTAAGACTAATAAAGGTACATTCTTTTATCTGACCAATAATACGAATTATATAACTAAGGACAATATTAAATATACTTTTTCTGTTCCTGATGGTCAAAAAATTTCAGATTACAAAATAGACATCTATCTTTCTGATGAAGCTGCAGATGTTAGTAATAATACTCTTCTCCAAGAGCCAACTCTTAAGGCGAAGATCACTTATAATTTGATGCCTCAATCAGAGAAGGATAAGTTGACTTTTGATGCAACCGATGATTCTTCATTGGATGCTTCTAAGGTTTTCAACTTCCGTCAGGTATTCACTTCGACGACAGCAAAGGTACAACTGCTTACTGAAGAAAATAAGCAGCGACTTTGCGATGCTCTTGGTGTAAGCGATTTGAGTAAAGTAACTGACCTCTATGTACGATGGATGATTACGGACAAGAGCGGTAATGCTATACCTGGCATTACTGCATCTGGCTTGACTCTTCGTAAAGATAAGACAACAGGAAAAGAAATATATTACACATGGTTCTCTGAGAATGCAGCCAGTACTTTGTCTGCAGCGTTGAATCCTACCTTCATTTTCCCGTCATGGGATGATTTGAAGGTATCTTGTGTCGTATCCAATACTAAACTGGTAGAAGGTACGAATGTAAAGTATGGTGTCATGATTAAGGAACCTGATGCATTCAACATCAAGTTTGACGTCAGCTTGGAGGAAGCTCCACTCCTCAACGATTTGGATGCAGCGTTTTCTGCTAATTTAAAGACAAAACTTCTTTATCTTAAGGAGACAACGATAAAGAATAAACAACTTGTCATTACCGATATTGCTTCACAAATAAAGGATTTTAGTCTCTATACGAAGGATGCTAGTGGTAATTACGAAGCATCAGCTGCTAAGCCAATATACTATCGTGTAAGTATTATTGATAAGAAAACAAACAAGCCGATGAGTTCCATTTCTTATAATGAAGTGTCTGAAGCTGGAGGTATTAGTGGTGAATTGAATTCATCTAGCTTCCAAGGGAAGGATAAATACAATAATTCAAAAGGATTATTCTATTATTCAAAAGATAAGACTTCTGTTCCCGAGTCAGATTTTTATATTGCGTTTGGCTTTAATAATGAAACAGATTTTAAGAATAGTCGTATAGAAGTATATTTTTCTGATGAAGCCCCAGTGCTTGAAAATTATCTTGTTGTCACAGAACCAACAATTAAAGGTAAGTTGGTTTATGATATCAAGAGTGCCACAGATGCGCCTTTCAAGCATTACAAGGGTTACGCCAATGCTGATAACGATTATGAGGTAATTGATAAATCGAAGAATCAGTTGCGCCAGAAGGTGTCTACATGGGAGTATACCTATGTTGTTGATAATGCTGACCATAGGACTGTGTCTCTTATGTTGCCTATACAGAATTTCGAATCCAATGGTGACGCATTGGAGCCTTTAGGTTATTTCAGATGGTATAATTATGATACAGATAATGCATCAGCAAATTTATCTGTAGAGGGATCTTCTTCTCTATTGAATTCTGTGAAAGATGCAGATAATGTAGATAAGGGATTGATGGCTTTCAATTTGATGGAGCATGCTACACAAAAAACAGTTGGTGTAAAGTATACTCGTCCTAGTGACCCAAATTGGAAGGGTGAAACTATTGCTTGTGACGTAAGCCGCTACATTGATGGAATAGATGCTACTGGAACCTATATGGAACATGAACCAACCTTATCCATCAGATACATTTTCCATATTATTCCGTCTACGCAAATGGCTGAAATTCTCAAGGAAGATCTTGTAAATGATAGCAAGGACCTTACGTTTGAGGATAATAAGAATGTAACGGTAGGATTTATGAATGATAACTCGAAGATGACTTTGCGATTGGATTTTGTAGATCCTAAAATGTATTATTTCTATCCAGTTAATACTAATAAGCATGTATATTATCCTGCCGGTTCAACAGAAGCACAGACAAATGAAATTATCGCTCAACGTAAGATTACGAAAGATGACTTTTCTTCTGATATCAAGAAGGCTGCCAAGATAGAATGGCGAGCTTATAATGGTACCAGAGACAAGATGTGTATTCTTGGACCAGGTAACGTTTCTGATTTCCCACGTTTCTTTGATTTGAGTATAAGTCTTCTGAATGGTGCAAATTGGACTAATTTGGATGGTGTTACTGTTACCAAACCAACCTTTAATCCAGGTGATCACTTTTACGTAGTGGCTTATGTTAAGGATGAGACTGGGGAGTTTAGTAGCCCGATGGCCAATTTCAGTATACGATACTTCCGTTTCTATCCAAAGACTTTCGAAGAAATGGGTGCTGAAGATGTGACTCGCCAAATATCTTATCTTGATGAGAACTATAACAATATTGCAGTTGTCTCTTTTGATAATGATAGTCCAGAACAAACATTGTCTGCGCCTACAAGTCCTTATGATAATCAAAGTAAGAATCCATCAGCATGGAACAGGCGCAGTTATGGTTTCGTTTATAAGGATTTGATTGATAAGAGTGCAAATAAGAATGATACTGGCAATGTATATTATAATACCAAACATTCTCCTCAGCATGGTGAATATGGTATTTATAAGACGGCCAATATTAATGGTATTTCTGGTGATGGTAATCCTGCCTCTGGTACAGATGGCTACATGTGGTATTCGGGGAAAGAACTGCATGATAGAACTTACGAGGCAACAGGTAAATCTCAGTCGGGTTCTTTCCTTTATATAGATGCTTCAGATGAAAGCCGTACCATCGCTTCTGCTGAGTTTACTGCAAGTCTTTGTACTGGTCAGCAGATGGCATTTAGTGCCTGTATTGCTGATATGACAATGCAAACCGTTAAACCACAGATTATGTTTAGGTTATTTGGTTTGGAGAAAGATGAATATGGTAATATAAAGGACAAAAAGTTATTACATTCTTTCTCTTCCGGTGATTTTGGCACAAACCGTCTTAGTTCTGAAGAGGCTAAATGGTATCAGGTATATGGTAAGATTACGCTTCAGCAAGAAGCACAAGTAGAAAAGTATTCTGACTTCCGTATCGAGATTGATAACTATAGTAAGGGTACCGTAGGTGCTGACTATGCCGTTGATGATATCCGTATATATTTAAAGCCAGCTAAGGTTGAAATCTATCAGGACCGACCAGCCTGCGGTGAAACGAGTACAGGTAGCATCAAGTTGAAGATACGTGCCATTCACGAAACTTTGAATGCTATACTTAACCATAAGGATACGAAGATTCATTACCGTTTAGTGAACGAAGATGGTTCCCCTGTTACAGGAGAAGGTCTTTACAACTATAATTTGGATGGTGTGGAGCAAACAATGCCAGATAGCTATGCTTCTGTTGATGTATATGATTCAGAAGCAGCTTGTAAGTCTCATACGATTGATGGTGTCAACATGATAGAAAAAGATGCTGATGGTGAAACCTATATCATCCTGGCTAATCATCCTTTCAAACTCACAAAGGGTAAGAAGTATTATGTCTCCGTATGTGCTGATAGTAATCCAGATGCACCAGATGCCAATTGGGGTAAACCTTCTGAGGTCTGCTCTATCTATAGTGCTATATTTGAGATGATTGGTCAGACACCAATGATTACTGATACTGATGGTAAAGTCATTACAGAGTATCGTGTAAATTGTACTGATTCTGACCCTAAGGTTACGCTAAAGGGAAGTCTTACAACTATTGACCCTAATACTGGCGAGAAGATTACGCTTACTGGTGTGCCATTCTTGTGGTATATTGATGACAGCAGTACGCCTGTCGATGCAACACCATCAACAACCATTGAGATACCTGTTAGCAAAATAGGATATGGTGCTCATAAAATTTATATGAACCCAAAAACGGCTGAAACAAATGATGATGGGGAAATGGTATTTACTGTTGGTAGCGTCAAATATCTGATGTGTACAGAGAAAATTGCTGTGCCTCTGCGTATTGCGAAAGATGGTCCGCAGCTGAACTTCGGATTCAATGATGTGGATTATCCATTTAAAGATAACAGCTACGAAGCTTCATTGCGTATCGGATTGCCACAGATAAAGAAGTTATTGGAAAAAACTGCCCAGGGTTTTCTCCAGGTACCATTGCATAGCGCAAGTTACAAGACTGGTGTTACGGATAAGACTTTGACGTTTATTGATGATAGTAAGACTGGTGCAGATAATACTTCTGTAGATGTTTATGTTGCAACAACTAATGACCCTCTATGGGATGCTTCTTTATTGAAGAAATCTGTTGCGACATTGAGTTCTAGTACTCTTGCTGAAATCGTGCCAGGTGTGCAGTCTACCCTCGACCTCAAGTTCTCTGACGCTGCCGTAGAGAATTTCCATGAGGGATACTACTACGAGCTTAGATTCGCCTTCGAGCAGAAAGCAGTAGCAACAAGTGGAACAAGCTGCCCGGGCGAGTCTTATCTCAAGGTGAAGATAGTACCGGAGTTCATTACCTGGTATCCTACTGCCGATGGTGGTATGAATGCCAACTGGAACAATGATGATAACTGGCATCGCTCTTCATCTGCAGAATTGTATGATGATGATTATACCGATTATCAGACTTATGGCAGCAGTACTTCTGCGGCAGCATCTGCATCGAAGATAGAAATCCCAACACTGAACAGCTATGTGCCAATGAAATTTACCAAGGTTACTATTGATAACTTGAAGGGTTTGCCATTCCCTGACCTCGGTAATGTGGTTTACCGTAGCACCAATCAGATTGCTACCAAACTCACCAATGGTAAGGGTAATGAGGCTACGAAGTATATCCAGTATGACATCATGGCGTTCTGGAATGAGGCAGATGCCAATAAGGGATTGGATGCTGATGGTAATCTGAACTGCGAGAAGTTCTATGGCAATACCTGTCATCAGATTTACTTCAAGCCTCAGGGCGAGCTTCGCGACCAGTGCTATCTGATATATGACAAGGCTTGGGTAGAGAAGGAGCTGGTGCCTAACAAGTGGTACACCATGGCTTCGCCTCTGCAGTATATCTACGCCGGTGATATGTATGTGCCAGCAAGTAATGGCCGACAGGAAACCAAGGCGTTTACGGATATCACGTTTGATACGAATGTATATAGCCGAAGCAAGTATCCGGTTTATCAGAGAGCCTGGATGAAGAGTGAAGTGAAGGAAATCACACCTAAGAGTGATTATCCTGCATCTCATTACCCAAGTGTAGCTGCTCCTGGTGATGTTGATATTGATGTGAATCTCGGCTACTGGAGCCATGTATATAATAAGGTGGATGAGAGCTATGCCGCAGACGGAACCTTCAGTGGCTTCTCTATCAAGGCGGGTAATAAACTCTTGCCAAAGAGACCTACAGATGGTACTACATTGCCAAATGCGATACTCCGTTTGCCAAAGGAAGATACCAGCTATCAGTACTTCGATTATGATGGATCACCGACTTCTGGTGGTAAATCAGTAACTGTTCGTAAGAACAATGGTCATGGTAAACTTCTCGTTGCCTTCAATAACGATGAGAAGCATCTCGCAGAGAAGACTCAGAGTTTAGAAACTGATAACAACAGCGGTTTCTATCTCGTGGCCAATCCATATACCTGTTCTATCTCGATGGCTAAGTTCTTCGAGGCTAATACTGGTTTGCAAAAGGCAATATGGATGGTAGAGAATGGCGAGGTGAAGGCGATTTCCAATGCTGAATTGGATAAGCAGAACTACGCTATCCAGCCTACCCAGTCGTTCTTTGTCAAGAAGGAAGGTGGAAAAACGGTAGACAATGTAAGATTCACGTCTACGATGTGTATAGACCGCACTATTACTCCTGGCCTTCGGATGGCATCAGACTATGTCAAGAGCATTGAAGCAACGACAGAGAATTCCAGCGGCCAGATTTCAAAGGCACGCATCGCTTTGCGTCCGGAGGCTTCTGCCGACTATGATGACGAGGAGGATGTGGATCTCTTGTATGATCAGAACCTGAAGGATGTTCCGCAGGTTTATACCGTTGCCGGTAACGAGGCGGTGGCTGTGAATGCTGTTCCTGAGTTGTCCTGGATTCCGCTCGGTATCGTGAGCCAGCAGGCTGAAGAGGTTTCACTTACCCTGAAGGGTGTGAACAAGCTCGATGCTCCTGTTTATCTCTACGATGCTGCATCGGCAAGCTTTACAGAACTTCATGAAGGCGAGGCTGTGAAGGTGAAGGCGGGTGACCACGGAAGATACTTCCTCACCCAGACCCGTACCTCAACCGGCATCGACCGCATGGAGGCTGAAGAGCAGAGCGCACCGGTGAAGGTTTACTCACCTGCTGCAGGCATGATCGTTGTTTCTGCCTTGGGTGGTGAGAAGCTTGACAGGGTTCAGGTATTTACATTGGATGGCAAGATGGTTCACAGTTATCAGTTGCCTGATAAGCAAAGAATGATTCTGCGAGTTCCATCCGGCATTTACATCGTGAAGGCATCTACCCAGTCCTGTGCTCAGACTAAGGGTCAGAAGATTTCAGTAAGATAGTATATTCTGGTTTTTAAATATCAATACTTATTTTTTGATAATCCTTTTATACCCACATTATCTGATACCTTACTATATATAGGGGCATCTTTGTTTCTTTGGTAGAGACGAAGGTGTCCCTATCATTTTTATTATTTTTTTTAACACGCATAATTTGCTAATTTCCAACAATTATCTTATATTTGCAAAGAGTTTCTGTGTCTTTTATGTAGAGATTCAGATGAACGACATCAAAAAACGAACTTGATTCGCATGATGAAAGAGACAAATATACAATCACAGGTAACGTCCACTATTGCAGGGGACGACGGCGAAGCCGTGGCAAAAAGTGAACAAAACGCTAAGAAAAAGGTTCTGGAAAAGCCTAATGAAGGGCTTGAAAAACCTGCTGATGCAGGATGGTATGTGGCTGTAGTGAGAGTGAATTGTGAAACGAGAATAGCTGATTCTATACGAATCAATCTTAATCACAATCATGTTTGGTTTGATTACTGGATTCCCAAGGTAAAAGTAGTTTATATAGACAAACGTTCCAATAAGCGAAAAGTGAAAGAAAAGCTATTTCTTTCCACTTTCATCTTTTGCAATGTTTCTCCGAGACAACTTGACAAAATCCGCTTCCGTTCGGATGTGTATAAGATGCTGACGATGCCAGGTCAAAGGAAAATATATCAAATTCCCGACCAGGTTGTTGCCAACTATCGATATTTTGTAGAGAATGATGAAGAGCCTGTCACTGCTGCCCCTGTTCCTTTGAAGAAAGGAATCAAAGTGCGAGTGGTAGCAGGTAGCATGAAAGGTGTGGAAGCATACGTACAGAGCTATAATGGCAAGAAAGCCGTCATCGGCAGCGAAATCAAGTATATCAGTGGTGCAACGCTTACGATAAGTAGAAATTTACTCGAAGTCGTTGAAGAAGATTGAGTTGTAGAATGATCTTGTTGCATTAAAAAACTATGAGTTATCTGAGTAAAATGTTATAGTAAGTTATAGCAAAGCGGTCCCATCCCGCACAACCATGGCGAAGACCGCTTTGGTCCGCCAACCTTATAGCGTAGCGGTTCCGAGCACCGAGTAGGGCGGTTACATCCTTCCTCCTGAGGTTTCTGTCCCCTATAAGGGGAACCGAAGGGGTCGTAAAGACTATTGAGAGAGGCTTGGTTAGAGGTGGAGCTCTCCTTGCAGGAGAGACGGAGAGGTAGAAAAATCAGCACAAATGGAAAAGCGAATGCGTGATGACTATCGCCGAGAACCGGTAAGGAAGCAGAATCTTTTGTGTATTGTGATGTTTAGCCCTAAGCCAAGTATAGGTTAATAAATGCATTTTTTCTCTTAAATTCTTGGTGATTACGAAAGAAAGTCGTACTTTTGTCGCTAAAATGTATGATTATGGCAAACGACAATAATATACAGCCTATGGCTGATGATTCACAGATAGTACTTTACCAACCAGATGAAAGCATTAGGTTGGAGGTGAAACTGGATCAAGATACGGTTTGGCTTACTCAAGCACAGATGACGGAGTTGTTTCGAACAACTCGTAACAATATAACTATGCATATTCGTAACATCTTTAAGGAGAAAGAGTTAGAAGAAAGATCAGTATGTAAGGAATCCTTACATACTGCCGCAGACGGCAAAAGATATCGTACTAAAATCTATAATTTGGATGTTATAATCTCTGTAGGCTATAGAGTAAAGAGTCCGATAGGAACCCGTTTCCGTCAGTGGGCGAATGCAGTTATAAAGCAATACCTTCTTCAAGGTTATTCCGTGAACCGTCACTTGATAGCCCTACAGGAGAATATAGACAAGCGTATGACCCATATTGAGGATATCCAGGCTAAGCAGCAACAGCAGCTTGATTTCTTTATTCGGACTTCGACACCTCCTGCAGAGATGGTCTTCTTCGAAGGCGATTTCTATACAGCAAGAGTTGCTTTAGAGAACCTTGTTCGTTCAGCCAATCATCGAGTAATCATCATTGATGGTTATGTTTCATCGCTAACCTTAAGTGTGTTAGATGTTCGCAAACCTGAAGTAACAGCGACTATTTATACTGTAGGTGTAGGTCAAGGAATGCAACGTCTCATGGATGAGCATGACCGCCTCTTCCCCGATAATCATATCGACATCCGAAAATGGCATAACGAGTCCCATGACCGCTGGCTTATCATAGATGACACCCTCTATCATTGTGGTCATTCATTAAACGCCAATGGCGGTCATAAGATTTCCGCCATAACCCTGATGGGTACCTCCCCAGAAGTAATCCTCTCAAAAGTAGAATAAAAAATAATATTCCTCATTCGAGTGGCGACAAGCGCAGAGCGATACTGCAATGAGGAACAAAAATGGTGGTCTCAACCAGCAAGTTATAGCAAGTTGTCCCCCGGCGGTCCCATCCCGCACAATTTGGCGAGGGCTTTGATGCCCCGTCAACCTTATAGCGTAGCGGTTCTGAGCACCGAGTAGGGCGGTTTCCTTCTTCTCGCCTGAGGTTTCTGTCCCCCGCTAACGGGGGAACCGAAGGGGGTGTAAAGACCATTGAAGAAGACCGAGATGAGAGGTGGAGCCTTCCTTAACGGTAAGGAAGGTTTCTGTCCCCTATAAGGGGAACGGAAAGGGTCGCAAAGACTATTGAAGGTAGGTTTTCGAAAAAAAGTCTTTCCTTGCAGGAGAGACGGAGAGGTAGAAAAAAGCCTTTATCAACAAGGAAGGACGGGATGATTTGCATGCAAAGCTATTTTGACAATCATGTGATGTAATCAGAACGAATACAACGAACAAAGGGGAACGACCAAAGACTGGTTGTTTCCCTTTGTTCGTTTAGAGGCAATTGTATCAGGTGTATCTGTCATCATCACAAAGGTTGGAACCAAACGAAAGATGGAGAAGGCACCACGCAAATCTATCTCAATTCTATCAAAAGCTCAGAAGTAGATGATGCCAACGCCAAAATACTGGCAGCCCTATAAGCCACAAAAAAGAATAAAAAGAGGGATTTTGTAAAATGAACCAAAATGAACCTTTTTCCTGAATCTTTACATGAGAGATACGGAAAAACCGAAAACTTTCGTTCAATCAACGACTTAGGAAATTATGTATGAAAAGAATAGTAAAATAATGTTGATTTTCGTAGAATGATATTAATTTTTTAACACGCATAATTTGCTAGTTTCCAACAATTTTCGTATTTTTGCAAGGAGATTCTGTGTCTCTTATATCGAGATTCAGATGAGCGTCATCAAAAAACGAACTTGATTCGCATGATGAAAAAGACAAATATACAATCACAGGTTACGTCCACTATTGCAGGGGACGACGGCGAAGCCATGGCAAAAAGTGAAGGATATGTAGCTGAAAATGGTTTTGTAGCAACAGATCCGACGCACTTTGGAAAGACGTATCATGATAAACAGTCGAGGTAAACGTGTTGTCCGTGAGGCTGTTTTCTTACCACCTTTGTCTTTGTGAGAGTTGAGGACAAAAATCTTAATGAAATCCGCTTCCGCTCCGATGTTTATAAGATGCTTTCGGAACCAGGCAAAAGTGCCCCATTTGCTATCCCTGATACCAAATTCGACAATTTCAGCGAGCGAGAGTTTGAAGAGAAGGTTGCAACTTCTATCATCTTGAGGCTGATGGTGGTATCTCTATTCTCGATGACACTCTCGGTATTGATTGGAAGATACCAACCGAACATGCCAATCTCTCAGAGAAAGATACGAAGCATGCGATGCTGAACGATTTCGATTCACCATTCGATATCAATGTAGATTTATACTAACACGAACCATACAAATGACTCTATTAGTTTCCTGGGCAGGAATTCAAACAAGAGGAAGGGACAAAAAAATTATAGGTTCCCTTTATATAGCAGCCGATAGTCGTTATTCATGGGGGGATGGAAAATGGAATTATGACATGGGTAAGAAAGTTTTTGCTTGTTATAATTTTCCTGATGCCTTTGCTTTATGCGGAAAGGTTATGTTTCCTGCTCTTATTTTATCCTCTTTGGTTACTCTGATAGACAGAGGCGCATTCTTTGCCCATGAAGATGATGAAAAAACAAAGGTTAGTAAGGTTACAGGTTATATAAAATCAGCATTGGCCAATTTTTACACAAAAGACATTGGCACTTTTGAAATTTTGTATATGTTGCGTTGTGATTCAGAACTTTCTTTGTGGAAGTATATTTATGATAATCAGTTGTTTTGTGAGAAAATAAACTTGCAGAACGAAGAAGGTCATTACTATGTAACAGGGTCTGGAAGAGACACATTTAAAAACATTTATGTCAAACATCTTTCCGATGATAATGCAAAAACAAGTCGATACGTATTTCATTGCTTTATTCATACTATCAAGTCTAATCTGGTAGCAGATGTCGGAGGAAAACCTCAGATAATAGCATTGTATGGAAAAGGTAATTCAATAGACATTGGTTATGTTGATGATGGTGAGTTTTATTTGTATGGGAATAAGTGTTTATCTATAGCTAATCATATAGATATAGAGCAGTGGAGAAATGATAACTTTGAACGTTGTGATTCTTTGACTGGAAAGTTATTGCATGAAGCACAACGTCAACCTTTTAAGAAATGGTAAGGCTTCTAATAGTGTAACAGCTAGCACGTCTGATGCTGAGTCAGGAAGTACCGGTGCGACTCCGGTTTAGCCTTTTAATAACGTTCTCATGATAGAACCTAACCTCTTCCGAGACTCTCGTGGCTACTTCTTCGAGAGTTTCTGTGAACGAGAGCTTGATGAGAAAGTTACTCAAATTCTTGGTCACAAGGTACACTTCTGGCAAGATAATGTGAATATGAATAGTTATGGTGTGATTTAGAAATTTAGGATATGTTGAAATTTAGAAATTCTTACGAGGTTATGCAAGCTGTTGTCCAGTTTTTGGCAGAGCATGGCGTTCTTTTTGACATAGAGAAACAATCTCAAAATAGCAACTATATATATGATATATTTCTACCTGAAGGTTTGAAAAATGCAACAAGACCATTAGGTGGCAAATATGTTAGTTTAGATTTAAATGGACCGACTGGGGTAGAAATAAAAGGAAGACTCCTTTTTGATACCATATCAAGGTATGGAGACTTATATGCAGAGCTTCTCAATCATAATGAAGTATCGTCTTTTCTCCTTATTTATTTAGAGGGAAAAGTTCCAACTTCCGTATATAGTTACATCTATCATAAGTATAAAGGACGTTTTCATATTCTGTCTTTGGAACAGTTCTTGGGCATTCAATTGCCAAGAAATACCCGAGGTTCTGTTATTTCCGAAGCAACTTATGATTGGCGCAATGATAGAGACCGTACAATGGAACATGCAAAGGTAAGCATTGCTGAAAACAATTTTTCTTTGTTTCTCGGTGCTGGTGTAAGCATGTCTGCAAATTTGCCATGTTGGTGGAATTTGCTGGTAGGTATGATTGATAGGTGCAAGCAGGGAATGTTCAAAGAGGCAGACTTAGACCAACTGACAAAGGTTTGTTATAACTCTTCTATCGTTATGGGCAGATTCATTCGAATGATGATGGAAAGTAAGTCAAATGAAGAAGATTTCTATCAATGCTTGCATGAAGCCCTATACAATGGTATTGACTCGTTCTCGTCTCCTTTAATAACCGAAATATGCAATCTTATTCAATTCAAGAGGCAACAAGCCCAAGCCATCATCACTTACAATTTTGATGATGTCATGGAAAGAGCTTTGAAATCCCGTGGCATCGGCAACTATTCCATTTTTGGGCAAAATCAACCTCAGCAGCAGTTTCCTATATACCATGTTCATGGTTTTGTTCCTTTTGAAAATAAGGAGAATATCAGATCGTTACCTGTTCTTAGCGAAGAGGAATATCATCGTGTATATGCCAATTCTTACAATTGGTCGAATGTGGAACAGATTCACGCATTAAGCAGAACTACATGTATTTTTATTGGATTGTCTATGACTGATCCCAACTTGCGTCGTCTTCTTGATATTGCAAATAAAGACAGCGAAGCAGACCCAAGACATTTCGTGTTCTTGCCATGCATAGACAGTTTCGGCGAGAACAAAGCCGCAGAGGTTAAAAACAATGAAGCGATGAGAATTCAAAAGGAAATGTTTGAGGAATTAGGACTTCGTGTAGTTTGGTATAAAGGGCATAATGATGAACTTCCAAAATTTATAAAGGCTCTACATGGTTAAGGTTTATAATATATTGAATTTATGTCAATTCAAACTTCAGATAATAATAAGTGAATAGTGAAGAATACGTTGCTTCTTAAAATAGTGAAGATAAATAGTTGTTATACTATATACAGGATATTATGGCAATAAAATTAAAAGTGTCAATCGCTCCAGCTGTCATATTGGCGGTATTGAAAAAAAAGATTGACAATAAAGAGATAGACACATGGGAGTATGACGAAGATGGAGATTTCACACATTCTGCTTCACAATGGAAGAATAAGGCTTGGTTTACTCCTATATGTAAAGATGACATACTTGAATTTGGAATATTGGGTAGGAAAGAAACTAAAATGACTATGATGGAGTATTCTGTTTATCATGGTCGGTTTTCTGAAATGCTTCTTAATTATTTTTCAAATTATATCGTTTCTTTTGAGTTAACTACCCCTTATACATCAAATATTGACACTGATGAAATTGAATAAGCTATGGAATTAAACAGTTTTGCAGAGAAAAAAGCCGAGGAAGCAGTAAAATTATTTGCTTTCCAAGGTATAAACTTGCCATTAATCAAAGATAAACTTGCTGTTATTTTGGCAAAGATAGGCGCAAATGGCATTTTTGATGAATATACTAAACATGATATTTCTCATGTGAATGGTGTGTTAAGCTTATTAGATAAGATTATACCCTCGCAAACCAAGGAGATAATGACAGGAGCAGATTGGTTGATGATAACTCTTGCCGTTTATTTCCATGACATGGGCATGTTTGTAAGCAAGGAAGAATATGAGGCAAGGAATTCAAACAGTGAATATGTTGACTTTAAAACATCTTTGTTGAGTAAGGTTAATTTGAAAGACAAACTATTGGCTATGACCTCTGATAACAGAGAGCGATTTATTTATCAGGAATTTGTTCGGCACAATCATGGTAGGCGTGTCAAGTCATGGATAGAGAATACGGGTGATATTGTGAGCAATGGATTTCAAACTGAATTATCAGAGATGCTTAAAGGTTTTGATAATGAGTTGAAGGAATCTTTGGCATTGATTTGTGAATCACATCAAGTTGATGACCTGGATATAGATGCATTGGATGTCAATAAGGCTTTTGGTTCTTCGGATGAAGAAACATCCAACTTACTGTATGTCTCTTTATTGCTAAGAACAGCGGATTTGCTTCATATTACGCATGACAGGACGCCTTCTACCGAATATAATGTGATCGATGTCAAAGACCCATTTAGTCAAACAGAATGGGTAAAGCAACACTCTGTAAAGCAAGTTAATATATATTATGACAAGGATGAGGAAGGGTAACTACTCAGCACCCCCTATGGGCATGAGTAATCGTCTTACTGTTGTACTACA
>ERZ773157.1351-NODE-1351-length-23470-cov-9.624258_pt1 | contig 23470 bp, 17 predicted proteins | sample MGYA00511480_ERZ773157 | MGnify/ENA primary metagenome ERZ773157 (study PRJEB29015, sample SAMEA2737863) | human gut metagenome | biome: human gut; feature: human-associated habitat; material: faeces | place: China | collected 2012 ... | reverse complement strand
AGTTTCTTCGAAACTCCATTATGCGCAGAAATCATGCGCAAGTATTATGACATAACAAGCAATATGTGGCCTGACAGCGTCTAGGGACGTGCGAAGTTCGAGTCATAAGCGCAAACTTTTCATAGGTGGAAAGTTTGTGTTTAGTATAGCAGTTGTGACACCGTAAGTCTATTTTTAGACGAAATCTATTTTTAGACGCGAAATCTATTTATTAGTTTAAGTCCAATTTTGGATTTGGAAAGATGAGGAAAATATGCAGTGGATCAGATATGAACTTAAGACAACAACCGATGCGAGCAGCAGGATTGGTGAATTGTTGACAGAATTTGGAGTGAATGGCTATGAATTACAGGACAATGTTCCTTTATCAGCGGAAGAAGAACGCAAAATGTATACGGATATTCCGGCGGAACTCCCACCAGACAACGGCGAAGCTGTTTTAGTATTTTACAGTGATGTCATTGATGGAGATTCCGATGCTTTTTATAGCACCGGCTCATCATTGCGTGATGCAGAAATCGAGCAAAATGTACCAGATCGTCTTTTAACAAAGCCGGAAGCATTTATCAAAGCTTTTACTACACGTGTAGAGAAAGCTTCTTCATTTGCTCCGATCACATTCAGCGAATTGACATATCAGGTTGAGGACGACAGTGCATGGAAAGACAAATGGAAAGAAAATTTCAAACCTTTCCGCATTGCTGATGATGTTCTGATCAAGCCCACTTGGGAACCTGTACCAGAAGATTGTTCGGAAAGTGATATTGTGTTATCTATTGATCCCGGTTCGGCCTTTGGCACCGGAACACATGAAACAACCAAATTATGCCTCCTGTCACTACGTAATTATATTCATGACGATACACGTCTTATGGATGCCGGCTGCGGCAGCGGTATTTTGGCAATTGCTGCTCTGCTATGTGGTGCAAAATCAGCCTTTTGTCTGGATATAGACCCCTCTGCCGTAACCGGAACAATCGAAAACGCTGAGATTAATGGCATTGATGCCTCTCGCATCACTGCTATTCACGCAAACATATTAGAAGATGCTGCTGCCGTCAAAAAACAGACCGGCGAACCGTTTGATATTGCTGTAGCAAATATCTTGGCGGATGTGATCATTCCACTTTCCGATTATATCGGCGATTTCATAAAACCGGGCGGCATCTTTATTTCCTCTGGTATTCTTAACGAAAAATCAGATGCGGTTGAACAAGCATTGCTTCGCAATAACTTTGCGATACTGGAGCGTAACACTATGGGTGACTGGGTATCTTTCGTATGCCAAAAATAAAAAGACCACATACATCCACCTCACCAAACTTCGCACATTCAAACCAATCCTGCAGCCACATATTACTTATTATGTGTCATCAGAGTCTATAGTTTTGCAGTCAATACCGTATCTTATTCTACAACAAGAGAACTAAGATAATTGCCGCAGTTGCAGGTTTTTGCTGTGATTTCTTATTTTGTTAAGTCTCTGATGAATACATGCCTGAAGGAGTGTCTGAGATGTCCCGGTTTAGCAAGGTATCATCAATTTTTGGACGGGACGCTTTCGCTACGATGCGCTACGTCACGTTACTTAATGTCTCTGAGATACGAGACATAAGTAACGACGAGCGCAAAGTCCCTTTCAAAAATTATGATTACCTTGCTTCCGGGACGTTGAGTTCTCTGTAAGGCATGTAAATCGATCATCAGAGACAACAAAATTTAGAAATCACTGTAAAAACAAATTGCACAAGGCAATTGCTATAGTTCTCTAGCTGTAGAAATCATTGTGTAGAGACTGCAAAACAATCAACTGAATTGCTCACATAATAAGTAATATGTGTTCAAATAGTAACTTTTGAATGTGCGAAGTTTGTATTAAGGATTTGAGTGGTCCGTAAAAAAGAACAAAATCTGCGTTTGGCAGACGACACACGAGGCAGCAGTGATTGACTGGCAAATAAAAAACAGGCATTTTGAATAATTTTCAAAATGCCTGTTTTTATTCGGTAACGTCACCAAAAGCAACGCTATATTTAATCTATCCTTGCCTTATAAGAGCGCTTTTACTTCTTAGCTTTCTTACGCTTAAACTGTACGCGTTTCCAAGAATACCACAGTGTACCAGTGATACATACGGAAGAATAACCACCGCAGATAAAACCGGCTAACAACGGAATTGCGAAGTCTTTGACAGAATCAACACCAAGGATTGCAAGTACAACAACTGTGATAATTGTTGTTAATGAAGTGTTAATGCTTCGTGTCAATGTCTGTGTGATACTCTCATTAACAACCTCAGCCAATGCTTCTTCGCTGCTATGAACCTGTAAGTTCTCGCGAATACGGTCAAAGATGACGATTGTTGCATTGATGGAATATCCGACAATTGTCAGCATACATGCGATAAATGTATTTCCGACGGAAATCTTTGTCAGACCATATACCAAAATGACAGCAATAACGTCATGTATCAATGCAAGTACTGCACTTCCCGCAAATATAACGTCTTTGAATCGGAACCAGATATAGATCAGCATACAGATAACTGCGATAACTACTGCTGTCACAGCATCGCTCTTCATATCATCCGATACCGAAGCACTGATATTCTGATTCTCAATATTTTTCTCATCAACACCATAAGTCTTCTCTAATGCTGCATTCAACGTATTGCGCTGTTTCTCGTTCAACTCAACTGTCTTGACAGACAATGCATTGCGTCCGGCAACTTCTGAAATGACTACATCGTTAGATTTTGCCGTCTTACTAAACAGTTTCTCAAGATCAGACTTAAGATCTGCATTCAGATCTGTTTTATCCGGGAAGGTAATGTCATACGTAGTACCTCCTAAGAAATCCAAACCATAATTCAAAATGTTGCCACCGCATCTGGATGCTTTATTAACACCTAAGGTAACAACACATGCCAAAATGATCGCACCGGAAATGCAGAAAAACTTCAAGCGATTTTCCACAAAGCGAATCGGCTTTCTCGGCTTCTCCACACCGAAGTACTTCACATCATCCATACCAAGGGAATACATCGCATTCAACAGCAACTTCGTAATAACAAGTGCTGTAAACATGGATAAAATGATACCAAGTGCCAATGTTGTAGCAAAGCCCTTAACTGTACCGGATCCCTTTACATACAATACTGCTGCAGCGATCAAGGTGGTTACGTTACCATCAACGATAGCAGATAACGCCTTGTCAAAACCAATCTTAATACCTGACTGAACGGATTTTCCTTTGGCAAGCTCTTCCTTAATACGCGTAAAGATAATTACGTTCGCATCGACCGCCATACCGATATTCAATATGATACCGGCGATACCAGGAAGTGTCAGTGTAATATCTAAGACATTCAAAGCTACTAACATCAGTCCCAAATAGAACACCAATGCGATAGAAGATGCCAAACCTGGCAGACGATAGAAAATAATCATAAATAATACAACCAATCCAAAACCGATCGCACCGGCTAACAAACTGGACTGAATTGCGTCAAGACCAAGCTGTGCACCTACCACCTGAGACTGTGCTGCCTTTAACTCGACCGGAAGTGCACCGATACGGATATAAGAAGCAAGTTCTTCTGCCTCATCATATGTCTTAAATCCACCGGAGATCTGTGCCTCACCATTTGTGATCGCCTCAGTTACACCCGGATTGGAAATTACTTTTCCATCGTATACGATGTAGATCATCTTATGAGAAGGTGCTGCTTCTTCTGTTGCCGTAGCAAATGCCTTAGTACCCTTGCTCTTAAACTTCAATGATACAACGTACTTTTTCGTCTTGGTAGATTCATCCTGTGTCGTTCCGGCCTCTGCACTCTTGATGTCTTTACCGGTACAAATTGTCTTTGTATAAACCGGCTTGCCACTGGATAGATCCATATCATCCTGTGCGACAAAGTCCAAAGAACCTTCCTTACCTAAATCTGACAATACTTTCTCTGCATCATCAACACCCGGAATATCGATCACGATACGGCCCTTCTCATCAGTAACTACCGATGACTCCGTACTATGTACCTCTGCACGTTTCTGCATCATCGTTACCGTATCTTTCAATTCGGCATCCGTTGGCTTGTCCCCTACTACATCATAGGTAATACTTACTCCACCAGCCAGATCGAGACCGAGCTTGATGTTACGTGCGCTTCCTTTATGCGCTTTTGTAAAGCCTACCAAAGTAGTAAAAGAACACAGTGCAATTACTGCTAAAATAACAATAATATGCAGTAATCCCTTTTTCTTGTTCTTCATGTTGCTTTTCTCCTTTTAATAACTGCAATTTTTGCGTGAATAAGAAATCACGCCAAATATCATTATACCATAGTAAATATACAATTGGCAAGGTTTGAATCATCAAATCCTTGCCAATCTCAATTCATTTTATTTTCATTTGTTATATCCGGATTTATCGTGCGGAAAAATACACATTTCCCGGCTCTGCATCCTTGTGCTTGTAATAAAACATCTCGTCAAGTGTTACCAATTGGAATCCTTTTTTAACAAAATATGGTGCCAATCTTTCTACCGCATCTGCAGTCGTAGGATATAGATCATGCATCAATATGATATCACCATCTTTTGCATCCTTGCAACGTTTCACAATGGAATTTGCATTTCTGCTCTTCCAGTCCTCGCTATCGATGCTCCAATAATACATCGGCGTTTTGATCGTTTTACGCATTGTATCGCTCACATTACCATAAGGCGGTCTAAGCGCTGTAGTATTACATCCAATAACTTTTGATACTTTTTGATTGGTTTTATTAATTTCCCATTTGATCTTCTTGGCTTTCATTTTGCTCAAGTCCTTATGATCAAAGGTGTGGCTTCCGATCTGATTACCTTGCTCATACTGTAACGCAAGTGTTTCGCTAAATTCCGGCACACGATTACCTACCACAAAGAAAGTGGCGCGTCCGTTGCTTTTATTCAATGCTTTTAAAATGCGTCTGGTCACCTTAGCATATGGACCATCGTCAAATGTAAATGCAATCATCGGCTTTGATGCATCCAAATCTTTACGGATCCAATGATCTGCACCATTCGGCGTCGCCGTCGGCGATGCAGTCGGTGTTGCGATCGGTGTTGCCGTTGCTTTCTCTGCTATTTTATGAGCAGCTTTCTCCTTATCTGCATTCGGTGTACCCAATGCGATCACTCGAATTACCAAAACAACGACCACGATGCCAAGCGCTAATGCTATATTTCCGAAGATCAAACCACTTCTGCGTCTGTTTCTTCTACGTTCGCTCCGTTCTCTGCGGCTTCGATCCGATAAACTCTCCATTATCTTTTCGTCTTCCTTTGTTACCATAATAGCCCCTCCATTTATTTATATTCAACAGCTTGACAGCTCTATAGTCAAGCCACGCATTTACCTATGATAACATATTCCTCATGAATAGTATCACAGATTAGTTACTTTTCTATTAAATAAATGTAACAATTATCCTTCTGATACCGGAGCAAGCATTCCACCGACCATTCCAGCTACTGCACACACAATTCCACCACTAAATATCCAAGAATTTCCAGCAAGTGTTGTATTACCGGCAGCAAGACCGATCAACAGCAAAATTCCAAAATAAACAGCTCCAATCAAGCATCCCCATAACAATTTGCGGCTTCCCGTTTTTTTACCCAGAAGAAATCCTCCTCCAAAGCAGCTAAGTACGTATACAAGAATGACCGCCATGCTGATACTCTTTGCCGTTACACCTGTTTTCCAGATGATGACCGACCCAATACCAAGCAGAACGACAGAAAACACATACATAAGCCCCAACACAACACAAAATGAAATGACATTTTTTTTCAAAAAAACAGCCTCCTTCACACGAATCTTACATACTCAAACTTTCCATACCTCAAATTTTCCTCAACCACACATTGCTTATTATGTCAATGAATACTATCCATTTTGCAACCGGGACATATCGGCTTCTGCCATCATAGAACTATAGTAATCACCTTGCCGCATTTCGTTTATTGCTGACATAATAAGCATGTGTGACGCAGGCAATAACCTCCGTTATGGAAAGTTTGAGTTACATACTATATTTTATGTATGCTTCTTTTGCCTGATTATGCTATACTGATACCGTAAATATACAATAAATACACTCTTACTTCACACATCCATAATAAATGTGATATTTGAGTGTTCAAAACAAGAAAGGGTAGATACTTATGGAAACCGTTGATTTACATACACATTCTACATTTTCCGACGGAACATGTTCCCCGTCAGAGCTTGTTAATAAGGCTGTTTCCTGCGGTTTGCAGGCAATCGCTCTGACAGATCATGATACAGTGGAGGGTATTCCGGATTTTTTAAAAGCCGCTAAAGATATGGCGATCGAGGCCATCCCGGGGACTGAATTGTCTGTCGGTTTTCGTGACCGCGATATTCACATCGTGGGATTATTTATTGATCATACGCATGAAGGATTTCAGAAAATGTCACAGATCATGATCAAACGTCGAGACGCTCGTAACGAAGAAATGGCTGCACGCTTTCGGCGGGATAACATTCCGATCACAATGGAAGAATTGACAAATGGAAATCCAGATGCTGTTGTCACAAGAGCACACTTTGCACGTCTATTGATCAAGTATGGCGTTGTAAAGAATACCGCTGAAGCTTTTGATGGTTACCTTGACCCCTCAGCACCTTATTATGTACCACGCGAATATATTAGCAGAGAAGAGGGGATCAAAACGATCTTAGCAGCCGGTGGCGTGCCAATACTGGCGCATCCACTTCTCTATCATCTTTCCGAAAAGGAACTTTGCAGCCTGCTCACCGAATTAAAGGAATATGGTCTGTTAGGTATAGAGGTTAAATATTCCACTTATAGCAAACAAGATGAATATTTCATCCGAAATATTGCCAAAAAATTTGACCTGCTCCCCAGTGGCGGTTCTGATTTCCATGGAACAAATAAGCCACACATTTCCCTTGGTTCCGGCATGGGACACCTTGCTGTACCTTACGAATATCTGCAGCAAATGAAAGAATATGCTGCGCGCTCATAAAGTCAACGATCAGCGCAGCAAAATAATATTCCAAAAACAGCCTCTGAAGTATTACATAATACCTTCAGAGGCTGTTTTTCTTGTCATATTCTGTTGCATCTACACAATCTTTGCATGTAAACTTCCCATACCTCAAATCCTTCCGGTATGAGAAGCCTTAGTAAGATCTTAATCCTCAGTCTGTTTGTCAATCTCAACAATGTTATCCTTTTTCATTGGAATACGGCAGTTTTTGTTGCTGCCAAACTCAACGATAACAATCTCATCCTTGATGTCAATTACAACGCCAAAAAAACCACTTGTCGTCAGAATGCTGTCTCCAACTTCTAACGTACTGAGTAAGTTCTCATGCTCTTTCTTCTGTTTGCTCTGTGGACGGATTGCAAAGAACCAAAAGATACCAATGATAACGGCATAAAGAATTACCATTGTCATGATACTTCCTCCTGCATTCTGTGATCCTGCCTGTCCTGCTAATACTGCTAAATTCATTTTGTTTCCTCCTGTAATTGTTCTAATTTTTGCTTTTTATATTGTGCGTAACACCCTTTTTCAATGGCATCACGTATTTCTTCCATCATTGTGTTATAAAAATACAAATTATGCGTTACCATAAGACGAAGTCCAAGCATTTCCTTTGCCTTAAGCAGATGGCGGATATACGCTCTGCTATAGTGCTTGCATACCGGACAATCGCATGTTTCATCCAATGGTCTGTCATCCAATTCATATTTGGCATTTAACAGATTCATCTTTCCATGATTTGTGTATGCATGTCCATGACGACCGTTACGCGCCGGATACACACAATCAAAAAAGTCAACGCCACGCTCTACTGCCTCTAAAATATTAGCAGGAGTCCCGACACCCATCAAATATGTCGGTTTATTTTCCGGAAGATATGGTACCGTCTCATCCAAGATGCGATACATCTCTTCGTGCGATTCTCCGACTGCTAATCCACCTAATGCGTAGCCATCCAGATCCATCTCCGAAATACGTTTTGCATGTTCAATACGAATATCCTGAAATGTTCCACCTTGGTTAATACCAAATAACATCTGATTCGGATTGATCGTATCCTGCAAAGCATTCAACCTTGCCATCTCTTTCTTGCAGCGTTCCAGCCAGCGTGTTGTGCGATCCACAGAATCCTGCATATACTTTCTTGTTGCCGGATGTGGCGCGCACTCATCAAATGCCATCGCTATCGTTGACGCTATATTAGACTGAATCTGCATACTCTCTTCCGGGCCCATAAATATCTTGTGTCCATCAATATGGGAATTGAAATACACGCCTTCTTCTTTGATCTTACGCAATCCCGCCAAAGAAAACACCTGAAATCCACCGGAATCTGTCAAGATCGGCTTATCCCATGCCACAAAATGATGCAATCCTCCCAGTTGGCGAATAATCTTATCGCCAGGGCGAACATGCAGATGATATGTGTTACACAGCATCACTTGTGTCTTAAGATGCTGCATATCCGTAGTCGCAACTGCACCTTTCATCGCACCAACCGTTCCAACATTCATAAAAACAGGTGTCTGTATTGTTCCATGCACTGTCTCAAGCTGTGCACGTTTTGCTCTTCCATCTTTTGCTAATATCTTATACATCGTACTAATTTCTATCCTTTAAATAAATATTGCCTGCTAAAAATCTCCTCGAATCAACTTTAAAGCAATCACGATCAATGCAATCGGCACTAAGATCACCAACGCAAAGCGGAGCAAAAAAACTAGCAATATCATAAAAACTACAATTCCTGCACCTATGATAAGATAACGAAATAGTTTCGAAATACCATTCTCCGTCTCATGCCCATAAGTTTCTCCATAAGTCTGGCTGTATTCACTGCGCGCCTGATCCATATATTGATTTGCATCAGATCCTTTAGATGCCATATATGCATCGATCAGGGACTTTGCAATAAGACGGGGATCTCCCAGCTCTTCGCAAACCTCTTTGTCACTGTGTTCGCTCTGTGCAAAATAATCCCGATAATACCGAAGATTAGCTTCCACATCCTCTTTCGGCATATTTCCTTCCAAACTCTCACGTAATATAGACAAAAATTCTGCTCGATTCACACTAATCCTCATTTCTACTCTACATGAATCTGTATCGTGTTATAGTGTCACTGCTTTTCTAAAAATACACCGGCACTTTACTCCGTATAGTGGAAAACAGGAAACAATTCTGTCTCTTTTGCCACAAAATTGTTTCCTGCTTCTATGCTATACAATACCTCTTCACGTACAATTACGACAGTATCATTACTCAGCCTTACCTACAGATCCGAACAATTCCATCTTCTCTTTAACGGTAGCCTTGATTGCCTCAGCACCCGGTGCAAGAAGCTTACGAGGATCAAATCCTTTACCCTGAAGGTCTTTACCCTCTTCGATATATTTACGAGTAGCTTCCTGGAATGCTAACTGGCACTCTGTATTTACATTAATCTTAGCAACACCCAAAGAGATTGCTTTCTTGATCATGTCTGCCGGAATACCTGTACCACCGTGCAATACTAATGGCATATCTCCTGTCTTGGCCTGGATTGCATCCAATGTCTCGAAGCTTAATCCTGCCCAGTTGTCCGGATATTTACCATGGATATTACCGATACCTGCTGCAAGCATTGTAACACCAAGATCCGCAATCGCCTTGCACTCATCTGGATCTGCACACTCACCTGCACCTATAACGCCATCTTCTTCACCACCGATAGAACCTACCTCGGCTTCCAAAGAAAGACCTAAGATACCACATGCATTAACAAGCTCTGTTGTCTTAGCGATGTTCTCCTCGATCGGAAGACTAGATCCGTCAAACATGATGGATGAGAATCCTGCATTAATACATGCCTTTGCTCCTTCATATGAACCATGATCCAAATGAAGTGCTACAGGAACAGTGATTCCAAGCTCTTCAATCATACCATTTACCATACCAACAATTGTCTTGTAACCGCACATATACTTTCCTGCGCCCTCAGACACACCTAAAATAACAGGGGACTTTAATTCCTGTGCTGTCAAAAGAATAGACTTTGTCCACTCCAGATTGTTGATGTTGAACTGACCTACTGCATACTTGCCAGCTTTTGCTTTGGTAAGCATCTCTTTTGCTGATACTAACATAACTTTTCCCTCCATCTTTTGATTCTCTTCCACTGTGGAAGAATAGATTTCTGCAAACCCGCATTTTATGCCACTTTGCAGAGTTAGTTTTCAAAAACCATGCCTATTATACCCTATTTCCCTAAAAAAAGAAATAAAAAATGTATAAATTTTTCATTTCCTTTGCTATTTCAAAGGATTCCAATGTTTTTTGCCTAAAATAATGCCTTGATCTCATCCATCCGGTTCATTGCCATATCATACCCCATTTGGTATGAACGACGCAGTACATCCGTATCTTTTTCAAAGCTGTTAAGCGGTTCTGACGGGCGGATCAATACGGCATTGCCTTCCTCCTGCATCTTTTCACATATTTGTACCGATTCATTATATGTCTTGTAGCGATGCAATAAATTATCTGCGATTGCCGGATATCGTCTGCGCAGCACTCCCGCTGCAAAGCGATCCGATCTGCCGCACGCTTTACGATAACCTTCCGGTCTGGTTAAAACGATCAATGCTTTGTGATGTCCGTCTCTCTGTAGTCGACGGATCGGCACGGGATCAGATACACCGCCATCATAATATGCTCCCCCTCCAATATGCACCGCCTGAAAATACACCGGCAGCGCACAACTGGCACAAAACACATCAAATCGATCATCTACGTCTTCTTTATGAAAATAATGTGGTTTGCCGGTATTGGCATCCGTTGTTACCACAACATAATCTCCGGCATAATTCTGAAAGGTATCCATATCAAATGGGAACAAAACATTGGGCATTTTTCGAAAAACAAAATCTACGCCAAACAAACTATGCTCTTTCTTAAAATAATTTCGCAGTCCCATATAACGTTTATCATTACGATACCGCAGCAGCATATTCAGATTTCGTTCCTTCTGTCGCGAAATATAACTGGCGGAATCTGCAGCTCCTGCCGACACACCAATGCAATACGGAAACATTACATCCTGCTCCAATAATGCGTCCATCACTCCACAGCTAAAAATTGCTCGAAATGAGCCACCTTCAAATAACACTCCGGGCATAATTTTGCCTCCCTTTCTATCACAATCAGATCAATGTTCTAATTCATCCAAAGTCTTATAATACTCCGGCAAAAACGTTTCACAGAACACCGTCACCTCCGGCATATTCATTTGCTGCAGGGATTCGTAAGTTGCCTGCTTCGCACTGCGAAACTCCTGATTACCGGTCTTTTCTTCCTCTATGCATTTGATCAACGCTGATAATTTATCGGCAGCTTTCACATAACGATACTCTTCCGGCGTAATCTGTTCCGGCAGGAAATACGACTCATATTCCGCTCTCAGATCTTCCGGCAGCATTTCCAGCAAACGATGTGCTGCTGAATCTTCAATCGCCTTGTATGCTTCTTTAAGCTCATCATTGGCATACTTAACCGGAGTCGGCATATCTCCGGTAATGATCTCCGTACAATCATGATACATCCCTAACATTGCAAGACGTTCCGGCAAAAGATCCTTTCCAAACCGTTTCCGGCCGATAATCCCTAAACCATGTGCAAGCATAGCAACCTCCAGCGAATGCTCGCATATATTCTCCGACACCGAATTGCGCATCAATGCCCAACGCTCTATATATTTCATTCGTGCCATCATTGCAAAAAAACCTTTGTGATCATTCATAACCCATCCTCATTTCTGTTTGTCAAGCATCTTTTTAATATATACTCCGGTGTACGAATTCGGATTATCCGCAACTTTCTCCGGCGTCCCCGTAGCAATGACGGTTCCACCTTTGTCGCCACCTTCCGGTCCCAGATCAATAATATAATCCGCTGTCTTGATCACGTCAAGATTGTGTTCGATCACGATCACCGTATTGCCACTTTCTGCCAACCGATGCAAAATGCTGATCAAGCGATCCACATCCGCAAAATGTAGTCCTGTCGTCGGCTCATCCAAAATGTAAACTGTTTTACCGGTACTGCGCCGGCTAAGTTCCGTTGCAAGCTTTATTCGCTGTGCTTCTCCACCGGATAGCGTTGTCGAAGGCTGACCAAGTTTGACATAAGATAAACCGACATCATGCAGTGTCTCTATCTTGCGACGGATAGATGGTATCGCCTCGAAAAATGGAAGTGCCTCATCCACTGTCATATCAAGCACATCAAAAATGCTCTTACCTTTATACTTGACATCCAGCGTCTCACGGTTGTATCGTTTGCCTTCACATACCTCACATGGAACATAAATATCCGGCAAGAAATTCATCTCTATCTTAACAATTCCATCGCCGCCACATGCCTCACATCGTCCGCCTTTCACATTAAAGCTGAAACGACCTTTCTTGTAACCCTTTGCCTTAGCATCCGGCGTGGAGGCGAAAAGATCACGGATCATGTCAAACACCCCGGTATACGTTGCCGGATTTGAACGTGGTGTCCGACCGATCGGCGACTGATCAATATCAATTACCTTGTCCAATTGTTCCAGTCCTTTGATCGACTTATGCTTGCCGGGGATGCATCTCGCACGATTAAGCTGCTTTGCCAGGCTCTTATATAATACTTCATTGACCAACGAACTCTTACCGGAACCTGATACGCCTGTCACACAGGTCATCACTCCAACCGGAAACTTCACGTTGACATTTTTGAGATTATTCTCCGCTGCGCCCCGCACCTCAACCCAGCCTGCCGGCTTGCGGCGTTTTGATGGAATTGCGATCTGCTTTCGACCACTAAGATATGCCCCCGTCAAAGAGTCTTCGTTCTGCATGATCTCCTGTGCTGTTCCCTGTGCCACAACTTCACCGCCAAACGCTCCCGCTCCGGGACCAATATCAACAATATGATCTGCTGCCAGCATTGTGTCCTCATCATGCTCGACCACGATCAATGTATTGCCCAGATCACGTAATTTTAATAAAGTTTTTAAGAGTTTGTCATTATCTCTTTGATGAAGTCCTATACTTGGTTCATCCAAAATATAAGCTACTCCGACCAAGCCGGAACCAATCTGTGTTGCCAAACGGATACGCTGCGCCTCACCTCCGGACAACGTACCCGCATTGCGGGCCAAACTCAGATAATCCAATCCGACATCCATCAAAAAGCCAACTCGTGCATGTATTTCTCGAAGCACCAGCTCCCCTATCGTCTGCTGTCTCTTCGTTAATGTCAGGGACTGCATAAACTGCTGCAGATCACGGATTGACATTTCTGTCACCTCTGCAATATTTTTATCTCCCACCGTCACAGCCAGTGAAGACTCTTTCAATCGCTTGCCATGACATGTCTCACAAGGAGTGATCCGCATAAAGCTCTCATATTCCCGACGTGTCGTCTCGGAATGAGTCTCTCGATACCGTCTTTGCACATTTTTGATCACGCCCTCAAATGCTACATCATATACTCCGATCCCCCGCTGACCGCGATAATGCACCTGTACCACTCTGCCATCCGTGCCATGCATGATCATATGACGAATCTCCGGCGGCAGCTCACCATATGGTGTATTCAGATCAAAATCATACGACTTTGCCAATGCTTCCAGCGTACATCTTGTATAACTTCCCGGATCCTTAGAAGACTGCCAGCCGATCACCACGATTGCCCCATCTGCCAGGCTTACCGATGGATCCGGCACAAACAATTCCTCCGCAAACTCCATCTTATAGCCAATACCGGCACAGGTTTCACATGCACCAAACGGGTTGTTGAACGAAAAACTGCGAGGTTCAATCTCTTCTATGCTGATACCACAGTCTGCACAGGAAAAGCTCTGACTGAAATTAATCTGACGATCCCCGGGAATATCTACGATCAAGAGTCCATCCGACAGGCGCATAACACCCTCGATCGAGTCAGCCAGACGCTTTTCAATCCCCTCGCGAACGACAAGACGATCTACTAAAATTTCAATATTGTGCTTTTTGTTCTTCTCTAATTTGATCTCTTCGGAAAGATCATAAATATGTCCATCCACAACAACACGCACATAACCGCTCTTTTTGGCTGAAGCAAATACTTTTGCATGTTCACCTTTGCGTCCACGCACAACAGGCGCAAGAAGCTGCAGCCTCGTTCCCTGCGGATATGTCATGATCTCATCCACGATCTGGTCGACCGTCTGACGCTTGATCTCCTGGCCACACTTTGGACAGTGCGGAATACCAATACGTGCATAAAGCAGGCGAAAATAATCATATATTTCTGTCACGGTTCCAACCGTAGAACGCGGATTGCGATTGGTCGACTTCTGGTCGATCGAAATTGCCGGCGACAGTCCCTCTATGCTTTCTACATTCGGTTTTTCCATCCGACCCAAGAACATTCTGGCATATGAAGATAACGACTCCATATAACGTCTCTGCCCTTCCGCATAGATCGTATCAAAAGCCAGCGATGATTTGCCGGATCCGCTAAGCCCGGTCAAAACAACAAACTCATCGCGTGGTATATCAATATCAATCCCTTTGAGATTATGTTCTCTGGCTCCTCGTATTTTTATATATTTGGTCAATTCATCATGTTTACCCATAGGTTATCTCCATTTCTGTAATACTTGCCCACTGTGATTGTAAAGTATAACACAATCCGCTCCCCAAAACAAGTACATATGTTCGATACCATATCAAGGCTCATCTATATTGTGCACCAGACGCATAAAATTATTCACAGTTATAACGGAAATACTGGTTTTTGTTGCTTTTTCCCTTGAGATAGCATTTTATTTGTAATATAATAACAGTAATAATGTACAACTAGCGATAGCAAGAGGAGGTACACGTAGTTTTGCAAGAAAATACTACAAAAATCATTGGGGTTTGCGTGGCTGATATTAGTACTGATTATAATGATCGTTTCTTTGAGGCATTTAAGCGGCTCGCTCATGAGTTTCACTTCAAAGTCCTCTTTTTCAGTGCATTCAGCCCGCTATATTGGGATCAGAAACATGACATCGGTGAGGGAAACATTTACCAATTGATCGATACTGATGTATTAGACGGACTGATCATGTTGACGATCACGATCAAAAATGAGTTCGTTCGTGAATCCATTATCGAACATGCCAAAAAGCGAGATATTCCGGTAATATCCATTGAGTATCCGTTGGAGGGAAGCCTAAGCATTATTTACGAATATAAATCCACGATACGTAAGCTGCTATCCCATCTGATCGATGACCATGGATACCGTCGCATTAATTTTATTGCCGGACTGAAAGATAACCTTTTCTCCGAGGAACGTTTACAAGTATATCGTGATGTACTTACCGAACATCAGATTCCGGTCGAGGAAGCACGGATCGGCTATGGCGATTTTTGGTATGGTCCAACACACACTGTCGTCCAATCCTTTATCGACAGTGATCTTCCAATGCCGGAAGCAATCGTCTGTGCCAACGACAGTATGGCGATCGCTGCCATACAATATTTGACCGATCATGGATACAATGTTCCCGAAGACGTTGCTGTTACCGGTTTTGATGGAATTGAGGAAGCTCTGGATTTTTATCCACCGATCACAACGGTTCGTTACGATATTGATGCAACGATTTCCAGAACATTTCGTATTATGAGAAATTTGTTACAGGGCAAGGAAATTGATGAACCTTTAGAGATTGTTTCGGAGATTGTCTATGGTTCCTCTTGTGGCTGCCAAAGCAACAAGCAGAATTCCATGACAAAATATAATAACAGAACGCACAAACTGCATTCTCGGTTAAATGATCACCGGCATTTCAGCGAGACCCAGATCTACATGGCTGCCGATCTTACCGATAACGATTCTTTCTTTGGTGTATTTAACAACCTGATGCAGTACGCCGATGAGTTCCGCAGCAATAAGTTTTGGCTTTGTATCGTTGACGACTTTTTGGTTGAGCAGGAAGAGTTATCCGATATTATCGACAAAGCGAATTTTCATCGAAGCGGTTACTCCGACAAGATGAATATCATGTTGTCTCGCATTAATGGCGAATGGCAGGGGCTGATCGATTTTAATACTTCTGCATTACTGCCAAACCTATCCACAATATTGAAAGACGAGGACGCATTAATGTTTTGTCCGCTCCATGTATTGGATATGACGATTGGTTACGTTGTGTTGGCTTATGACAGCGAAATGATGAATATGGAATATCTGTATCAATTTTTAATGAACATAAGCAACGCCTTAGAAAATACAAAAACACATCAACGCCAACAAAACATTATCTCCTCATTGGAGAACAAATATATCCACGATCCAATGACCGGCTTATTTAATCGCCGTGGTTTCTATCAACGCGTACAGCCGCTATTTGAACAATGCGCAAAGACCAATACACCTTTCGTTCTTGTATCCGCTGACCTAAACGGTCTCAAAACCATAAACGATACATACGGACACGCCGATGGTGATATTGCGATTTCTACGGTAGGACAGGCGTTAGCACAGGAATCTTCGGCAAGTGCTACATGCGCTCGTTTTGGCGGCGATGAATTTGTAGCCGCTTGGGCTTGTAACTCATCTTCTAGCGAAGAAGAAGCTGCTTTCCGTAAACGCATACAAAACTATTTGGATGAATTTAATGCCTCATCCGGCAAACCGTATACGATCAGCAGCAGTCTCGGCATTGTCGTGGCAGTCCCATCGGAGGACATCACATTGGATGAATTTATTAAAGTCACGGATGAAAAAATGTACGAAGAGAAAGTAAAATATCATCAAACGCACAAACGTTAAAATGCATGAATAATTTCATTAATGGAAAGCCTATAAGTGCTTTCCATTAATTGTTTAGGAGGATTTCCAAAATGATAAAAGTATATGATTATTATCAAGAAGAAAATAAAGCTTTGGAAGAACGTTTTACATTGGCAAGTGAGCGTATTTACGAGATTCAAAACGAAGCAGAACTGTGTGCTCCATATGCATCGTATGTCACAATGGTTGCATCCTTTCTATCCGAAATCACGGACACATGGAATTGTGTTGCCACCGGCAGCATATATCATATGCCATTAGAACAATTACAGCAGTTAAACCACTCTTTATATGCTGATATTCTTCCGGAACATTACGCAGAGAGTTACGCGAATCCTGACTATGCCTGCAACGTATTTGGGCTGGAAATGGGACAGCTTCTATGTGCGCTATATGCGGAAATGCGAGGCTGTATCGCTTATGTATTTGAGCAGCATTTGCAGTACGTGACAATGGCGATGGAATTGTTTTTGGAAGTATACTCTATCTTAGAACAGGAGGACCCCTCCGCAGAAGAAATTCGTCATGCACTATATTATTACTGCTTTGATTACGCAGATATTACCATTGCAGACCGCACCCGTTCGCTGTTAGATCCACGCATGGCATTTGCCAAAAATATTATAATGCAGGCAGACTTAACCGATCTGCGCTATCTATATTATTTTGGGGAATATATTTCCGAAAATGAACTGGAAACCGCCAGTCACTTAAACACACTTTCTCAAGCAAAGATTCAGGCAATGGCGGCCACATATACAGAGGGATTCCGCAAAGGATTCGAATTATATAACATTGATCTGTCCGCAAAGAAAACCGTCAATATCCGTTTCAGCTTAGGATTCGAACAGATCGTTCGCGCCGCCATCCGGCAATTTGCGCAAATGGATCTTGATTGCTGTATTTATCGTGCCGGCGTCAGCATGACGACACGCTCGGCCAGAGGTCGCATCGGATACTTTGGTGCCTCAGCCAACAAACAATATGACTACGATCACCGTATGGATAATGCGCTGATCTTTGACAAGGCATATGCAGACCGCTGTCTCACAGAGCAGCGCAGCGCCTATCAGGATATGAAAGATCTCGCAGCCACCTATGCCGGTCCTGCCGTGATCGAGACATTTGGAGAACATCCTTTTATCCCTGAAAACAAATCAACAACTCCAAAGGACAGCGACAAACAGCGCAGCAAACGACTTGACTATCAAGCCGCTTCCACTGAATTAACCAATGAATTTATTCCGGGAGATCAAGTCAGTTTTACGATCATCGCATTTCCTGTCCCAGAAATCGGACAGAACTTCACTGATATTTTTGATGCCACGATCCGCGTGAACACACTGGATCAGGAACGTTATGAACAGATTCAGACAACGATCATTGAAGCATTAGATTCGGGAGAAAGCGTTACAGTTACCGGTCGCAACGGCAACCATACCAACATTACCGTAGCATTAACACCAATGACAGATCCGGCACGACAAACCCGTTTTGAAAACTGCTTGGCAGATGTCAATATACCACTTGGTGAAGTGTTTACCTCTCCTAAGCTAAAAGGGACCAATGGTATTCTTCACGTGACCAAAAGCTTTCTAAATGGTCTGAAATATGAAAATATCTGTCTTACATTCCAGGATGGAGTCGTTACCGATTATGAATGCAGCAATTATGATTCAGAAGAACAGAACAAAAAATATATTTTTGAAAATCTGTTATTCCAACACAAAACACTTCCTATGGGAGAATTTGCTATCGGAACCAACACGACCGCTTATGCCATGGGACAGCAGTTTGGCATTTCCCATCTGCTGCCGATCCTCATTGAAGAAAAGACCGGACCACATTTTGCAATTGGTGATACTTGCTTCTCTCACGAAGAGGAACTACGCACTTACAACCCGGACGGAAAGGAAATGATCGCCAAAGAAAACGACTATTCCCTACTGCGTCACACCGACAGCCGACATGCTTATTTCGGATGCCACACAGATATTACGATCCCATATCATGAACTGGGCGACATTATCGTCAATGGCAGAGACGGTCGTAAAATCCCCATTATAAAAGAAGGACGATTTGTACTTCCTGGAACAGAGACTCTTAATGAGCCTTTGCGTTAGCCTTACACACATCAGCCAGACAGCACCGTTCACAATGCGGTGTTGTTCTCGCTGTGCAGACATCTCGTCCATGACAGACAAATCTATGACAAAGGGCACTTCCCTCCTCTGGTGGAATGATCTTCCACAATGCCATTTCAACTTTCTTTGGATCTTTGATCCCATCCACCAATCCAATTCGATTTACCAATCGAATACAATGTGTATCGGTGACGATAGCCGGCTTGCCAAACACATCTCCCATGATCAGATTTGCGCTTTTGCGGCCCACACCGGGCAGACGCAGTAGGGCATCAAAATCCTCTGGGACTTTGCTTTCATACTCATCTCGAAGCATCTTCATACAAGCATTAATATCTCTTGCCTTACTCTTACCCAAGCCACAGGGACGCACAATTTCCTCAATCTCCTCAGCCGTTGCCGCTGCTAACGCATCAATATCCGGATACTTTTCATATAATTTAGGAACGATCTGATTGACCCTCGCATCCGTACACTGTGCCGCTAACCGCACGCTGACTAACAATTTCCATGCCTCTTCATATTCCAAGGTACAGTCTGCATCCGGATAGGCTTCCCGCAATCGTTCTATTACTATTAAGGCTCTCTGTTTCTTTGTCATGTTATCCTTTTCCTTTCTCTTGTCGTATCGACTTCCATTGCTCATTGGTGATCTCATGCTCGCTATACCGTGCCTCCTCATAAAGGCCGGTAAGTGCTGTTAACGACATTGTTCCGGCATCCTCCGCCTTATGTGCTAACTGTCTGGCAGTATCTGTACTTCGCACTTTATCCTGTAGGCTGTTCACGATCCGTCTGCGAAACAAATGCCGCACTTTCTCACGATTAGTACGAAAAACTTTCCGTTTTAGTTTTGTCCAAAAAGAATCTTCCTCTTCCACTTCTACAATCTCATCCGGTATCATAAGCTTTGGTGACTGCGCTGCGGTTATTTTCTCCTGCCGGCGAAATAACTTAAGGAACAATTCTTTTGCCGCAAAACCAAGCAGAATAATAAATGGCAGTGCACCTAACAACAATACGATCGGATGATCAAACTGCGACAGATCTGTCACTGCAGGAGCCACTGTCTCCGTAATCTCTTCCGCCTGATCTGCCACATTCTCCGGTGATACCTTCCACAAGCTTGCAATAAAGTGTACCAGAGCAACAATCATCTGTACTACTTTTCGGACAGCATATCGTACATATCTGCCAAAGGGTATCCCCATTTTAACATTCCTCAAGGCAATTGCAAATAGTACACCTAACAAAAATACGCCAAGCACCCTCACGACCATTTTCGAACTGCCGTCAAATATCATATGCTTAGTACTATCCGAAGCATCGCTTTGTTCTCTCAGGTAATCATTAAGCCGCTCCAAATAGCCACACCACATATGGAGCATCAACAGGACGGCTCCCAAAATCACTGCCAAAAGTCGAAAACGTGGATTCTCTAAGAATGTTCCCAACAAAAATATAAATACAACTTCTACCGCCAAATACCATTTCCCGGTATAACTGAAATGCTCTCTGTGTATCCGCCACCATTTGATCGAAACAGCCATATTCCATAAAACGATCGACATATAAAGAACAGTGATATCTTTTGCCATCTGCGCCGATCTGCCAAGCAATCCATAAAGGAAGATAATTTCTAACAAGTGTCCCATTATAAGGACAATAGCACCGGTGTATTCCTGATACTTTGCTCCGTTTGTTCGGGTGTCCACATTTCTTTGCACCAAGAGTTCCATTCTTTGCAAAGCATACGTAAATCCATACAAAAACGGCACTGCAAACATCCCCAGTATATCCTCCGTTGCTGTCCGCTTCGTATACAATAACATAGCCATATATATTCCGCACCAGCCAATCATTTCCATGAGCAACACAAAAAAATCTTCCAGATAACGGTATCTTTGCTCGGGTGATCTCCACAGCTTTTGCAATTTTGTCGTTTTAAGATCATTTTGCTCCGTAAAGCGGTCCATATCCGTCATACGCTCTCGTACCTCCACACAAAATTGTATATCTATCCGCTAGTTTCTTTCTAACATCTTGCACCAAATCCTCACCTATATCATATATTCCACGCTAGTGCACCCGCCGGTATCTGTACCTCCTCGCCTGCTATTTGCGGTACGATCAGCAACACTTCCGCAGCTTTGCTTTGTAGTAATGTAACCGCTTCCAAAATGTCCCTGACAGGTCTTGTCGTGATACATACATATTGCCTGCTCTGTCTGCAGTTCGGTATGATCTGCCTGATCATCTGCGCAAAATCTGCACTGTCTTTCGCAAGATCAATACCTGCCAACCTGCGGTTTAATGCTGTGATCGCTGTGATTCCCTGGCATTGTTCCAACACGATCTCCTCGTCGGTATCTTCCCTGCCATTGGTACGAAAGCTGACTCTCGCTCCTTTGCGCAAATAATAGTCTGCTAACGTTGAGGCTGCAGAGATCGCCTCCTCCTGCATTTCCTGCCGATAAAAAACAGAATCCGTCTCCACATCTGACAACAGGCAGACATCTCGCGAATAGGTTGACTCAAAACTATTCACTAACAGCTCACCATACTTTGCAGATGCTTTCCAATTAATATGTTTCATCGGATCATACGGCTGATACGGTCTGATTCCCCGAAAATAAAACGGATCTTCCTGATAACTCCGACGTTCCACAATCTCCCCCAATACCTGTTTATTGTGGTTCAATAACTGCTTCATGGATAACTGTCTTGGATATACATAGATCATCGTGTTTTCCGGCAAGACGGCCACATATTTTTTGCTCATAAAAAAATCCTGTGCAGCTATTTGAATCTGCCCTATCGAATATTTTCCGCGACATTGTGGTCGAAACGGCAGCGTACGGGTGATCTGCTTTCGTCCACCTACCATAAATACTTCACTTCGATAGTAATGATCGGTAACGACCGCCTCCGTCTCATCTTGAAACTGCAAACTTTTGTCGGCCTGAAATTTGACTTGTAGTGCAGGCAAAGACATCCTCTTTTTATTTTGAATAATCTGCTTTAAAGTACAGAGTTCTCCCGGATAAACCCCCTGCTCTCCAAACGCCAGCGATACGTGCAGCTTTCGCTTCCAATTATTATCAAACAATTTTCTCTGTCCAAAAAATAGGACAAGTGCAAGAAAAACTGCGATCAGTAATGTCACCTGTGCACCCCTCCTTCCCATAAAATCATCCTGTCACAATTCTGTATTCTGTGGCTTCTATCTCTGTCTGATAGCTCTACATCATTATACTTCGTTCTGTGGCTTCTATCTCTGTCTGATAGCTCTATGTCACCATCCTTCGCTCTGTGGCTTCTATCTCTGTCTGATAGCTCTATGTCACTATACTTCGCTCTGTGGCTTCCAATATTCTGTTGGCACCTCTACCTGCTCTAATATGCTTTGCAATATCGTTTCTTTCTGCTCCGCACGATACGCCACAATCCTATGTCCTAAAACAGGTACACATAACTTTTTCACATCATCCGGTGTCACAAAATCTCTCGCTTCGATTGCTGCATATGCCTGACAGCATCTCAAATATGCCAATGTTCCGCGAGGGTTCACACCCAATGCTATATCGGAATGCTTTCTCGTTGCCTCGACAATATGGGCAATATAACGTCTGACACTTTCATCGACATAAATATGCCGGCAGCCCTCTTGTGCCCGCACAATTTCTGCCGCTGTACATACCGGCTCCAATCGTTCTAACGGGCTATCCTGTATAAAACGATCCATAATATCCAGTTCTTCCATCACAGTCGGGAATCCCATTTTAAGCTGCATACAGAAACGATCCAACTGTGCCTCCGGCAGTGGATATGTACCCGCCGTTTCAATTGGATTCTGTGTAGCGATCAAAAAAAACGGGCTTTCTAACACTCTTGTCTCGCCATCTACTGTTACCTGTTTTTCTTCCATACATTCCAACAAACTCGACTGCGTTCTCGGTGTTGCACGGTTAATTTCATCTGCCAGCAGCACATTACAAAAGACCGGTCCCGGCACAAATACAAACTGTTCCTCCTTTTGATGATACACATTCTGCCCGGTCAGATCTAGCGGGAGAAGATCCGGCGTAAATTGAATCCGCCCAAACTCCGCATCGATCGATCTTGCTAATGACTTTGCTAACATTGTTTTGCCAGTACCCGGCGTATCCTCCAACAAAATATGTCCCCCTGCGAACAGCCCTGCTATCACCAATTTGATCACATCCTGCTTTCCAATGATCACGCGGCCCATATTTTCCCGAATAGCTCCGGCACACTCTGCAATCTTATCAAATGTCCACACATTTCCATTTTCCATCATAAACATACATTCCTTTCCCATCGGGTAGGAGGTAGATAATTATCTTATCTACCGACCTCCCACACCACCGTACG
>ERZ773157.1347-NODE-1347-length-23496-cov-12.944328_pt1 | contig 23496 bp, 18 predicted proteins | sample MGYA00511480_ERZ773157 | MGnify/ENA primary metagenome ERZ773157 (study PRJEB29015, sample SAMEA2737863) | human gut metagenome | biome: human gut; feature: human-associated habitat; material: faeces | place: China | collected 2012 ... | reverse complement strand
CTGACCCGCGAATGGATGCGGTTCTGGTTTGAAAAATTCCGCAAGGGTGACGTGGACAGTACAGAACACCAGCGGCAGATCATTGATACCTTTGTCAACTCGGTCTACGTTTTTGACGACCGGGTCGTGCTCAATTTCAACTTCACGGACGATTCCAAAACCATCTCCCGTGAAGAGGTGTTAGGTTCGAGTGCTGTGGACAATGCTCCGCCAAATCGAATGGACAGATGAATTTTATTCGTCTGTCCATTCTTTTTTGCCGGAACATCGCCCATCCCCCCTGTCTTTGGGGCGTATGGCATCATGCTGGCGCATTGCCATAGCCCAGCGCGTCCTCATCTGCAATCAATATCGAATGCTCTTTGTTTAATGGCAGTCATGGGCCTTGGCATCAAGCAGGGCGAAACCATCACCGTTACGGTTGAGGGTGATGATGAAACTGCCCGGAACGATAGGAGAGGGTCGTTCCGGGCAGTTTTTTGTGTTATGCAATAAAAATGACAGCAGCACGCCCGTTGACTCATCTGATTCAAGGCATTATAATCGAAGTACGGCAAAGTTTGTCGAAGAGCAGGAGCGAAAAAAGTATGGATCATAGTCATCACGATCGCACCTACAAAAAGAGCCGCTTTCAGCAGGAGCTGGAGCAGAGCGTCTCCCGTAAGCTGATCTCAAGCCTGCTGCTGGGATGTCTTTTGTTCTGCATTGCAATCGCTGCTGTGAATGCTCTCAACCAGAACGCCCGGCGGGAAGACCATCTGGAGAGTGTCGCCTCCACCTTCCATGAGGTGTACAATAACACGTCAGCCTTTCTGCTGGACGCTGGACACACTGAGCTGTTCCTCTCCGAGCTGCGGAATGATCAGGACAACCTGCGTTATCTTATCAGCCATTACAACGTCTCGGCTCTTGTGGAGATACAGCTCATCCTTACCGACTCCAAGGGAAATGTTCGGTTCACGACCTTTTCGGAGGGAGAGATGAATCTCCACCGGCAGGAATTTAACAGCATCGCCGTGGACAACGCCTGCCATCTTATGCGGACCGTCTACACCACGGTCTACCACTTCCGAGCCAACAGCTCAGAATACGTTATGATCCATCCGCTCTACCGGGATGGCGAATATCAGGGTGCTGCGGCAGTTTATCTGAATGAGAACGACTGGACCAAACTGTTCAGCCAGTACCAGTACGATGCTATCCTCACCAAATCCAACGGTGATGTCATCACCTGTTCAAACTCTTCCTTCCTCTCCCAGAAAAATGCTAACAAGTATCTGCCCGCCGATGCGGCGCAGTATGTGCGAGTGAACGGGAACCGCTATCTACGCAGCAGCCGCTCGCTGGAAAACGGCACGGTGTTGGCTTACTCCTTCATCTACTCGCCCACGAATTACAGTTATCTTTTCGTGGGGCTGCTCCTGATCGTACTGCTGGGACTGAGTTGGGCGGCAATGTTCGCCCGTATCATGCACGCTATGACTGAGCAGATGGTAAAGTCGGTGGACACCCTCGTGCGGGAGATCCGCATCATCCGCAAGGAGGACCCTGATCACATCATCGAGATCGACACCGGCGATGAGATCGAGGAGATCGCCCGTCAGGTCAACAAGATGGTTCGCAGCATTCAAGAGCTGAGCCAGCGCAACATCGCTCTTGCCGAAGTGAACAACCGGATGGAAATGCAGAATCTTCAGGCGCAGATCAATCCCCACTTTATTTATAATACGCTGGACAATATCCGCTATCTTATCCCGACAGACCCCCAGCGAGCCCAGCAGCTGATCGGACGGTTTATCGGCATCCTGCGCTACAGCATCAACAACACAAAGCACAATGTCCCTGTTAAAGATGATCTGAAATATCTGCAGGATTACCTTGTGATCCAGTCCACCCGCTTCGGTGCAAATTTCTCCTACGAGATCGACATCGACGACGCCTGCATGGAGTTCATCATCCCGAAGCTGCTTTTACAGCCCTTGCTGGAAAACAGCATCAAATATGGATTCCAGAAGAAGCCACGCATCCATATAAGGGTACGGGGCTGGCTGGGGGAGGACGCGCTCTATTTCACGGTAGAGGATAACGGCGGAGGCGTGGACGAGACAATGCTGGAACAGCTGCGAGACATTTTGCGCTCGGATGAAGTGAACATCGAGCACAATGGTCTGCAGAACATCAACCGTCGCATCTGGCTGGGCTACGGCGGTGACAGCGGACTGACCATCGACAGCACCGAGGGCGAAGGCTTCACGGTGAAACTCAAGCTCCGGCTGGGAGGAATGTAAACCATGTATCGCGTTCTACTGATAGAAGATGAAGAGATCATCCGCAAGGGCATTCGTTACTCGGTACCGTGGGAGGAGTGCGGCTGCTCGGTGGTGGGCGAGGCAGAGAATGGGGCAGTAGGTGAAGAAAAGATCGCTGAGCTGCAGCCTGACATTGTCATTACCGACATTACCATGCCGGTAAAAAGCGGTCTTGAGATGATCGCCGACACCCGGGAGAAATTCAACTATATTGCCATCATCCTGACAGGCTACTCGGAGTTCGAGTACGCCCAGCAGGCCATTCGGAACGGCGTATCGGATTATGTGCTCAAACCCCTCGACATGGACGAGATGCGTACTGCGCTGGAGAAGGCTGTCCGCCTTGCGGGGGATAACCAGTACCTCCAACAGCGGGAGGACGAGGCAGAGGCCGTCCGCAGCCGGACAGCTCTGCCACCATTAAGCGAAGATAAGGTCACTGACCCGCTGGTGCTGCGCATCGTAGCCTATCTGAAAGAGAATTACCAGAGCAAGATAACACTTGCTGACCTTCAGGAACAGTTCCACTACTCGGAACGGTACATCAACCAGAAGTTTCAAAAAGAGCTTGGCACAACGGTCATTGACTACCTCAACCGCTGCCGTATTCAGAACGCTCTGGAACTCATCCGGAAAGGAAAACTGCCCATCTCCCAAATCGGCTGGGAGTGCGGCATTGGTGAGTACAAATATTTTAACCACGTTTTCAAAAAATACATAGGCTGCTCGGTGCGGGAGTACCAGAACACCTTGAAATAAGTGTCTAGGAAAAAATACCGAACAGCCGCTGTTCGGTATTTTTTCCATTTGTTCTGCAATTTGAGTATTATTTTTGTGCTATAAGCATTAAAATGGGATTATCGAAAAGTTTCAAGTAAAAAATGGAGGTTTTTACTATGAAAAAGATTTCTCGTCGTTCGTTCCTGATGGCTACCGGTGTTATCGCAGCTTCTGCTGCTCTGAGCGCTTGCGGCGGCTCCTCCGCCAGCACCTCTTCTGCCGGTTCTACCGCTGCTTCCACTGCCGCTTCTGGTACTGCTGCACAGGGCGGCGGCGACCTCGTGATCTACTCGCCCAACTCTGAGGGTCTGCTGAACGCCACCATTCCTCTGTTTGAGGAGAAATACGGCGTCAATGTCGAGCTGATTCAGGCCGGCACCGGCGAACTGGTCAAGCGTATCCAGTCCGAAAAGAACGATCCCTACGCAGATGTCCTGTTCGGCGGCTCCTGGTCGCTGATGTACACCAACGAGGACCTGTGGGAGCCGTATGTTTCCGCCAATGATGCAAACGTCATCGACGCCTACAAGAACAAGTGCGGCTTCATCACCGGCAACGTGCTGGACGGCAGCGTTCTCATCGTCAACACCGACCTCATCGGTGACATCAAGATCGAGGGCTACGAAGATCTGCTGAACCCGGCCCTGAAGGGCAAAATCGCCACTGCCGACCCCGCCAACTCCTCTTCCGCTTTCGCACACCTGACCAATATGCTGCTTGCAATGGGCGGCTACGAGGACGATAAGGCATGGCAGTACGTCCACGACCTGTTTGAGAATGTGGACGGCAAGATCTGCGAAAGCTCCAGCGCCGTTTACAAGGGAGTTGCCGATGGCGAGTATGTGGTGGGTCTGTCCTATGAGGATCCCTGTGCTCAGCTGGTTCTGGACGGCGCACCTGTCAAGATCGTTTACATGAAGGAAGGTACTGTCTTCCTTCCTGCTTCCGCCACCATCATCAAGGGCGCAAAGAACATGGACAATGCCAAGCTGTTCATTGACTTCATCCTGAGCGAGGAAGTCCAGAACATCTGGGGCAGCACCCTGACCAACCGTCCTGTTATGAAGGACGTTGCCACCAACGATGCCATGACCCCGATGGCAGACATCAATGTCATCGAAGAGGACATTCCCTACGTCAGCGCCCACAAGTCCGAGCTGGTGGACAAGTACACTGAGATCTTCACCGATCTGCAGAGCAAGTAATTCAAAGGGCAGCAGGAGGCTAGTATGAGCAGAATATCAGTCAAAGACGCAGTAAAGCGCTACGGGAATAATACGGTCATCCCGGACCTGAATCTGGAGATCGGAGATGGTGAGCTGTTCACCCTTCTGGGTCCCTCCGGCTGCGGCAAGACCACTCTTCTCCGTATGATCGCAGGCTTCAATTCCATTGAGGGCGGCGACATCTTCTTCAACGAGAAGCGCATCAACGATATGGACCCCAGCAAGCGCAACATCGGCATGGTGTTCCAGAACTATGCCATCTTCCCGAACCTCTCCGTCCGGGACAATGTGGCATTCGGTCTGAAAAACCGCAAGGTGGACAAGGCCGAGATCAAGAAGCGGACGGATGAGTTTCTGAACCTGATGCAGATCATGCAGTATGCCGACCGGATGCCCAACCAGCTTTCCGGCGGTCAGCAGCAGCGTATCGCACTGGCTCGCGCACTGGTTATCTCGCCGGATGTGCTGCTGATGGACGAGCCGCTTTCCAATCTGGACGCAAAGCTCCGTGTCGAGATGCGCAGCGTCATCCGCCACACCCAGAAGAGCGTTGGCATCACCACCGTGTATGTCACCCACGATCAGGAAGAGGCAATGGCCATCAGTGACCGTATCGCCGTTATGAAGGACGGCGTCATCCAGCACGTTGGCACTCCCCGCGACATCTACCAGCGCCCGAAGAATGTCTTCGTTGCCACCTTTATCGGTCGCACCAACATCGTGAATGCCCACGTCAAGGACGGCATCATCACCTTTGCCGACGGCTACCATGAGCACATCGACGCTCTGGACAAGGCTGCCGAGCAGGATGTGCGCTGTTCCATCCGCCCGGAGGAGTTCATTATCTGCAAGGACGGCACCGATGGCATCCACGGCACCGTGCAGGAGTGCACCTACCTCGGTCTCAATACCCACTACACCATTGACACCGATCAGGGCGACTCGGTGGAGATCGTAGAGGAGTCCTCCATTGGCGAGGGTCTCAAGAAGGGCGAGAAGGTGCTGCTGAAGGTCAAGAAAGAGAAGATCAACGTCTTTACCAAGGACGGCGGCACCAATCTCATCAGGAGCGACGCTTATGAAAAACAATAATAAGTTCCGTCTTGATGTCTGGGGAGCCATTACGCTGGGGACCATCGCACTCTATGCACTGTTCCTGCTTTACCCGATGGCATACCTGATCCGCCAGTCTGTACTGGACCCCGACACCGGCAGCTTCACGCTGGCTTATTTCACGAAGTTCTTTTCCAAGAGCTACTATTTCGATACCCTGATCAACAGCTTCAAGGTGTCCATCACAGCGACGGTGCTCTCCATCGCCATTGGCACCCCACTGGCATACCTGTTCACGATTTTTAAGATCAAGGGCAAGTCGGTGCTGAATATCCTCATTGTGGTGGCATCTATGTCGGCTCCCTTCATCGGTGCCTACTCATGGATTCTGCTGCTGGGTCGCAGCGGTATCATTACCACATTCTTCAAAAACCTCGGCATCGCCATCCCGGACATCTACGGCTTCGGCGGCATCGTGCTGGTCATGACGCTCCAGCTGTTCCCGCTGGTGTTCCTCTACGCCAAGGGTGCATTGAAGAATATCGACAACTCCCTCATCGAGGCGGCTGAGAACCTCGGATGCTCTGGCATTGCCTGCTTCTTCAAAGTGGTCGTGCCCCTAATCATGCCCACCCTGCTGGCTGCGGCTCTGCTGGTGTTCATGCGATCCTTTGCAGACTTCGGCACCCCGATGCTGATCGGTGAGGGCTACCGTACTTTCCCTGTTGTCCTTTACACCGAGTTCATCAACGAGGTGGGCGGCAGCGACGGCTTTGCAGCCGCTATCGCCGTCATCGCTATCGTCATCACCACGCTGGTGTTCCTCGTCCAGAAGTACGTTTCCAACAAGAACGCCTTCGCTCTGAACAGTATGCACCCCGTGGAGGAGCGGGAGGCCCGCAAGGGCATCAACGCTCTGGTGCATCTGGTCGTCTACCTTGTAGTAGGCATCGCCATCATGCCGCAGGCCTATGTCATCTACACCTCGTTCAAGAACACGCAGGGTAAGATCTTTGTGGACGGCTACTCGCTGCAGAGCTACCAGACCGCCATCGGCAAGCTGGGTCGCAGCATTCAGAATACCATCATCATCCCCCTGTTGGCACTGGTCGTCATCGTGCTGCTGGCTGTTCTCATCGCTTATCTGGTGGTGCGCCGCCGCAATGCCCTGACCAATGTGGTGGACATCCTCTCGATGATCCCCTACATCGTGCCCGGCACGGTCCTTGGCATCGCACTGCTCATCGGCTTCAATAAGCCCCCGCTCCTCATCAGCGGCACCATGCTCATCATGGTGGTGGCACTCATCATCCGGCGTCTGCCCTATACCATCCGCTCGTCGGTGGCTATCCTGCAGCAGATCCCCATGAGCATTGAGGAAGCTGCCATCTCGCTGGGCGCTTCCAAGATGAAGGCATTCTTCCGCATCACAGTGCCCATGATGGCCTCCGGCATCATCTCTGGTGCCATCCTGAGCTGGGTCACCATGATCAGTGAACTGTCCACCGCCATCATCCTGTATACCGGCAAGACCAAGACCCTGACGGTAGCAATCTATACCGAGGTCATCCGCGGCAACTACGGCACTGCAGCCGCATTGTCCACCATTATGACCATCCTGACCGTCATTTCTCTGCTGGCTTTCAGCAAGCTCAATGGCGGCAAGGATATCAGTCTTTAAGTAATCCCTCGTTCTCCTTCAATCACTGAGTTTCCAAACCGGGCTGTTTCTCAGTAACGCAAATAGCCCCCAACGGAAAAATGAGACAGGCTTCCCGAAAGGTGGGTCGCCTGTCTCATTTTTGTTGTAAGTTGGACGCTTGGGGACTTTAGACCTTTGCAGTCCCGAAAAACCGTGCCGATCCTGTACGGTTTAGAACATTTTGATGACCCACAGGATCAGGATAACAGGAACATCAAACTGCTTTGCGATCTGCAATGTCAGGTCCACCACCGGGCAGCCGTCTGCATCAATCAAAATGGTCCTGTATGTTCCTCCATCGCCCAGCGAAATGCTTTCGCCGTGCGCAGGTCAGCGTTTTTGAAATGCCCGCCGTTGTTCCATTCAAGGGTGCAGTTTGCGCCACGCTCTGTAAGCCGGCTGTGTAGGGCGCGGATACCATCGCCCACCGCAGCCATGACGGTGTTTTTCGTGCGCTCTTCCTTGTCACCAAGGCTCAGATAAACGTGCTGTGCCTGCATCGGGTGCTGCTGTTCAAACTCCATCCAACCCGGAAACCACACCGAGGGGGAGGCGGCGGCGATGCCATAAAACAGATCAGTCTGGGTGGATGCCCACAAAGCAAACAGCCCGGCCAGTGAGTAGCCACCCAGAATGATTTTGACGTTTTCCGGGAGAGGATACCGCTGCTCCAGTGTGGGAATGACCTGTTCCGTCAGAAAGCGCAGGGTGTCCCCAGCATTGCCGCCGAAACCCTGCTTTCCCCACACAGCAGGGGCTTCCCACGGAGAAAGTGCATCGTTCCAGTTTTCCACCGGAATGGCTGCAAACAGATACTTTCGGTTGCTTTGTGCAATAGCAGCCACTTCGTCATCCATGCTTTGCAACTCGTGTTCTCCGGTCATTTGGAGCAGCAGGTATTCCGCATGGGGTTCGCCGTAAATGCGGCAAGGTCTGTTCCTGATCAGCATTGTCTGTGCGCTCATTGCGGCAGCCTCCCAAAAAGATTTTGATAAGTCCAGTATAGCAACTGAAAAATCATTTTGCAATTCAAAAGGCGTTCATAGCCGTAGCAAGCAGTGTCTTCGTATATACAAAGACCATTTTTGCGTTGCAAAATGCTTGTTGGGAAATCCCAAACCCATGAACTACATCCGATGGATGCAGGCTACGCGTTTTTTGCAAAACGCTCTTTCAGCACACCACAGGAATGCGCAGCCATCACGGAATTGTGATGATTACAGGGATTGGGATTGCATCCCAACAAGCGAATGAACACAGCAGAATTTTAATTCTGCGTGCGAATTTAGCCTTTGTGCGCACAAAGGCTCTGCTCGCCATGGTTATGGCTCTGCGAATGCGATTGAGAAACTTTTCATTCGCATTGCAAACCGGGTGGCACTTTTGTATAATTGGTTCAATGAACACACGCATAAAATCGGAGGGGCTGTCCGATTAAAAAATCTAAAAATGCGCTATTGCAGGCCACTGGGAGGAATAGCATGAACAAGCAGCAACTCGCATCGAAAATCTGGGAATCTGCCAACAAGATGCGCTCTAAAATCGAAGCCAACGAGTACAAGGATTACATTCTGGGCTTCATGTTTTATAAATTTCTGTCGGACAAAGAAGTCAAATGGCTGAAAGAGAATGACTGGACAGACGAATATCTGCCGGATTTGACCGAAGACGATGCCGAAACGCTGGATACCGTTCGGAAGAATGTCGGCTATTTTATCGCCTATGAAAATCTGTTTTCCACATGGATCAGCAAAGGCAACGACTTCAAGGCTGACGACGTAACGGTGGCATTGCAGGCATTCAGTCGACTGATCGACCCGCACCACAAAAAGGTGTTTGACGGTGTCTTTGCTACGCTGCAAACCGGCCTGTCCAAACTGGGTGAAAGCTCCGGTGCGCGGACAAAGGCCATTCGCGACCTGATCTATCTCATCAAAGATATTCCCATGGACGGCAAGCAGGATTATGATGTTCTCGGCTTTATCTACGAATATCTGATCAGCAACTTTGCAGCAAACGCAGGCAAGAAGGCCGGCGAGTTCTACACGCCGCACGAAGTTTCGCTGCTCATGTCTGAAATCGTGGCGTACCACCTGAAAGACCGGGAAGAGATCAAAATTTACGACCCCACCAGCGGTTCCGGCTCACTGCTGATCAACATTGGTCAGTGTGCCGCACGGTATATGGGCAATGGCAACAACATCAAATACTACGCACAGGAGTTGAAGGAAAACACCTACAACCTGACCCGCATGAACCTTGTCATGCGCGGCATTCTGCCCGACAACATTGTAACGCGCAACGGCGATACGCTGGAGGAAGATTGGCCGTACTTTGAAGAAAACGACCCGGTCAACACCTACGACCCGCTGTTTGTGGATGCGGTGGTATCAAATCCCCCATATTCGCAGGCGTGGAATCCGAACGACAAAGAGAACAACCCGCGCTTTTCGGATTACGGCCTTGCCCCCAAAGGCAAGGCAGACTACGCCTTTTTGCTGCACGACCTGTATCACATCCGCAATGACGGCATTGTGACCATCGTTCTGCCCCACGGTGTTCTATTCCGTGGCGGTGAAGAAGGTACAATTCGCAAAAATCTGATTGACCACAACAACATTGATGCAATCATCGGTCTGCCCGCCAATATTTTCTTCGGCACAGGCATTCCCACCATCATCATGGTGCTGCGGAAGAATAAAAAGGATTCGGACGTTCTGATTATTGATGCGTCTAAGGGCTTTGAGAAGGACGGCAAAAACAATAAGCTGCGTGCCTGTGACATCAAACGCATTGTGGATGCTTACAAGGAACGCCCGGAGAAAATCAAAAAGTTCGCACGCAGAGTATCCCGCGCAGAGATTATCCAGAATGATTACAACCTGAACATCCCCCGGTATGTGGATTCCTCGGAAAAGGCTGAGAGCTGGGATATCTACGCTTCCATGTTTGGCGGCATTCCCGAAGCTGAACTGCAAGACCTATCTGCATACTGGACTGCATTCCCGCACCTGAAAGCGGCTCTGTTCAGCCCGGACAACGAAGCGTATTGCCATCTGAATGTGCAAAACCTGAAAAACGCAGTTCTGAACCACCCGGATGTAGTGGCATTCAAGACCGCCTTCCAGAATGCTTTCGGTGACTTTGATGCCTACTTGAAGTCCGCACTCATCGACGGCATGACGCAGCTGAATGCTGCCGGCGAGGAAGAACGCCTGAGCCGGGAGATCTTTGCACGGCTGGCAGGAATTCCACTGGTTGACCGCTATGCAGCATACCAGCTTTTGGACGACGACTGGAAGAAAATTGCCATCGACCTTGAAATCATCCAGACCGAGGGTTTTGCTGCAACTAAGCAGGTAGACCCCAACATGGTGCTGAAAAAGGATGCCGAGGTACAGGACGGCTGGGTGGGTCATGTGCTGCCCTTTGAGCTGGTGCAGAACGTTAAAATGCACGAGGAAGTAGCAGCGCTGCGGGCAAAGGAAACCAGACTCTCCGAAATCGCCGGAGAATATGAAAGCCATCTGGACGAACTGAGCGAGGAGGACAAGGAGCAGAACTTTGTGAATGACGCAAAGGACGCCTTTGTTGCCGCTGAAGTCAAAAAGGCCATCAAGGTGCGGGAGGTAGAACCTGCCACCATGAGCATTCTGAAGGATGTGGACGCGCTGTTTGCCGAGGAAAAGACCCTGAAAAAGCAGGTCAAGGACGACAGTGCCGCCCTCCACCAGCGCACCAAAGGCGTGATTGAACGCCTGACCGATGAAGAAGTGCGTGACCTGCTGCACCGCAAGTGGATCTTGCCCCTGATGGAAAATCTGAACAGCCTGCCGGATGCCGTTCTGGACGATTTTGTGAAGCGTCTGGATGCTGTCTGCCGGAAATATGAAACCACCTTTGAGGACGTAGAGAGCCAGATCGCCGATACCGAGCACGAATTGCTGGGGCTTCTGGACGATTTGCAGGGAAATGAATTTGACATGAAGGGCATTGCAGAACTCAAAAAATTGCTGGGAGGTGAATGATTATGCAGGATAACGAGAAAAAACCTGCCCTCCGGTTCAAGGGTTTTACTGACCCTTGGGAACAGCGTAAGCTGGGAGAGCTTGTGGAAATCGGAGATATAGATCATCGAATGCCAGAAACGGTTGATGTTGGAATTCCATATCTTATGACAGGTGATTTTTGTGGCACCAACGAATTGAATTTTAATGGTGTGAAACTGATTTCTGAAATTGAGTATAACCAGCTTTCCCAAAAAATAAAACCAGAGCAGGGCGATATCCTGTTTGCTCGGTACGCATCTGTTGGAACCGTAAGATATGTTGATTTTACGCGAAAGTTTCTTATTTCATACTCTTGCGCGATTATCAAGAAAGGGAAAAAAATCAACTCGCAATACTTATACCACTTTATAACAAGTGATGAGGCACAAAAGCAAATTAAACTTCAAATTAATACTGGTTCCCAGTCTAATATAGGCATTGATTCAATGAAAAATAACATTCTTGTACAGATGCCCTTAATAGATGAGCAAGTTCAGATTGCCAATATGTTGACTAACCTCGACCACCTTATCACCCTTCATCAGCGTAAGTATGAGAAGCTGGTGAATATCAAAAAGTCCATGTTAGACAAGATGTTTCCGAAAAATGGGGCATCTGTGCCGGAAATTCGCTTCAAGGGCTTTACTGACCCTTGGGAACAGCGTAAGCTGGAAGAATATCTCGAAGTTTCAGGTCAAAAGAACTTTGAAGGAATATATACCAAAGAAGATGTCTTGTCCGTTTCGGGCGATTTTGGAATTGTGAATCAGATTGAATTTCAGGGACGTTCATTTGCAGGAGCATCCGTTGCCAATTATGGTGTGGTTGAAACCGGCGATATTGTTTACACTAAATCACCCCTGAAATCTAATCCTTATGGCATCATTAAAGCTAATAAAGGAAAAAATGGCATCGTGTCAACGTTATATGCCGTTTACAAGCCAAAACAAAGTGCCAATCCAGAATTTGTCCAGATTTATTTTGAGCAGGATGCCAGAATGAATAATTATATGCACCCACTCGTCAACAAAGGTGCAAAAAACGACATGAAGGTATCCGCAGAAAATGCGCTCAAGGGACAAATCGTTTTTCCTGACATCAAGGAGCAAAGAACAATCTCTGAGTTTTTCCGCAATCTGGACACCCTTATCACCCTTCATCAACGTAAGTTGGAAAAGCTGCAAAACATCAAGAAATCTTGTCTTGAAAAGATGTTTGTATAAAAACAAGAGGTGCAATTTGCCCGAAACCAGAAGATGAACGTACCATCGTTTGTTGTTCGGCTAAGAGGCAACGCAATTTGTTCTGTTCGTTCAGAATATGCAAAACTGGATGATGAATGAAAATTAAGGCAATGTCAGACGCTTGGAACAGCTGTGTTTTAAGACTATCGGGAGTTAAAAATCAAAATTTGAACCGAATACGCAAAACCGAGAGTGAAATTTTCAGCGAACATTCGGTAGGCGGTGGAAAATAGCTGCTGAAAGTGTGCATTTGCTCCTACTTGGGAACAGCGTAAGTTCTCTGATATTACTTTTCCAGCAGGAGAAAAGAATCGAGACAATCTTCCGCTAGAAAGCTATTCTATAACAAACGAGCATGGATTTATCCCGCAAGATGAAAAATTTGAAAACGGCGGAACGATGAGAGAAGCCGACAAAAGGATGTATTATATCGTTTCTCCAAATTCTTTTGCGTACAATCCTGCAAGAATAAATGTTGGCTCTATTGGCTATCAGAATACCGGAAAAGATGTGATAGTAAGTTCACTTTATGAGGTTTTCAAAACATCGGATGATGTTGATGACCGTCTTTTGTGGCATTGGTTCAAATCGCCAGATTTTCAAAAGCTGATTTTCCAGTTGCAAGAAGGTGGCGTTCGCCTTTATTTCTATTATGACAAACTTTGCATGGGAACGGTTTCCCTTCCATCGCTTGAAGAGCAACGCAAGATAGGACAGTTCTTTGATAGCCTCGACACCCTTATCACCCTTCATCAGCGTAAGCTGGAAAAGCTTGTACAAATTAGAAAAGCCTTCGCAGAGAGGTGCTTTTTTCAAAGTCGAAAGGAGTTCGTTATGGCGTTTACAAAAGAAGCCGATTTTGAAGAGGCGGTGGTAAAGCTCCTGATAGAACGCGGCTGGAAAGATGGTGTGCTGAAGAACTACACCGAACAGCAACTGATCCAGAACTGGGCGAACATCCTTTTTGAAAACAACCGTGGCATTGACCGACTGAACGATTATCCACTGACGGATGGCGAGATGCAGCAGATCATGGAACAGGTCATGAACGCGAAAACGCCGATGAAGCTGAATAAATTTATCAACGGCAAAAGTGTGCTTATCAAGCGTGACAATCTTGACGATAAGCTGAATTTCGGCAAAGAAGTGTCCCTGAAAATCTATGACCGTCTGGAAATTGCAGCCGGACTCAGCCGCTACCAGATTGCAGAGCAGCCAAAGTTCCCCACCAAGTCCAAGATTTTGAATGACCGCCGCGGCGATTTGATGCTGCTCATCAATGGTATGCCGGTCATTCACATGGAACTGAAAAAGAGCGGTGTTTCCATCAAACAGGCTTGCAACCAGATTGAAAAATATGCCGCAGAGGGCATTTTTACGGGACTGTTCTCGCTGGTGCAGATTTTTGTGGCCATGAACCCGGAAGAAACGGTCTACTTTGCCAATCCCGGCCCGGAAGGACAATTCAACCCCAGCTACTATTTCCATTGGGCGGATTTCTACAATGAGCCGATGAACGACTGGAAAGACGTTACAACGGCACTTTTGTCTATCCCGATGGCGCATATGTTGGTGGGCTTTTATACCGTTGCCGATGGTTCCGATGGCATTTTGAAGGTGATGCGCAGTTATCAGTACTACGCTGCCAGCAAAATTTCGGATGCCGTTTCCAAGGCGAAATGGGAGAATGACCAGCAGCGCGGCGGCTACATTTGGCACACTACAGGTTCCGGCAAGACCATGACTTCTTTCAAGTCCGCTCAACTGATTGCATCTTCCAAGGATGCGGACAAAGTGATTTTTCTGATGGACCGAATCGAGTTGGGCACTCAGAGCCTGAAAGAATACCGCAACTTTGCAGAGGAAAACGAGGAGGTGCAGGCTACCGAGAACACGGATGTTCTTGTGGACAAGCTGAAAAGTATTTCGCCGTCCGATACGCTCATCGTGACTTCCATCCAGAAGATGAGCAACATCAAGGATGATGCACAAAACAAGCTGAACCCCAATGACATTGCGCTGATCAACGCAAAGCGGTTGGTTTTTATCGTGGACGAGTGCCACCGTTCCACCTTTGGCGATATGATGCAGACCATCAAGCATACATTCCCGAAAGCACTGTTCTTTGGTTTTACCGGTACGCCGATCCAAGGCGAAAACCAGAAGAAAATGAGCACCACCGCCACCGTTTTCGGCAACGAACTGCATCGGTACAGCATTGCAGACGGCATTCGGGATCACAACGTGCTGGGCTTTGACCCTTACAAGGTGCTGACCTTCAAGGACAGCGACTTGCGGAAAGCGGTCGCACTGGAAAAAGCAAAGGCATATTCTGTGGACGAAGCTCTGGCCGACCCACAGAAAAGCAAGGTGTTTTATAAGTATCTGAATCTGCCGATGGCAGGCGGAAAAGATGCGCTCGGTGAGGAGATAAAGGGCATCGAGGATTATATTCCCAACACCCAGTATGAGGGCGAAGAACACCAGAAAGCCGTGGTGGAGGACATTTGCGAGAACTGGCAGACCCAGAGCCGCAACAGCAAATTTCATGCCATTTTTGCAACCTCCAGCATCCCGGAAGCTATCCAATATTACAAGAGGTTCAGAGAAGCCGCACCATGGCTGAAAGTCACTGCACTATTTGACCCCAACATTGACAACAACGGCAAAGGCATCACCAAAGAAGAAGGGCTAAAAGAGATCGTAGAAGACTATAACGCCCGCTATGGACAGGACTTCAGCATTCCGACCTTTGCCAAGATGAAAAAGGACATTGCGGCACGTCTGGCGCACAAATCACCCTACCAGCGCATCGAGCATACCCCGGAAAAACAGCTTGATCTGCTGATCGTGGTGGATCAGATGCTGACAGGCTTTGACTCCAAGTGGATCAACACCCTGTATCTGGATAAAATGCTGCAATACGAAAATCTGATTCAGGCGTTCTCCCGCACCAACCGACTGTTTGGCGATGACAAACAGTTTGGCACCATCAAATATTACCGCCGTCCGCACACGATGGAGAAAAATATCGAAGATGCGGTAAAAGAGTATTCCGGCGATAAACCGTTTGGCCTGTTTGTAGATAAACTGGACAAGAACGTGGAAAAACTGAATGCCCTCTATGCGGAGATCAAAGATCTGTTTGTGTCGGCAGGCATTGAAGAGTTTTCGCAGATCCCTGCGGATATGGCAGAGCGCAAAAAGTTTGCCGACCTATTCCAGTCCTTCAACGAAAATCTGGAAGCAGCCAAGGTGCAGGGCTTCGAGTGGGATAAGCCCATTGTGATCATCAACGAGGATACAGATGAGAAAACGGAACTTCATGCGGACTTTGACGAGAGAACGTTCAAAGTGCTGGCACTCCGCTATAAAGAGCTGTTCACGCCGAATCCGGATGGCAGTGAAAATGACCCGGACGATGACGTTCCCTATGCAGTGAACAGCTATCTGACCACCATTGATACTGCTGACATCGACACGGACTATATGAACTCCCGCTTTGAAAAGTACCTGAAAATTTTCTATCAGGAGGGTGCAGAAGCGGAAGCCATCCATCAGGCCGAAACGGAGCTGCACAAGACCTTTGCCACCCTCTCGCAGGAAGAGCAGAAGTACGCTAATATTTTCCTGCACGACATTCAAAGCGGCGCAGTGGTTCCGCAGCCGGGAAAGACCTTGCGGGAGTACATTGCCGAGTACATCGCCCAAAAGCAGAACGACCAGATCCACAAAGTAGCTGAAGTTTTCGGCTTGGACGAAAAGAAGCTGCGGGCATTCATGCGTGCAAACATCACCGAAGCCAACATTAACGAATTTGGCCGTTTTGATGACCTGAAAGCCACCGTAGATAAGGCAAAAGCAAAGGCATATTTTGAAGCAATCGAGGGTACAAAGCTTATTCCGCCCAAGGTGCCTGTCAAGTATGATAAACTCTTGCGCGAGTTCATCGTAAGTGGCGGATTTGATTTGAAAATGCCAAAAGAATCATAAAATGGGTGCAAAATCACCCTGCTGACCAAGAGCCGAGGCGCGTCCTCGGCTCTTTTTTCGCGTCAAAATCCCAAAACACACCTACTTGGGAACAGCGTAAGTTGACAGAATTTGCGAATTTCTTTTCTGGTTTAACGTATACACCTAATGATATCAGGGAAATCGGAGTGCTTGTTCTTCGCTCATCGAATGTGATCAACGGTGAAATCGTTGATGCTGATAATGTTTATGTTAACCCTGAAGTTGTAAACTCTGAGAATGTCAAAGAAGGAGATATTGTTGTTGTCGTTCGCAATGGTTCTCGTTCACTTATCGGAAAACACGCGCAGATAAAACGTTTTATGCCCGACACGGTAATTGGTGCATTTATGACTGGCATTCGCTCGGAGTGTCCTGCATTTACAAATGCGTTATTGAATACGCCTCACTTCGATGAGGAAGTTTCTATGAATATGGGCGCTACCATCAATCAGATAACTGGTTATATGTTTTCAAAGATGGAATTTAGAGTGCCAACAGTAGATGAGCAAAGACAACTTGGCGCTTTCTTTGAAAATTTAGATGCCCTTATCACCCTTCATCAGCGTGAGCATATAAAACCGATTTTGGAGGTAAAACGTGTTAAACGAAATGAATGAAAACAACCTGTTCTGCGATTATTATGAGCAGTGGGTTGCTGTATACAAAGAGGGTGCAGTTCGCCCGGTTACATTGGATAAGTACAAAATGACCCTTTCTTGGGTAAAAAAACTCGCTCCTACTTTGAAACTCTGTGAGGTTTCCAGAGTGACCTATCAGCAGCTTTTGAACGATTATGCCGTAGGCCACGAGCGTCAGACCACGATGGACTTCCACCATCAACTGAAAGGGGCTATCATGGATGCCGTGGATGATGGACTGATTGTGAAAGACCCGACCCGGAAAGCGATCATCAAAGGCAAGCCCCCGGTTCCTAAAAAGGTGAAGTATCTGAACCAGTTTGAACTGCATCTTTTACTGAGCGACTTGGATCTACAGGGAAAACTTAACTGGGACTGGATGATTTTGCTGATTGCCAAAACCGGCATCCGCTTTTCCGAAGCTTTGGCGATCACTCCTGCGGATTTTGACTTTTCGCACCAGATGCTTTCCATCAATAAAACATGGGATTATAAGGGGAACGGTGGATTTCTGCCGACAAAAAATAAATCGTCTGTCCGCAAAATTCAGATCGACTGGCAGACGGTGATCCAGTTCGCAGCACTGGTAAAGGACGTTCCTGAAGATAAGCCGATTTTCGTGTTCAAGGAACACGCCTACAATTCCACTGTCAACGATGTTCTGGAACGGCACTGCAACCGGGCCAAGATCCCGGTTATCTCGGTACATGGTCTGCGGCATACCCACGCTTCGGTGCTTCTGTTTGCAGGTGTATCTATTGCAAGCGTGGCAAGGCGGCTGGGGCATTCCAGCATGACAACAACGCAGAAAACCTACCTGCACATCATTCAGGAACTGGAAAATCAGGACATCGACCTTGTAATGCGGTCACTCTCTGGATTAAGCTGATAAAATAATCGACCATCGCTCGCGCTGGTGAAGGATGATAAGAGAAAAGCCAAACCTCGACCTGTACAGGAATGTACGGCGAGGTTTGGCTTTTTGGTATCAGCTGCTCTTTTGATTTTCGTTCATAATGCTTCTGGCTCGTCCGCGCGTGGTGTCCTCAAAGGTTTCATCCTCGCTGAATCGCAGCCAATAGGGGTCTTCCATCAGGCAGGCGTTGGTGCGTTTGACGATTTCCCATGCATTGTAGTTCGGCAGACCCATCATTTTCAGAATTTCCTTGCAGTCCATCCGATTTTTCGGAAAGATTCGTTTCTTTGCCCAAACCACCACATCAACCAATGGAACTTCACGTTTGTCACCGATGAAAAGGTTCAGTGGGAGGCTGTACTGCGGCACGCCCTCATTTGCGCAAAGAGACTGTCCATCTTCGCTTAGGTGTGCAATTTCTTTTTCATCCATCATCAATTTCAGATAGGCCATTTTATCACCCCATGGCGGCTTTCAGGTAGTGCAGACGGTATTTCAGGTATTGACGGATCGCAGATGCTCTTTTTTCGCTCAACAATGCAAGAATAGGCGAAATAGATTGAATGATTTCCTGATACAGCGCATCCAGATCACACACAGGCAGCACAGGCTCATCGATCAGCTTGATCTGCTGGGCGTGATGACTGCGGAATGGCTTCGATTTATCGAACTGATAACGGAGCTTCGTGTCTGTCAATTCTTCATCCATTGCCCACGCAAGCAGACTGCCGCCATTGTCGTAAATAGGCGGAGCATAATTTTTTCCATCCCGGACGATTACATCAAAATTGTTCTCGTGGCGGTCTTCGTTGCCAATAAAGGCGTCGAACGCCAGCATTTGATAGAGCCACTTCTTGCCATACAATTCTACCGCATACTGAAACAGTGCCTCCGGTGAAGCGGCCCGACCGCTGGCAAGGAAATGGGAATCAGCCAAGTCTGCAAAATGATACAGTTGTTCATCGTCCGTTGTGAACTTGGGACAGACGCTGACCACATCGCAGGAATAGGTTTGAATGTCAGGAAATAGTCTGGCAGGCATCAGGGAATATTCCACATGAGGAAGCTTCAGCACCTCTGCAATCAGCGATGCCATGACTTCGGAATAAGGCTCATATCCGGCTGTTCCGGCTTCGGTGATGGAGTTTCCCTTGACCATGACAAGCTGGCCATCCACGCGATACCAGCCCTTTGAAAGCATCCCGCGGCTCGTCCGGGTTTCGCGCTTTTCCACTAGCTGAATGTTAGAAGGCATTTCGATTGGGCTCATGGTATCACACTCCTTTGCTTAATTATACCATGTTCGGGCGGATAGACAAGAAAAATTATTGAGATACGATTTTTTGAAGACTGCTCTTTTGTTGTGCTGTCGAATCTTGCATGGCATGGAAATGTGCACCGTTGTTATTGCATGGCTTTTTGAATTTGTTTCAAAATTGTCCTGTCGGCCGGGATCCATTGCACGGAATCCAACTCATCTTTTGTCTGCCAGCGCGCAGCCTCGGCTTCTTTTAGAACGAGTTCACCGGAGACGACTGTACACCAGAAGCAGTCCATGGAAAGATGAAATGTCGGATAATCGTATTCGATGGTGCCGATCTTGTTATGCACTGCAATTTCCGTATCCAGTTCTTCTTCAATCTCTCTTTTCAGCGCCTGCTGTGGCGTTTCACCCGGTTCGATTTTTCCGCCCGGAAATTCCCACTGGCCTTTGTAGTCACCATGGCCGCGGGCGGTAGAATAAATTTTATGTTTTACATGGATGGAGTCGCAGATGACAGCGGCAACAACGCGGACAGTTTTCATGAAACCCTCCTATTAAATTTCTGGAATACCGCATGATAGCAAATAGCGGTAGGTTCCGTCGTAAAGTGCAGGAATGCGACTTTGATCTTCTTGGGAGCCTTCGGGAATGTATATGACCAACCCCTGACGCGCTCTTGTCAAAAGAACCCGATAAGCATTTTTCTGATATTGCTGGCGTTGTTTTATGTTGGTATGGTTCCAGCGAGTTCCACGGAATCGAAAGTAATCAAAATCGCCATTTATATAGCGAAAATCCGCATCCCATGCCACAATGGCGTAATCAACTTCCAAACCCTGCACCTTAAATTCAGATGCGGCCACCTCTAAGTAGTAGGAAGAATCAACATGATCTTTTCCCTTTAAAAACCAGTTGACATGGTCGATTTGAGTGGGAACCCAAATGCCTGCGCCACGGAGTCGTTTCCCCTCCGAACTTGCCAAGAGACCATATCGTTCGGTGCCGCGGGCATGGGATTTTACCCATAGCTTTGCCGTATCAAAATTTCGTGTTAATACGATGGGATAGGAAGATTGGAGTTCTTGACATAAGTCAGCGGCTTGCTGCGGATGATTGTCAAGAAGTGCTTTTATAAATGCGGAAAGTTTATCACTTCTAAAAGATCGAAGTGATACCCCTAAATGGAGTTCTGGAACAATGGTACAGTCCAAATTTTGGAGGGAATTTCCAATGGAGGCAGTTCCAACATATTCAGAATCTGTCATTTTGTCCGAAATATAAACTTTCCAATCCGGAAAATGTTCTCTCAATGCTAGGAACCAATCTTGAATTCCTGCTTCGCCGGTATAAATTTCCTGACCACCGCCAACGAGGCAGACGATAACGGCCCAATCCTTATGCCGGTCCATAATACTGATAAGAAATTCCGGCTCGGATTGGTTGAAGTCTGTGACGTTTTTCTTCCGTTTCATAAAATTGGATAGACTGGGTGCATCCCACGCACGTTGGGCTTCGTCAAAGATAGCTACTTTTTCTTTGGGAGCAGAAGCAGTTATCATGGCATCGTCTCGAAATTTATGGATAATCTGAATAAAAGTCTTTGCCTCGCGCTCTGCAGTTTTAAGAGGAATGTGATTGCGCTCGGCACGGTCTTTTGACAATGCGGCTTGCAAAACATCTACCAGCGGGCCGTTTCCGGAAAGGAAAACTGCGTGCTCGTCGGTTTCAAACCGATGTCGTGCATTTGCAATGTTCAATCCTGCAAGAGTTTTTCCTGCGCCCGGAACACCGGTAATAAAACAAATCCCCTTTTCATGGAAGCGCTTACAGTGGTCGATGATGCGATTAATAGCCATTGTAGTGGCTGTTAAATTTTGAGCACCAGCATCATTCCGCGAGAGATCATATACAGAATGATTCCGGTACATAGCCTGCGCTGCCTCGATAATGGTAGGCGTTGGGGCATACCGAGCATTCTGCCATGTGGATAATGAGAGAGGTGCATCATGTAGGATGGAAAGTGTAGCGGTGATAGCAGTGGCGATGCTTTCTTGACTACAATGCAAAGGCATGGAAATCTTATCGTGCATCAACTGGATGCTGACGGGCTGAACGGCCCCTTCCGTGGCAACGACAATTGGAATAAGATAACGGTCTTTGCTGGCTTCGTGGAAATACTTAAGGTCAAGCGCGTAATCGGTTACTTGATCATCGGCATTCTTTGTGTATTTGGAACTTCCGACTTTAAATTCAAGTAAAAAGATAATTCCATCTATAATACAAATCGTATCAATGCGATGTCCGATGCGGGGAATCGTATACTCAAAAGAAATTTCCCCTTCTGGATAGTCGGTCAGTTGATTTTGCAGAATTGAAATTTCCTTTAACCATGCATTTTTCTGCTGGTCCGTAGTTTTGAATTCATCGTGAACCATCAGTTCCCCTAAGATCGAAGTTGGATTGGTGGATATAAAATCTTTGATGGTGGAAAAGTAATATTCGCGATTCATAAATTTCCCCCAAATGTATTCAATGGCAGGATGAAAGAGCTTCAAATACAGCTTTTTATCTTCATTATACCATGTTCGGGCGGATAGACAAGAAAAATCATTGATACACGATCTCCCTTACCACCACTTCCTCCGCCTGCGCTTTCAGCCCGTTCATATGGGCCACCCAGAGAAGCTGTGCGCGCTCTTTGTCCGGCGCGGGATACTTGTGTCTAACAGAGTGGTCATCGTGCGTTCCAGCCACGCGCAGGCCGTTTTCTGGGCATCCAGCAAATGCGGCCAGAGCGTACCGTTCAGCAACATCCGGTTGTACAGCACAGGACGCTGATTCTTGAGATAGGCCAGCCGCATCCGGCCATACTTGCCCAGCAGTTCGGAATCATCGGTCTGCGGCAGGGTGAGCAGGGGCAGCTGATACTCCCCGACCTGTGCGTAATGGATCTCGGTGCGGACGGCATTCGTGCTTTTCATGGAAATTCTCCTTTGCATTTTCAACGTGTGTTGTGGTCTTTGTGGAAAACAGCACTTACTTCTTCCGGTTTTGCGCTGTCAGCCAGTTGCCCTGCGCCTGATAGTAGTGCTCCATCGTGGTGGGGGCGTTCAGGATGGTGGTGCGCAGATAGGCCATGATGTTCTTGATGGGCTGGGTGGTGTTGGACATCACATCGAAGATGTACTCAACGTGCTGGCTGGTCAGCTTGTCCAGCCGCAGCCGGATGGCTTTGGTGGTCTGCGGCTGCTTGCCGACATACTGGGTCTGCCGAGGACAGCAGTACATCTCCACAATGTTGTCCAGCAGTTCCTCCAGCTTGTCGGGGTCGTACCGCTGGGCAAGAGTGTCGATCTCCAGCCGTTCCCGGAACTCCTCCCGCACATATGCTTCCATCTGGTCAAAATCCGCGGATTCGTCCGTCTGCCCTGATAGATTAGTACTTTGTCTTTTAGTATTTTGTTTATTAGTATTTTGTTGCGTTGCCTTTTCCAAATTGGGCTCAGCCAAATTTGGAAAATCCAAAAATGGTGAAGAACAAGGTTTCATGCGGCTTTTCGGACTTTTGGCTGCGGACGGGTCCGACGGCCCGCCTTCCTTGCCGGGAACGGCAGGAGCGTCCTCAACAGGCGATTCATAAACCTGATAATCGTAGTCGATGATCTGCCCTTTGGCATTGCGGACTTTCTGACGGCAGACGTAGCCGTGTTTTTCCAGCTCCAGAACAGCGGTGCGTACACTGTCCAGACCATCCTTGCAACCAACGGTCAGCCCTTTCAGGCTGTAATCCCAATCGTCCGGCAGGGAGAGCATATAGGACAGCAGTCCCTTGGCTTTCAGGGACAGCCTCTTATCCTGCAGGTGGTGGTTGCTCATAACGGTGTAGTTGACGTTTTTATTGACGCGGAATGTTGACATGGCGGCTTCCCTTTCAGCCCAATGCGGGCAAGAGAAAACGCAGCATCTCCCGGCTTTCGGGAAACGCTGCGTTCAGACAGGGAAGCCTGCTGTGAGCTGGCACAGCAACGGCAGCACTGCATAATTCTAACGGACATCTAACACAACTACACCTGAAATGCAGCCGTTGACGACCCATGTGAAAAAGGATTTTTCTAACGTCATTTCGCAAAAAGCAGCTGAATTTTGCCTGCAAATTGCGGTGTGACGTGCCTTTTTGGAGGTTGCAAGAATGCCCTCAGCTGCCAATGACAGCCGCGAGGAACCAGCTTCATCCAACAATTTCAAAGACTCGAAATCGTTTTGTCCTTAACCGGGCACGTGGGTTCGAATCCCACCATCTC
>ERZ773157.1339-NODE-1339-length-23606-cov-3.046070_pt1 | contig 23606 bp, 19 predicted proteins | sample MGYA00511480_ERZ773157 | MGnify/ENA primary metagenome ERZ773157 (study PRJEB29015, sample SAMEA2737863) | human gut metagenome | biome: human gut; feature: human-associated habitat; material: faeces | place: China | collected 2012 ... | reverse complement strand
TAGCGAAAGAAAGGAGGTACAGGGATGGCTATTGAAAAATTGACGGACATTATGGGTTCCTATAAGATTTCCGAAAAGCTTATGGAGAAACTCATTAGTAAAAATTTAGAAACTGCAGACGGGCGGACTGTTCCGGGCGTAAGCAGCCTTGAGCTTGATGCCGTCATCTATTTTACAACCATCTCTGATTCTTCCGGCAGGGTAGAGGAGTATCACCCGACAGATTTGGCGGATGTATTGGGATGCTCTATCCGCGCTACATATGGTATCGTCGATAATCTCGTTAAAAAGGGAATCATCCGGATGGAGGATACCTCTTTTTGTGGTGTGAAGGATATCACGGTTTTGGATAATGATTTTTCCAATGTAACGAATTACACAACTTCCAAATATATTAACACAAACAAAGAATTTTTCAATATCTGTAATGAAAGCTTCTATTCCTCATATAAGGAGCTTACTTTGTATGCAAAAAGAACACTGCTTATCATCCTGGATGGCTACAACATGAATTACGGATACAGGGTAGCGGTGGATACTGTAAAAGAACGTCTTGGCATCAAAAACCGTCGTCTTGTTGTTTCTTATATAAATGAACTGCAGGATATACTCGGTAACAAATGCTCTATCAAACCAGACCGGAACCGCCATTACAAATTCGGCAATATTGAATTCTTAAAGCAAAACGGATACATGAGCTCCAATAAAGGCATCGAAGATAATCAGGATACATATTTCAAAAGAAGCCTGCGCCTGTTCCTTGAAAAGCACGGTATTCTGGACAGAGAAAACATCGGCATCAATGCTTTATTGAACAAGCTGTTCTCCATCCTGTATTCTTATGCGCATAACAACTGTAGCGTCGCCAGCTGTATGGAAATCATCAAAAAAGCATTCCTCGACATGGGTATTGCAGATGATTATGTACTTGCCATTGTAAAAAGCAGGTTCAAAACAGAGTTCCGGAAAGAACTTTCTCCGGCCCGCGTAACATTCTAAAATCGAACACAAAAATCAAAAGGCCTTTTACGAAGGTCTCTTTGTCGTTGTAAGGGGCGGTATTTCATAAAAGAAAAGCTATCGGATTGATTGGATCCGGTGGCTTTTTTTATTGTCACCTTATTAACCAGTACGGTAAGGCATAATAAATGCAAAGTGACACATATCTGTAGGAAAAGCAAACTATATGTCTGTGAATTCCTGGATCCGTTCCATAGAAATCCAGCGTAGACTATTGAGAAAAATGACTAAAATGTATCTGCATTCCTAAGTGCCTCTTTCTGAAGATCAGCACCGCTATCCTTACTATTATGTGAAAAGAGGAGTATGCCACAAAATACCTCTGAGCCCCTTACTTATACAGCTCAAAGGCATTTCTATTCGAGCTGCCATACATTAATACATATGCCATACTGTATTGGGATACTTTTTTCTATACTTCACTCTATAATCCCCTAGGATACTCAGCACCTTCTTGCCTGTCAGAATATAAATAAAAAAAGCATATTCATTCTTTTCGAATCTTACAAAATGATGCAATTATGCAGTCTCAATCACAAAATGGTCACCTGTTATAAATGGCTTGAAATCAAAGAAACAGGGAGTTTTATGTATTTTAAATTGTGCGTCTGATAACGTATATATTTCGACTAAAAAGGGGATGATAAATATAACAAAGATTGACACAAAAAAATCGCAATGCTATAATCAAGATATAAAGTAGAATATAGTGATAATATAATAAATCGACTTTAAAAGGAGGCTGTAATGGCAAAAACTGTCTATAAACCATTAAAGAAACGGGAGTGGGGTAAAGTACAAAGAGACATCCCTTTAAAAGCACCTAATGGACGTATTATCGAAACGGTACAAATAGGAATCATATATGACCGTACAGGCAGCCACGTTGGAGATATCCTTGAAAATATATATGCTGATGTTGCAGAAGAAATTCTTGCAGCTCACAGCAGATTAAAGATCAGCGTAAATATCACATGCACTCCGAAACTGGTAGTTTTTGACGGCAATGATATCATTCCACATAATCCAGATGTTCCAGGACACATTGCAAGAATAAGGGAAGTCCTTCCTGCTATTGATGAGGATATATATTACAGAGCTTACCGGAAAAGCTGGGAGATGACAGTCCAGAAAAAGACAATGGATTATGCGGTAAAAGCGCTCATACAGGAAGTGAATGAAAAAACCGGAGGCAATTATCCGCCTGATTTGATTATCTCAATCATGCGCAGGATGGAAGCAGAATCGTTTTTCGCTTCCGATGAAGAGAATACCATTAGGAATGAAATAAGCAGCTTTGATGATGAGGAACTGAAAATAGCGGCGGCGGATGCTGTTGCCGTAGAAATGTATGACGGCAGTTTTAAGAGCCAGGTGATGCTGGATGCCTTGGCGGATAAAGCTTTCGAAAACGGTGAAGTCATCAACATGATAATGCAGGAAGTGTTCAAAAGATACATTTTGATATGAGGTAAAAGTGATGAGTAGATATGCTATCGCAAGTGAATTGATAATTATGGATCAGGGAGATAAAAACTTTTATCTCCTTTGTGCATTTATTGCCGCAATATTTACGGCATATGAGGTTGCCTGTGTAATCGTCAATCATGTGAAGTTGAAGAAGTTAAGGAAGATTGCATCTTTAGCTGAAGGAAACGAGCAGAAAAAAGAGGACTTCCTGGATAAGCTTCACAAGGAGGCTGTTCAGCAAACGGAAGGATTTAAAGAAGAATGAAAAAAATATGGATGAAAGCGCTTATGGCGTTAATGATATTTTCCAGTACTTTGCCGCTGGCAGGATGTGACATACAGATTTTTGAAAAGAAAAAGGATCCTTACGTGATGGTTGAGTACAAAAAAGATGAACTTGAGGATGGAAACTATTACGTGAAGGATGGCACCAGTTTTTATCAGCTGTATAAAAAAGACGGGACTGCAAGTGGGGTTTCCCAAGAAGCATCCAACAGCCGATTGCTGTGGTTTGTAAAGGACAAAAGTCTGGTGCCTACATATTATGGGAATGAGTTAATTGCATTCCCTACGCTGGAGACAGGACTGTACGATAGTGTAGTGGAGCGTTTTGCGGATGGCGGTTATTCCATTGGTGTCCATGGGGCCGTATACTCAGATGAGGGTATCGTCTTTGATGCAAAGCAACAATGTGTGGAGGGGTCTTCACTGGCTAAGCAGTTAAGCGGCGTTGGGTCGGAAAATATAAAAATCGTAAAAATCAATGGTGTCCAGGTAACGAGTCAACAGGTTGATAATACGGGCACAATTGCCGGACTGCAGCAGGATGCAACTTACAAGATAGGATTTTATTCTGGCAGCAAATATTATGAAAAGGATGTTATTGCAGATGTATGGTTTTTAAAATCCTTTGAGGTGTTCAGACTGGATAAGGCAGAGCCCACGCCAAACGGATATCTGGCATTGATGTTTCCGGAAGATTATAAAAGTGGGTACTACATGGTGAATGGGTATGGAGTATGCAGGTATTACAATGTACCTAAAAGTGAAGCAGCTGGCGTGACGGAAATGAACGAACCTTACTATACGTCCAGCAGTGAGCAGATGGCAGTCTTTTCCCAGCAATATGTAAAGGATATCCCTTACCTGTCAAATAATGTGACATTTGAAATTACATATGACAGAAAAAGCCTTTTGGAAGGGCAGGAAGCAAAAGCATACTTAACAAACCCGCAGGGAGAACGTTATAATTTTCTTGACAAGGGGAAAAAGTCGGATGACGGAGAATTATACATCACGCTTAAGAAAGCGACTCCTGGCAAATGGACCATTAACATCTTCCCGAGGGACATCGCGGTATTGGATGTGGTAATGGAATCAGATGAGTCCAGTGCGGAAAATAAACAGGAAGTCTATGAAATCGCCTTTGATGAGGCACAGACCAATACGATATTCTATGTTGATTATGAAGGTGAAGGAGTCGTCAGCGCCATTATGGTGGATAAAAACGGCGAAACCTTTGAGTTTGAAAATAATAAAGAAACTGGAGATTTGGAGTACAATGCGTCTTACATCGATGCCGGAATCTACACTATATATGTGTACCACAAGACAGATACGAGGATTCTGGATGTGAGCTGGAGAGAAGATGAGGCACAGTATGAAACAGATGTCATCACAATTGAGGAGTAATTGGAAAGGAAGGAAAATGAGTAAGATTAAAAAAGCAGCACTGCCATTATTAATTGTGACACTATTACTGACAGGCTGCGGCTCAGATGGTGTTTTTGAAAAGCATAGCAGGAATTATGATGCGATTACGGATGTGGAGGGAATTTCATTTGATGTCCCTGACGGTCTGGCTGATTTTGCGACTGCAGTTTCGGAAATCTCAGATGAGGTGAATTTTGAGAGCAATGGTACTTATGTGTATAAGGAAATGGGTGAAAAGTATTTTCTGTTCAATATGGAATCCATTGTAGTTGCAGCACAGAAGGGAAGTGGATTCGCTATTGGGGAACAAGATAAAAACATCGAAGAATCCGTGACCGGAACGGATATGTTCGGTATCTGGTTTACCCGGACGGGCAAGAAAAAACTCTCATATGAGATTGAGGAAAACAAAAATGGCACCTATAAGATGATTGCAGACGTCAATGCTTCCGTGTCCCTGACGAAGAACCTGTACGACGATTTCAGAGGACAGCTTGCGGTGATGAGCGATGGTAGCGAGGAATGGGCTGTGTTCGTTGGCATCAGAGAAGATGATTACGAAGAGGCGAGCAAGGCGACAATCAGAGGTGTGTCCCACATGCTCAAGTCCGTAAATTTTTATGATAATACGAAACAGTTTGTTGAGGATGCAGTCGTAGTCGGAGAGGCAGAAACAGAGAGTACGATTGCTGAAACAGAAGAAGCTATTGCTGCAGAAACAAAAGAGGAAGTTCTGGAGACTGAGGGGACTCTTGAAGATGTTCCTCCTACGGAAGTTACCGAAGAAACAAATGAGACTGTGACGGAAGATAGCGTGCAGGAGACAGAAAGAACCTCCATGCCACAGACAGATATGGAGGAAGAGTCTGCAGAAACAAAAGAGGCAGAAGATGAAACAGAAATTGCAGTTGATGAAGAAAAAGCAGAAAACGGTAGCGAAAAAAAGACGATACAGTTGAATAACCAGCACAAGACGAAAAAGAAAGATGACGTTGCATATTCAACTGTTTATAGTACTCTGCAGGAGGGAAACGCGGGATATGCAGACGTATACAGTAAGGACGATAAGTGCATGAAGGAACTGGTAGTTACCCTGAATAAAGTTTACCGAACCAGCGATGCGACCTCTTTACTGCAAGAGGAGCTTGGGGATGCTTTCATGCCGGCCAGTGCGGGAACAACCTGGCAGGCCGCGTCTTTCTCTATCCGGTATCCAGATGAAGAAAAACTATATCTGAACTCACTGTTTACTGGTATGGATGGCGATAATCTTCGATACTGGGGAATCAGATATTCCAAAAAGACGAAGGAGTTTGTGAGGGGTGAAGAACATTTTATCTATTACCTTGTACCGAATGGATGTACGGAATATCTGCTGAAGTTTGGGGATAGTTCCGTCACCGGAGCGCACAGCGTTTATTACAGAATTCCCGTGGAGGAATAAAATGAGAAAGAGAAAAAAAACGGTCAAGAGGGGAAGAAGGATAATAATAGCACTGTCAATATTAATAATGGCAGTAGTAGTAGCTTTGCTTTATTCGAAAAACGGCTCTACCGTTACAGGAGAAGATGATTCCGGTGTAAGAAAGGAAGCATATGATGAAAGGGTTAGTTATATCGGGGAAACTGCATACGACGGTAGCGTGCCCATTGACCCGGAGGTTTTTTACTATCCATTCCAGAAAACCGGAAAGTATGTCATGAACAAGGATTATATCGGAAGCATTGAAGGCAAAAAAGCTGAGCGGATGAAAAAGGCAGTTGAGGATTATCTGACGATGGTGTATGGAAATGGTTTCCGCAACATCGCTTCTGATGAGCAGGGCTTTTGTGACGGCGTCGAAGGAATGTATGCCGGCAGTTATCTGATTGAAGGTGGAAAGGAAAAGCCGGTTTCTCAGATGGCGGAGGAGCTGGCAGAATGGTATATCGACAACCATGTGAAGTCAGAGGTTACTGTAGAGACAGCAGACTATCTGATATGGAAAGATAATCACCCGTATGTACGATGCATTATGGGGCTGAGGCTGTTTAGCTGCGCGGACACTTTGTATTTAAGTAATGCACTGAACACGCAGATCGAGGAAGGCGATACAATAAGAGTCATTATGGACATCGGGCTTGCGGGTACCGGGGATGGATATAAGGTATGCGCGGTTTCGACCGTTGGAGAAATTAAGGAGGAAACGAAATGAGAAAGTTAATAGGTTGGGCTGCAGCATTCCTGGCGGCCATGGTGATAATTGTAACTGGGACAGGGACGATGCATGCGTCTCAGTTTTTTGAGTTCAACAAAGAATCCATCATTGCATGTGGGTATATGGACAATTTGCTCCTTATCCAAAATTCGCCGGGAGAATTCGAGGCTGGGGATATCATCTGGATGATTGATAATGACTGCCTGGATATGACTGGTGCTAAATGGTGTGTTGATGCCGGAATTGTTCCGAAGGATGCACTTACCAGACCTGCTCTTTTTGAAAAAAAGAAAAAACCGCAGTCTATCTTTGATGGAAGCCAGCCACCGCAGGAAAACGTTCCAAGTGAAGCGCCAGACGATGGAACTTCAAATAATGAGTCAGTTGGCAGCAATAGTACTCAGTCCGGGGCCAGCGTAGGAAATGTGATGCCGGGAAAAGAGGAAGGACTTATGACAGAACCGGATAGTCAGCCTTTTGTCACGCCGGAACAAGAAGGCGTGGATATCGGGAAAGAGCTGACGGGGAAGCAGGAAGAGATACAGGCTGGCGAAAAGCCAGAAGAGGGACGTTCTTACGGGCACTTCTATGATGAACTCAACACAGAAGCAAAGCAGGCTTATTCCTACTTCAAGGCAAAAGGAGAAAATTGTTTCATCCAGGTACATAATACATCTGAAAATAAAACAATTGAAGGCAAGTATTTAAAGACTCGTCCTGAGGCAGCTGGGGAAATCAGGTTTGACACGACAGACAGTACGGTATTGTACAGCTATGTATTTAAAGCCCCGCAGGTTGGTGATATGGACAAGATTGACATGGCCCTTGACCTTGAAAAAGAGGATACTGGCAAGGATACGCTTGAGAGGTATATCCTGAAACTCCCGGCGGGCTATCCTAATGGAATTTATGTGAAAGTAATGGTTGACCGGATTAATCAGGAATATGCGATGTATCACGATGGCAATGTGGTCGGAAAGTTCACCTCTGATTATAACGGATATCTGGAAGTCCCGGCATCGTTTGCAGAGAGTAGCATTGAGTGTGACGTGTATGTTGGTAATGATAAGATTGAGACAGAGCGGAATGAAGTAGAAGAAACAGAAGAAGCTGCAGAAGAGACTGGTGTGGAAGAGGAAAGCAACAGGTTCGTTTTATACGCATGTATAGCAGTTGCTGTCTTGGCAATCTGCGGAGCTGGGTTTGTTATGCTTCGACGCAAGACCTACAGATAGGGGCCGGACGGGAGGAAGCAGATGAAGAGAAGAATTTTCCTATGGCTGTTGGCATTACTAATTTTCATATCAACTCTGATGGGGGCGGCGTATACAGCGATGGCTGCCGGCATCGGAGACACGGAAGTGACAGATTCAATCTATCTGGATGATAATGGAAACTTTGTATTCATGTCTTATGATAAAAAGGCAACATCGACTACCCGGTACAAAACCGTTGGGTTCACTATTTCGAGATGCGTATCGAATAAAAAGGAAGAGTATGTGCCGGACGAGTACATAAAAGTCCCTTTATCGACTTCGAATACTCCACAGGAAATCGTGTCGGAGACTCCAACGCATATCTGCAGTAAATGGACGATAAACGCGGATTTTGTCATGTCACAGATACAGTCGATGTATCCGGACTGGTACGATGCCCTGCAGCAGGAAAAAGGATATTTCCTAAAATTTGATGCGATTATGGTAATTATAAGGAATGGTTCTCCGTCTGGTATGATAGGGGCGAATGGCACGTATTTCGGTACTGTCTATGATAAACATTCCAAAGAAGCATTAAAGAATGCGGAAAACTGGGCGGACCCGGATAAACTGGATACCCACTTTGATAAATACTTCTTTGTTGGCGAGATGGTAGAGGATGACTTGACGGGATCCACGGATGCGCCGGCAGATGAGTTTGTAGAGACAATCGGAAAGAATGACCCATATTACCGTACATATAATGAGGCAGCGACCGGTGAATTCGACCTTTCTCTGGGCATCCCTACATCAGAAGACGTCCATAACGGATTTGAGGTAGATGGATGGTTCGGCACACTGGATGTCGGTAAGCACGAAGCGGAGAAGACGTATACGTTCACATTTTCCATCACATATGACGTGCCATATGTGGGCGGTGTAACGCAGACAACAGAGGATTACACCTACACGGTAACAAGGAAAGCGGCTTACTTCTATATCCAGAATATGGCCTTGTATGATTTCGGGGATGCGTTCATCGAAAACAGCGTGTATCCCGGCGACACTATCGTATATACCGGCGAACCGGACACAGTGACGTTTGATGTCTCTGTGAATGGCGTGACAAATCCGGAAACGGTAGATACCTGGGTTCCGGATGACAGCAAGCATATCACATGGCCCGAGGCGGGTACGTACACGAGCGCTATCAGCGCATCCACATATGAGGATGGAAAATCCGCGGCGAAATCAGCAGCGGAAGCTGCCGTAGGAAAAGCTACGGTGGTGAATGACAGGATATGTATTAATGGAATCGTTTATATGGATAATACACCGGCCGCCGGAGACGAACCTCTTACCTATTCCCTGATAGGGGAGGATGATTATGCGGTTGAGTACTTTGATGAGACAGTGACAATCCCCAGCAATGTGGCAAACGGTGTTTATCCGACAGAGATGCAGGTGCGCTTTGCCCGCATGGAGCCCAAGACACTGGCATCGAAGATTTTTACGGAACTGCACATTAAAGAAGGATACGAGAATAATGAGCCCATCCATGTTCATACGCCGGTTATTTCTCCTGTAACAATCATTGACCCGGAAACGGGGAACAGATACCCGGGAGAACATACGCAGCTGATAGAAGAAAACCGCGTGAACGTGGATTACGAGCTGCTTTTAGATGGCACTTATACCTTCAAGTTCGACCCGGAACTCCACCGCGAGATACAAGGGTACGGATGGTCCGGGGAGCCGAGCAAATATGATAAGTACACAGCGTTCAAAGAAGTCATGTTCCCCTTCGATGTAGAGGTGAATGGACAGTATTTCAATAAGGACGAATGGATTACACTGCCGGATTTCCAGCAGAATACATTCTACATCACGCCGTGGACAGTTGAGAAACCGCTCTATACGATTAAGTACCGTGTGGCTCCGGAAAACGTCGTGGACGAAAACGGCATCAATCACATCGATGATACGGAATGGCTTGCCAATACCGATATGGCCCAGTATGTTGCCACATATGAAATAACCGCAGAGGTTTCCGGCAGGATGTACGGGTTCCAGGCCGTAGGCGTTAATGACAGCGATATGTTCGATGGATATGACGGCTCCCATGCGTCCGGAGCAAAGATTCCTTTCTGTCCGGATGAGCAGGAGAAAAAAGCAGGCATAAAGAACCGGATTGGTGAAAATGACGTCCGGGTGACAAAGGACGGCAGCATCAATAATGCCTGGGACGAAGCAAACACGCTTCCTTTTGCGAACGGCGTATCAAATGTGTATGAGGATATGGGCACTTTATATGCCGGAACGGAATTCTCCTTTACATTTATGACCATGGCAAACCTGCAGGACGAGAGCGGGGACAGCATAACCGTAACACCTACGTTCCGATACGTGGAGGAAAACGGTACTGTACATGAATATGAAGACATTGACGTGTATTATAATTCAGATGCAGGGACCTATATCAAGGCTGGTTCAAGCAGGGACAGGGCGAATATCCATGAAGTATCTCTCTCAAATGAGGAGTTTAAGGAAGCTTATACGCGGGAGCAGCTGGAGACAACCGTAGACTTCCATAACGAACTAACAGGGGATGTGCTTACAGACAAACAGTATTTGAAGAGGAGTTATGAAACATCCTGCTTCTCCAGGATAAGTCTCAAAAATCCGTTGCGTCTTCTGGCAGGCGGATACGAGGAACTGGAACGGAACCTTTCAAACCCTATGGACAGCCTTGAAATCATCGGGACACCGGAAGACCCGATTGATGGTGACCATGAGAAACTGTTAAAGGCTTCTATCCAAAAGTGGTATGGGACATATTATGTTCCCGGTGAACTATTTGTGCATCTTAAAGAAGCTGGCGAAGATGATGACCCTGCGTGGGAATATGCGCAGACCCATGATGGCTTATCCAGTGATAGTGACTTCTGGGAAAAAGGTGGATATCTGGTCATCAACTTTGAAATCGCTAGTAAAAATAATGGAGTTGAGCATCTTGAATACTTCCCTAGCGAGCTTGAAATAAATGAGGGAAGGATTTCTGAAGGCGACAAAGACCAGTGGTACATAGAAAACTTCGGTGTGCCGGATGACCCTGCAAATCTGCAGTCACGCACTGTAAAAGCAGGCTATACGGACACAGAGATTGAAGTAAGAAGTGGTGATGTGGCGGTGGTATTCTTGGATGAGTCACTGAACGACAGATATGAGACTGGAATCCTTATTATCAATTAAGAAAACGGAAATATGCAGAAGAGGGCATCTGACTACAGAAAAGGTCGGGTGCTCTTTTTTCTTGTAAAAGCGATGACTTTTAGGGAAAACTACACCGGTCGTATTATGGGACAGTTGAGGATTTGAATGTTAGAATTTATACAGATTTGTGATACACGTGATATTGCCCGGCGTGATGGAGAATGTTATAATATGTATATGATTATTGATTTGCATGTATAGTTGATTTGAAATTATTTAGGTAACAGTGTATTAACTGAGCAAATTTATATGGGCCGGCCCCTGAAAACAACAGGGACTGGCAATAGCCTTCCCTGATTCTATAGATACCAAAGAAAAAAGGAAGGTGATTAAAATGGCAAGGAAATTACCCAAACAGGATCCGTCAATAAAGGATGTCCTGGAAAGAAATGAAATTTTTGCAGACCTCTTCAATGCCTTTGCGTTCCACGGCAATCCAGTGCTGAGGGCAGAAGAGCTGCAGCCGGCAGACACCGCTTATGCGGATGTGCTGGAAACGACCAAAGGGTTTGAGACCATCGGGAAGTACCGTGACAAGGTACGAAAGACTGCGCGGGGAACGTTGTTTGTTATCCTGGCTGTGGAAGCGCAGGATAAGGTGCATTATGCAGAACCGGTAAAGGTGATGCTGTACGACGCCTTGAGCTATACGGCGGAATGTAAAACACTGGCCAATGCACAGGGTACCGGAAGGCTGACGGCAGACGAATACCTTTCCAGGACACGGAAAGGGACGAAACTGACACCGGTTTTCACACTGGTCCTTTACACAGGTGAAAAGCCTTGGGATGGGCCGAGGTCGCTGTATGATATGCTGGATATCCATGAACGGTTAAAGCCATTCGTGCCGGATTATCCGATTAACATGATTGACTTAGGACATGATGAGGATATTCCGTACCAGTCCGCGTTTCTACAGAAATTGTCGGCAGCGATGTATGCACTCTATCATGAAATGTTCGATTGCGACTTAGTGGTTGAGAACGAGGTATTGAGTATAGCAGCGGTGCTTGCAAATGACAGGGATTTATACAAAAAAGCCATCGAAAATGAAGGAGGTGCTATCAGAATGTGCGAGGCATTAAAAAAACTCAGAGACCTGGGTAAGTTAGAAATGTTATTCAGTTTGGTCGAGGATGGAAGTCTTACCGTAGATAGGGGAGCAGACAAGATTGGGATGACACTAGAAGAGTTCAAGGACAGCTACGAGGAATGGCTGAAAGGAAAAGAAAAATAGGGTTATACAAAATCAGGCCTGCTTAGTGCGGGCCTTTTTAATTGGGAGGAAGTGTTGAAGCTTGCCGTTGCGGCAGGCTTTTTTAGTGCAAAAATATAAATGAAAAATAAGATACATTTAGAGCATTTTAGCGCATGTAAAATGCTGCCGGGTTCACGCTTAAATATAAATAGAAAAAACATTTCAAGAAATGAGAAATTAAGAAAAAAGCACCAGAAACCGTTCAAAACAAACAAGAAGGCACTACATTTAGAAAAAAGTAACAAATGTATGTAAAACAAATATAGAATAATTATAAATAGTATAGACATTTTACATATGCTATGATATATTAATTTTAGAAATTATAAGTATAACAAATGTATAAATGTAGAATATTGGAGAGAACGATGCGACTGGAGGAAATTAAGGAAATCACCGAACGCCAGAGGCAGGCGCTGGAAAAAAACCACATAGAAACAGTGGAAGACCTGCTGGAGCTGGTTCCACGAAAATATTACGATTTTTCTTCTGTCGCATGGCTGACGCCGGGAATACATGGCACATCATGTTCCTTAATTGGTACAGTAGAAAAAATCAAGACAACAGTAAAGTCATGTGTATACACATGCATGACGGTAACAGACGTAAATACCGGGAAATTGGTAGATATTAAATGGTACAATCAGCGGTTTCGAGAAAAACAGTATAAGGGGCTTTTGAAAAAGAAGGTCGTGGTCTGCGGAGCCATCATGTACGACGAAATATACGACAAGTATTCAATTACGACTCCGGTAGTTGTAACAGAATATAAGGACGATTATGCCGGAAATCCGGTCTACCCGGTGTATAAAGCTGTAAAGGGTATTTCTGATGACGGGATTAAGACATGTATGCGACAGGCATTGATGTACTATCAAACGGAAGATAATCTACCGGCGTGGATAATCGAAAAATATAAACTGCTGGATATGCGGAGCGCGTATTATCACATTCATTTCCCTGAAAATAAGGAATGCATACGGCAAGCTAGAAAGAGGTTTGTTTTTAATGATTTACTAAAATTTGCCATTTCATTGGAGATGAAAAATAGAGATATGTCATTGGGGTCTTCCTTTGTTTTAAAAAACACGTCGATTCTCCGGGCAATTGAAGATGATTTGGACTACGAATTGACAAAAGGCGATGGAAAGGAAATAGGGGGGCAGAAGGATGCGGTGGAAGAGATTATCTCAAGCATGAAGACCGGCAGACGGGTGGATGCAGTCATACAGGGCGATGTGGGATGCGGCAAAACGATTGTGGCAATCATGGCACTGATGGTTGTCGCGGCAAACCGCGGTCAGGCGGCTCTACTGGCTTCAACTTCTGTGTTAGCATATCAGCATTACAAGGAAATCAAGGAGATAGCAGATAAGTACCATATCACGACGGCGTATCTGGATGGCAGCACTAAGACGAGAGAAAAAAGAAGCATCTTGAAGGGAATAGCTGAAGGAAGTATATCTATCGTAGTCGGAACACATAGCATTTTTTCGGACGATGTGCTGTATCGGAATCTCAAACTGGTCATCATGGATGAGGAACACAAATATGGTGTGCAGCAAAGAGCAGCGCTTATAAAAAAAGGCGGAACCGGAGTTCATGTAATTTCTATGTCGGCAACACCTATCCCCCGTTCCCTTGCATCGACAATATATAGCGGTCGCCGGCAGATGATAACTATCAATATAATGCCTGGAAACAGGATACCTATAAAAACCGCAATATACAACGAGCAGGATAAAATTTTGAGATTTGTCGCAAAGCAACTGGATGCAGGACATCAGGCGTATGTAGTCTGTCCACTGGTGCAACAGCAGAATGAAGGTGAAGTAGAAGTTGTTTCGGCGGAAAAAATGGCGGAAACATACAGGCTATATTTCAATGGTACAAGGAAGGTAGAACTGCTTACAGGCCGAACAAAAAAAAGCGAAGCAGAAGATATCATGCGTAGATACAAGGAAGGCGATGTATCTGTGCTGGTATCAACGACCGTGATTGAAGTTGGTGTCAACGTGCCAAATGCAACTGTGATTGTGATTAGCAATGCGGAGCGGTTTGGTCTTGCGAGCCTGCATCAGCTTCGGGGCAGAGTAGGCAGGGGAAAATATCAGTCGTACTGTATCCTGCAGACGCAGGAATTGGGAAACGAACGTCTCAAGTGCATCTGGGAAACCACAGATGGTTTTAAAATTGCTCAAAAAGACATGGAACTAAGGGGTGCAGGAAATCTGGTAGGAAATGAACAATCCGGCAACGACCGGTATCTTGCAGAGGCACTTACTTATCCACACATGTTTTCTGTCGCAAAACAGCTTGCGGAACAGATGGTAGACAATGGAGAAGCAGACAAGTATATGTTATCTTTAGTAGTTAATGTATAGAATGTAAAAGAATATGTTAGGGCCCGCCAAAAGCGACGGGTCCTTTTTGTGTGGATCTATAAATTTATGAAAGCAAAGAGGTAGATGTTTTCAAAAGAAACAAAAAATACTCGTACAAAATACGATAAAAAGACACAAAACGACACGAAGACCTCTGCGCCCGTTATAAGTAATATATACACTTCAATAATGTAAAAACATGCGTGTTGATTTTTGCATGCTACATAATATATCTGAGAAGAACATGAAATAATCAATAAAATTCAATGAACCGAGTATAATGATGGGCGGATTCGTAAAAATTAAATGTAGAATATATATAAATAAAATTGACATAGTAAAAAATGAAATGTATAATAAATGTAGATTAAAGTAGAAATGAAAGGAAAACTATGTACGCGGTATATTCGATTGACGGTGAGAAAAAATTAGATACATACACGAATTGGAATGAATGTGCATTTCATGTGCTGCGGCATAACTCAATTTACAAAAAGGTAGGAAATACAAGAGAAGCAAGGCAGTATTTCAACGAACAAGATAAGAAGGATGAAAAAAAGAGAAGCACAGATTTGTCGGAGTATGAAGGAAAAACAGATATTGTAGGCACATTCGCATATTCCTTATATGAAAATAAGGAAAACGGGTACTGCGTTTATCTGTATGAAGTGCCGGGAGAGACCGGCATGAAACGGGTGACAGTAAGGGGGTACTTCCTTCCAGCTACTAAGAAAATTAAGTACAGATTCAAGGGTGAATTTGTCCGGGACAAAAAATACGGGATGCAGTTTGTGGCGGAAAGATTTGAGGAAAAAATTGCAGATACAAAAGAAGGGATGATTTCATACCTGGCATCCGGCACCATCAAGGGAATAGGTGTAAAAACAGCGGAACGCATTTATGAACTTTACGGAGAAGAGTCGATTTCCATTATCGAAAGGGAACCGGAAAAATTACTGAAAGTAAAAGGCGTAACAAAGAGCAGGCTTGAAAAAATAATCGCATCATACGGAGAAGGCCGAGGGGCGCAGGTGGTAGTCCAGTTCCTTATTCAATATGGAATACATCCCAAAACTGCCATGCGGGTATATCGCTCCGGTATAACGAGCCTACAACGAATCCAAGATAATCCGTACATCCTGTGTAATATCCGCGGAATCCCATTTGAGGTTGCAGACATGATTGCACGGAAGGCTGGAATCGCATCGAACGACTGCCGGCGGATGGAAGCGTGTGCGAGACATGTACTGAAGGAGTTTGAACAGAGGACGGGGTCTGTATGTATGGAAAAAGATGAATTTGGATTTGCTATGTTGGAGGCGCTTTCTGATGACGACATACTACCGGAAGAAGTCTTGAATGAGACGTGCAGACAAATTAAGGAAAAGAATCTAATTTATAAGAGGGTTCTTTACTATGGAGGCGAGGAGAAAGGTCTCATCTTCCTCCCAGAAAGATACGCGGTAGAACAGGAGTCGGCAAGGATGCTGGCTGACATATACTGTGGTGGCAAGAAAAGGGAGCGCCCGGATTTAGATGACTTTATCGAATCGTACTGCAGGAAAAAGAATATTGTCATGGATGCCATGCAGATAGAAGCAATCAGAAGCGCCGTGACATATCAGTGTAGCGTCATCACCGGTGGGCCGGGAACAGGCAAGACTACGCTTGAACTGTTTATCGTATGGTATCTGAAAAAGATCGAACCGAAAAATGAAATTTACTGCATTGCTCCAACGGGGTTAGCTGCCAGAAAAATGACGCAGAGTACGGGAGTAAAGGCAAGCACGATTCATTCTCTGCTTCGGCTAAACGCCGGCTCCCCGGACGAACTGATGGGGGAGGAAGGTTTTGAAGTTATTGACAATGCGACCTTCATCATGGATGAAAGTTCTATGACAGACATCTATCTACTGCATACTCTTCTGCGGGCTATGGGAACAGGCTGCCGGCTGATATTTATTGGTGATACGGGACAGCTGCCGAGCGTTGGGCCTGGGGCTGTGCTGCGTGACATCATCCTGTCGGGTGTAATTCCGGTGGTGAAATTGCAGAACATTTTCAGGCAAAAGCAAGGCTCTGAAATCAGTGAAATCACAAAAAGAATCAATGAAGGAAATGTTGATATCCATTCCGGCAAAGAGTTTATTGTGTATGAATCAGACGATATGGAGGAAATCCAGTATGAAATGGTCGAGGTCTATAAAAAACGTATTGCAGAGTACGGTCAAAAAAATGTGCTTCTGATTGTGCCGTACAAAAAATACGCAGCCGGAGTGGAGAACATGAACCGGATACTACAGGATGAATGCAACCCGCCGGACATGAGCAAACGGGAGTGTTTCTGCTACGGTAAGCTTTTTCGTGAGGGCGATGTAATCATGAACACCAGGAACACGGACAAAGTGGCAAACGGAGACACTGGAGTTATCTCGGCGATTCATATGGATGGTGAAGCACCGGTTATCACAGTATGCTTCTTTGATAATCTGTACATAGACTATGATTTAGAAGCTCAGGAAGACCTTACACTGGCTTATGCGATTAGCGTCCACAAGGCACAGGGCAGTGAAGCTGAATGCACAATCACATGTCTGACGAATTTCCACCGGAGGTTCCTGTTCAGAAACTTCCCCAACACGCAGATTTCCCGTGGCAAGAAGCATGTTGATTTCTTTGGTTCCATGGACGCTTTAAGAACAGCTATTTCAACAGAGTGGATTAACAATAGGTTGTCACTCTTTTGGTATCATTTACGGGTATACGGCGGGGAGTTTGTACCAATTTAGTGATTTGTTCACCGTGAACATGTTGCAAAAATATTGGTACAGAATAATAAGAAACCAGCTTTGGAAAGGGAGCTGTGGAACCATTCCTATTATGTGGAAACGGTCGGATCTGTATCGGAAGAAAATATCCGCAGGGACATCGAACATCAGAACAAAGCGTACTGATACTATGGAGGAGAGGAAATGCTGCTGTCAAAGAAAACATCCATAAAGGTCAGCCGGGAATATGCGAACCTCATCGGGCATATGTGTTATGCAGCATCCAAGCTCTGGAATGTCTGTAATTACGAGCGTCAGCATTACAAAGAAACTGGGATGGAGCAGTATCCGGACTGGTATTATCAGAAAAAAGCCCATAAAGAGGATCTGTGGTATAAACAGCTCCCGTCCCAGACTGCCCAGGAAGTCTGCAAGCTGCTGGACAAGGCATGGAAGTCTTTTTATGCCCTGAAAAGAACCGGGGGGATTGAGAGTCCCAGACCGCCGCGGTGTAAGAAGGAAAGTATCCCCATTACCTATATGCAGATGGGAATCGTGCATGAGCGGGATACGGGCAGGGTCCGCCTGTCCCTTCCAAAGGCATTAAAAAAATATATGGAAGAAACGTATCAGATCCATGAAAACTTTCTTTACCTTGAAAATAAGATTTTCAGGGGCATGGATCAGATCAAACAGCTGCGGATCTATCCGCCGGAGAAGGGAAATTGTAAAATTATTGTTGTTTATGAGGTACCTGACCAGGAAGAACTTCCACAGAACGGACATGAACTGTCCATTGATCTGGGACTCCATAATCTTATGACGTGTTATGATTCCGGGAACGGTAAGACGTTTATTCTGGGCCGGAAGCACCTTGCACTGGAAAGATATTTCCATAAAGAAATCGCAAGGGTACAGGCCCAGTGGTATGGTCAGCAGTCCGGAAAGGGAGTAAAGTATCTGGCTACATCAAAACATATCAGGAAGTTATATAAGAGAAAACATGACTCAGTAACGGATTACCTGCACAAAGTCACAAGATATCTTGCAGAATACTGTCGGGAACAGGGGATCACCTGTGTTGTTGCAGGGGATATCCGGAATATCCGGAGAGAAAAAGACCTGGGACACAGGACAAACCAGAAGTTCCACAGCCTGCCGTATAACAGGATCTGCATCATGCTGGAATATAAGCTGAAAAGATATGGGATCCGTTTTATAAAACAGGAAGAAAGTTATACCAGCCAGTGCAGTCCGCTGTCACCGGAAGTAGGGAAAAGATATGCAGAGCCGTCCAAACGGAAAGAGAGAGGGTTGTACAGAGATGGAAACAGAACCTATAACGCAGATGCCGTAGGCGCATATAATATCCTGAGAAAATATCACTCCGTATCCGGAGTAAAAAGAGAACTGTCCGTAACCGGACTGAAAACACCGGAAATAATAAAAGTAGCTGTATAGCTCTAAAGAGTAAACAGTAGTGGTGTCATGGATGCACCCTGAAAAAAAGGCGGTATCCCGCCTTAATTCAGATGCTCTGGTAACTCAGTTGCCGAGTAATTCACAAATCAGTTGCCGAGTAATTCACAAACAGCCCATTACCTTTAGGTGATGGGTAGTTCACCTGTCAAGAAGTAAAAAGTTGCATGGCAGATTACATGTCCGGTTACGGAAAAAATTTCATTGGAGAGAAAAACTATTTTGCATGCTGCGAAGCGGGAGGTGAAGCAGACCTATGTGTGAAAAAAATAAGAGTATGAATGTATGCGAGACATCCGAGGAAAGCAAAACGGTTGCCATCTCAGGTATCTGCAGCTATAAAGCCGGAGAATTGACAGAGTATACGGTAAAGATATGCTATACAGATACCGTCTTAATCATATCAATGTTGCACGACTACATGCGGATGTTACAGGACCTTCAAGGTCAAGAAGCAGATTGGTACAGAAACCGGTTTGCGTCGCTCACGAAAACTTTGGAAGAAGGAATAGAATATGACTATAAAAAAATGCTTGAAAAATGTGAGGGTGGACGACCGGAGAGAGATGACCGGCTTGGAGAAAACTGGATAGGAGCTTGACATATCGGAAACGCAGGGAAATTGGTGAGTACCAAAATAGTCGCAACAAAAGAGGAGAGACGAAATAACACATTTTAATATATTAAAAAAGGAAAGTTTGCTCCTCCCACCACCTGAAGGTAGTGGGTTTCCGCCTATGGCAAACGAAAGGATTTAATTTATGAAAAAGGCATTTGAAATTTTTGACACAATTTTAGTAGTAATTATTCTGGGCTTCGCATTACTCATGCTGGTGCCCAGACTGTTCCACATCACGCCGTATGTGGTAATGACTTCTTCCATGTATCCGACAATTCCTGCCGGCTCCATCTGCTTTATTGATGAAAAGGATACAGAGCCAGAGATAGAGGATGTCATTGCATATAAGTTGTCCACGGAACTCATTACGCACAGGGTTGTAGGCATTGATGAGAACGGTAATTACATAACACAGGGAGATAATAATGATGCAGTTGACCTTGCGCCGGTAACACCTGGACAGGTAGTTGGGAAAAATATCTTCTGGGTACCAGTTGTAGGTATTATCATGACATGGGTAAAAACCGTGCCAGGTATTATCGTCACAATTTCGGTGCTTGCTGTGTACCTTATTTTAAGCCGTGTGATTATGAACAGGAAGGATTCGTGGAACTAAACGGATATATAAGTGGAAGAGACAGGTTGACTTATGCTGACCTGTCTCTTTTTATTGAAAAATGGTGTAGATAGTGGGTTTTGGAGAAAAGGATGGTACCAAAAACACATTGTATTATATAAATAAAATTGACAAATGCTCTATGTAAATGTATAATAATAGTATAAAGAAGTAATAAATGTAGAGTTGGGGTGGATGCTGACTGTGAAAAAGATACTGACTTTAATATGTGTAGCTGTGTTGGGAATATTCCTTTATAAATCACCGACTTTATTTGAATTTTCCAAAGAAGACACTGCGAGGATTGCATCTTACGTGTCTGGTCAGGTAAAGGACTATTTCGGAGTGTCAACTGTAAATGAGGGTGGTCTTAAACAGAGATAGCTATACCTGTTAATACTGTAAGGGTAAGCGTAAGGAGGAAGTGGAATGAAAGAAGTTATCTTTGAAATTTATTCGAATAAGTCATTTTTAAAGATTAAAAATACATGCTTCGCCATTGGCAAGGTATTGTTTTCGTTCGTGAATATGGACCAGAACAAAAAGGAGATTGAACACATAGACTGCTATCTGGATATGGATAGGGCTGGTGCTTTTGCAAAATCCATTACGCTTGGTTATATCAAGAAAGCGGCTGATGTAGAGCGCTCATTGGGAAAAGATTATCCTGCGGCAGTCTGGACCTCTGGACTGGGTGGCACAAAAGAATCGAAAGCCGGCAGGGATGATGGCAAAGCAATCTCGAGAATGTTTGATTTTGCGCCTGGCAGCAATAAGCCCTATATCTTTACGGCAACTCAGAGGCCTGGCTCTTCGAATGAACTGGGGCTTATTATCCCGGATAAGGGCGCAAAGGCGGAAATAACGGTAAGGGTTCCGGTAAATGATGAAGACACCGTAAAGGCTCTGGCATATGCGTTAGACAGCGCCATCACAGCGTTCCGCGCGGCCGCCTATACAAAGGAATATGACGAACTTATGGAGAACGGAAAAAAACGCGGTTCGAACGAAGCACCCAAGACCAATGCTACAGGGAATAAACCTGCAGGAAATAAGCCGAAAAACAATGCGCCCGCGCCTGCGAGAAATATCACGCAGTTTCCAGACAAAGAACAGCGATTTTACAGGGCTAGGAGTCGTTCCGGCTTCCAGCCGTCAAGAAATAATGATGGTTTCATCATGATGTGTAGCTTGGATAACAATGAACAGGTGTTTATCAAGTTCACAGATACGGCAATTCGGAGCATTGACCCTTCTAAATGGGAGAGATTCTTTGACGCTGTGAATGCACACAATCTGACATTTGACTTCGAGGGCAGGGTTGTACCGAGAAGAGACGGCGTGAAGTTCATGGAATATGTTGCAGGTCTGTAAAGGTCATGAACCCCAGGGCTAAAGCCCGGGGCTTGTAGAAATACAAGCTTTCTGCTTTGGCTCTTGGTTTGCAGTACCACCGCAAACCTTCATGATTAGCCTCAGCAGGGAAACCTGCTCCGTTACTTACCGCCGTGGCGGCACGGCAAAGGTACCAGGGGATACTCCACACGTCCCCTGCAATACGGGCTGTGATTAAACATTTCTGAGGGGCAGGAAAAGTGTCACAGCCAGGATCTACGGTACCCGCCAGAGGTGGGGTGAGCGTTCCGGCAACGGAATGCGCAAACAGTAACGTTGGCGAAGTGGACCCGCCGAAAGCAGTGCCTTCGGGCATTGCGAATAGGCCGAATCCATACCAGGCCGTGCCGTCACGAGGCGACACCGGTATGGAAGCCGTAAGGCACTTTTACTTTTTAGGAAAGGAGGCATGAGCCTTATGCTTACATATGTACTTGCGAAAGACGACACCCGGCTTATGCCGACTTACAGTATCCGCAAGGTGCGGCGCTTGCTGAAAAGCGGCCGCGCCGTCATTGTCGGACACAGACCAGGATTGACAATCCAGCTTGTGTACGATCTTCCGGACCAGCAGGCTGCGCACGTACAGCCTGTCGAAATCTGCGAGGACACCGGGTATGCCCATATCGGCGTATCCGTCAAGTCAGAAAAGCATGAATTTGCCCACGAGCAGTACGACCTGCTCGCGAACGAGAAACAGCGGCGCGATGACCGGCGCAAATACCGCCACGAGCGTCGTAGCAGGAAGCGTCACCGGGCACCGCGCTTTGACAACCGGACGGCTTCCAAGAAGCCGGGATGGCTTGCGCCGAGCGTAATGAACAAGATGTTCCGCCACGCCGATCTCATTGACATGTATGCGAAAGTACTTCCGTTAACCAGCGTGGCGCTTGAAATGGGATCATTCGATACACAGGAGCTTGAGGCCATACAGACAGGAGCAAAGCTCCCCGAAGGCACCGATTACCAGCGCGGTAAAAGATACCAGATTTCCACGCTTCGGGAAGCCGTGTTTTACCGTGACGGCTATACCTGCCAGGTATGTGGAAAATCCATTAAAGACCATACGGTCCTTCGTGTACACCACGCCGGGTACTGGCACGGAGACCACACGGACCGCATGGAAAACCTCGTCACGGTATGCACGAAGTGCCATACCGCGGCAAACCACAAGCCGGGAGGCAGGCTCTATGAGTGGAGGCCAAAGGTTAAGCCCATGACGGGTGCGGCGTTTATGAATTCCGTCCGGTGGAAGCTGTACGAAGAAGTGGAACACCGCTTCCCGGGCGTTGGAATCCATGTCACTTATGGATCCCATACAAAAGTAGAGCGGCGGGCACTGTGCCTGCCTAAGACGCACGCAAACGACGCTTATGTCATGGGGAAATTCCACCCGACACACAGGGCACATGAAGTAAAGTACCAGAAGCGCCGGCGCGGCACACGCGTATTGCAGAAATTCTACGACGCGAAATATATTGATTCACGCGACGGCACAAAGAAATCCGGCTCACAGCTTTCCTGCGGACGTACAAACCGTTCGGAAAGCCGCCACTCCGGCAGGGATCTGCGGCAGTACCGCCAGGGAAAAGTTTTCAAAGGACGCGTTTCGGTCCGCAGAAAGCGGTATCCATGGCAGCCTGGAGACACTGCCTATCTGGATGGACAGCGGTATACAGTTGTCGGAACGATCAGCTGTGGTAAGAGCGTCCTGCTTGATCCGCACAGGACTTCGGTGCCAAAGAGGCTCGGCCTTATCCGCAAGGCAGAAAGCTGGTGTATTTCTAGTGGATAAACAGCAACCGCCTTATATCCCCAGGGCTAAAGCCCGGGGTTTTACGGCGGATTCGATAAGCCCACTGTATCGAAAGATGCAGTGGGAAAAGTACAGGAAAGAGGAAGCCGTGTGAAAAAGTGTGTTTGTACTATTATATGTGTTATGGGATTGCTGACTTGCGGGTGTGGTGCAGAAATAAGTGCGAAACAGCAGGATGCACCTGGAGAGGTGGAGAACAACAAGGAAGACGGTGGAGGTATTGTGTTGGAGGAAAAAGAAAAATTAAATGATGGTATTCATCTGACGGACGAGGCAAAAAAATATGGAAGGCTTGAGCAAGAAATAGATATATTACTTGATGAACTGCCTTGATTGGGGATTTGATATCACAACTAACGGTTTTCTCTTATCACTGATGTTAAGTATAATATAACACATTT
>ERZ773157.1332-NODE-1332-length-23685-cov-3.962590_pt1 | contig 23685 bp, 14 predicted proteins | sample MGYA00511480_ERZ773157 | MGnify/ENA primary metagenome ERZ773157 (study PRJEB29015, sample SAMEA2737863) | human gut metagenome | biome: human gut; feature: human-associated habitat; material: faeces | place: China | collected 2012 ... | reverse complement strand
TCTGCGCGCACTTGACACAAACTCGGCATGCGCAAAAAGCGTGCGCAGAAATGAGGGAAAGTATGGAACAAACACAGATTGACGACGCACTCTGCAGGCATCTGATCGCAGCTGCGCTGGAAGCCAGAAAGCGTTCCTATGCGCCCTACTCCCATTATCATGTCGGGGCGGCGCTTTGGACACAATCGGGAAAGCTCTATACCGGCTGCAATATTGAAAATGCAGCTTATACGCCGACCAACTGCGCGGAGCGCACTGCGTTTTTTACAGCAGTCGCGGCGGGAGAACGACAGTTTTTGGCGATTGCAATCGCAGGAAGTCCGGCGGAAATAGATGAAAATGGCGGAAGAAAGATCGGAAAGCTCACGCAGGCAGCCTGGCCCTGCGGGGTATGCAGACAGGTGATGGCAGAGTTTTGTGATCCGGATTCGTTTTTTATCGTTGTTGCAGAAAGTGAGAGCGATTACGAAATCCGCACGCTTCGAAAACTGCTTCCGGAGGGCTTTGGCTCGGGAAATCTGGCGGATTGTATACAATAGATTGTGCGCTGAGGCATTTTAATCTCCGGACCGGAATAGAATCTCAACGACAGGAGAAAAGAGGAACAGACTTCATTGGAATATGCAATTTTATTCGCGGCGCTCTTGGCGGGAGCTGCTGTTATGTTTTTAAAAGGACTCTGGGATCAGCACAGAGCGCAGAAATGGAACCGGGAACAGCTGCGAAAATCCTTTGGAAAAGCCGGCAGGACAGAATATGCAGACGGAGAGTTAAATGGAATTGTCCGATATTTTGAAAAGCATCCAAAGGATTTCCAGATCGATGATATCACCTGGAACGACCTGAACCTGGATGAAATTTTCCTGCGGATGAACAGCACCTGCAGTTCGGCGGGGCAGGAATATCTCTATGCGATGCTGCGCAGTCCGTCATTTGAGGAAAAAGAGCTGCAGGAGCGGGAGAAACTGTTGGAATTTCTGGAACAGGACGAGGAAACGAGAGTCCGGATGCAGGAGATTTTTTTCAAAATCGGAAGAACCGGGAAATATTCCCTGTATGACTATATGGACTTTCTGGACGTGCTGGGAGAGCGTAAAAACGGCAAGCATCTGTTGGTTGATCTGCTGTTTTTTCTTACGATCGCAGCAGCTTTTGTCAGTCCGCCCCTTGGATTGTGTGGTGTGAGCATAGTGATGTGTTTTAATATCACAACCTATCTGAAAGAAAAGAAGCAGATCGAGCCGTATCTGACCAGCTTTCACTATATTTTCCGGCTGATCCGCGGGGCGGAGGAGCTTTCCGGAATTCATGCACAGCAGCTGGAGGGAAGACTCAGCAAGGTTCGAAAGCTGTTGCCACAGTTTGGAAAGCTGAACAGAAGTGCGTCACTTGGGATGCGTACGTCGAGCGGCGATCCGATGGGTATCGTGGCGGATTATATCAATATGATGCTGCATCTGGACATCATCGGATTCAACATCATGTTGCATGCGGTGCGGAAGCAGACGGAAAATATTGACCGACTTGTGACGATTGTGGGGGAGCTGGATGCGTTGATTGCAGCGGCGGGATTTCGGCATTCTCTGCCCGCCTGGTGCGTGCCAAAGCTGACGGCAGCAGAAACGGTGGCGGACGGTGCAGCACATGGCGCTGTAGAATCCTCCGGGCAGCATTTTGAAGCTGTGTCCCTGCAGCTGGAGCAGTTGTACCACCCGCTGCTCGCCGACCCGGTCAAAAACGATATCGAAACGACAAACGGCGTTCTCCTGACCGGCTCCAACGCATCGGGTAAATCCACTTTTTTAAAGGCAGTCGCCCTGAACATGATTCTGGCGCAGACGATTCACACCTGCTGTGCGGATCATTGTCAGAGCAGCTACTGGCGTGTGATGACCTCGATGGCGCTGCGCGACGACCTTGGCAGTGGAGAAAGCTATTATATTGTAGAAATCCGTTCCTTGAAACGAATTTTAGATGCGGCGCAAAGCCCGGGTGCACCGGTGCTGTGCTTTGTGGACGAGGTGCTTCGCGGTACGAACACAGTGGAACGGATTGCGGCCTCCACACAGATTTTAAAGAGTCTGCATAAGCCCGGCGTGTGCTGCTTTGCAGCAACGCACGATGTGGAGCTGACAGGACTTCTGGAGGCAGAATATGACAATTATCATTTTGAAGAGCAGATTGCAGACGGGGATATTTCTTTCCCGTATCTGCTGATGCCCGGGCGTGCGACTTCGAGAAATGCGATCCGATTGTTGGAAATGATGGGTTACAGCGAAGAAATTATTAAAAAAGCGGATGATCAGGCGGCGGAATTTTTAAAAACCGGTGTCTGGAAAGCGTGAACGTGCAGCGCAAAAACGCATGTCCGTGCTGCGCATGCTATGCAAAAAAACAAAAAGGAATGAAAAACAATGCAGAATGTAACACTATATACAGATGGCGCGGCAAGAGGAAACCCGGACGGACCGGGGGGCTACGGCGCAGTTTTGCAGTTTGTGGACAGCCAGGGCAATCTGCATGAACGGGAATTTTCTGCGGGTTATATCCGCACGACCAACAACCGGATGGAGCTGATGGCGGTGATCGCCGGTCTGGAAGCGCTGACAAAGCCGTGCTGGGTGGAAATTGTTTCCGATTCGAAATATGTGACGGATGCGTTTAACAAAAAATGGATTGACGGCTGGCTGAAAAAGAACTGGAAGGGCGCTTCCGGCCCGGTTAAAAACGTCGATCTCTGGAAGCGGCTTTTGGCGGCGGCACAGCCTCATGAGCTGCATTTTACCTGGGTAAAAGGACATGCCGGGCACCCGGAAAACGAGCGGTGCGATCATCTGGCGACGACGGCTGCGGACACGAATGCGGTTCTGACAGATCCCGGGGTACATGGTTGACGCAGACAGCTTTTCAATGCTACAATAGGACATAACAGAAAATCTAGCGAATGGAGACGGATCTATGGGAAATCTGGTTGCATTTATCAATTCATTTATATCGTATCTGCTTGTGTTTGTTGTATTTGCAGCTGTGATTATAGCTGCAGTGAAGGTCGGCATTACCGCGCGCCATAAAAAGGATGCAAAGGATGCGCAGAACGCGCAGAGTGCAGACGCACAGGAGTAAAATATTCGTTACAGTTCACTCGTACCCTTTTTCATTCAGATTCCGTGCTTGCACGAAAATCTGAATGCAAAAGGGTACGAAGGGAGCGCCATTTTATGAGCAAAAAGAGCTGCGAAGCAGCGGAGAGCGTCGAAGACGCGGTTTTGCGAATGGCGCGGGTGAACTGTAACTTAATCCCGTTACAGCACCACCGTTTTTCCTGCCGTCGGCTTTACGACTTTGATCTGCGGATATTCCTCATCCATCAGCTTTTTAAACCGTCTCGTATCGACATGCTCCGATACCGGTGGGAATGCGTCGTCAAAATGATCCAGCAAAATCCGCTTGGGCTGCAGCCGCTCTACGACCTCCAGCGCTACTGCTTCCAGAAATTCGCTTCCCTGGAACGGCAGAATCAGAAGATCGGCACCCTGCGGGTATTCCTGATCCTCCTGCAGTCCGAGACTACCCATCACCTGCACGCGTTTGCCCTCCGCATGCACCTCGTACATCAGCGTCTGTCCGCCCTCCGGAAATTTCGGATTCAAATATGCAAGTGCCAGCGCATTTCTGAAATACTGCAAAAATCTGCGGGAAAACAACTTCTGAAATACCTGACTTTTTCCAGGCTTCGCATGCTTTCCTTCCATTACAAGAATCCGTACGTCCCCGAGTCGGATCACGTCGCCCGGTCTCACCTTTACTACGTTGCTGGTGTTCTCCACCATATCGGAAAGCGTCTCTGCCGCCACTTCTCCGCAGTAAACGGTCGCCTCCGCATCGCTTTCCGGATCCAGAAATTCCGGAACCTCCATCAGATGATCCAGATGCCCGTGGGTCACACAGATCGTCTGATCCTGTAAAAAGTCATCCAGACAGTTCGGATTTTCCCCACCGACCAGCTGTACAAACGGGTCGAATAAAACCGTCTCACCGTCCGCTTCCAGACGAATTGCTGCCGTACCAAGCCAGGTAATTTTCACTTTCTGCTCCATTTCCGCAGGATTTTCCTGCTCTATCTAAACAATAGAATGCACAATCCTCATGCACCCTCTCTACCAACTGCAAGCCGTGCAGCTTCCATCTGACATCGGATCTGCGTTTCCAGCTCTGTTGCCGCGCGTTTGCCCTTTTTATCGGTCGGAATGTCCACCGGCTCTAAAATAACCAACTCCATTCCGTCCCTTTTTCGTCTGCCGCTTTTGGAAAAACGCGGATAAAACCGCAGCAGGCACGGAATCATCGGCTTCCGGAACCAGCACGCGATCTGAAACGCCCCCGGCTGAAACGCCCGGAGCGTCCGACAGCCGTCGTTCAACTCTCCCTCCGGGTAAATCTGCAGCATCTGACCCTCATCCAGTCCCTGTTTTATGCGTTTTAAAACCGGTCGCCACCCGTCCAGCTTTGCAGGTAATCCGATTCCGCCCATCAGACGCACAATCGCACCTGCGACCGGAATGTGGAGATTAGATTCCAACGATAAAAACTGCATCGTATAGTCCTGAAACACGCATGCCAGCATCACGCAGTCCAGCTTGTGAACATGATTACAGACACTGATACAGCCGTTCTCCATCTTTTCCTCCGGTATCCTGCCGACCACCCGAAATCCGTACAACAGCCGGAACACCGGCGGAAAAATGTGCAGGATCAGCCACTTTACGAGCCGGTACAACGGACGTTTGGAGTCAAACACTCCGACCAGGGTGCTGTCTGTGGTGCCGCTTTTTGATCCTGTACGGTCTTTCACCAAAATCATCCCTGTGCTGCCTCCATTCCATTTATCCCAAGGTCTCCGCAATCTCTTCCGCAAACATCTGCTCTGCTTTCCGAATGCTGTTTTTCAGACGATACTGGTTGGCGCTCTCCGCATAGATACGTGCCATCTGATGCCGTGCTGTTGCATGCTCATACCACCAGTCAATCCGCTCCGCCAGATCGTCTACGTTGCCCGCTTCGAATAAACTCCTGTGATCGAGGGCAAACTGCGGGGTAGCTGAAAGCGGCGAATCCGCGATGACCGGAACCAGCCCGGACGCAACCGCTTCCAGGCAGGCGATCGCCTCGATTTCGACGTCCGCCGCATGGACGTACAAATCGCTCATCGCCATCAGTTCGCACAGTCGCTCCGTATCAAAAAATCCCATGATCGGAGGATAGCGCAGCGACCTTCCCTTCCAGCGCAGGCTGCGCTCCTTCGGTCCCTGTCCCGCCAAAATCAGCTGAATCCTGTGGGAATGTGCAGATCGTTTTACCGCTTCTATTAAAACATCCTGCCGTTTTTCTTCTGAATAACGTCCAATCATCAAAATGACGAATTTATGCGCCAGCTCCGGCTCCTTTTGGCGCACGCGCGGATAAAATTCATCCGATACGCCGTTCGATATAATATGAAGCTTTGCCTGATAGCCGTGTTCCTTTAACTGCCCCGCGATAAACGGGCTCGGGCAGTGGATATGCGTAAATTCATTATAAAAATCATCTCGGAACCATTCATACAAAAGCTCATTGGCCTTTTTATTTTTCCCAAGATGAATCGTCGATGTAATGTTTTCCGGCTGCACATGGAACGCCGCTGTCACCGGTTTGCCCATTTCCTTTGCAATCCGCAGTCCGACACGGGAAAGCGCAAATGGCATCATAAAATGCACCACGTCCGCCCATGCGATCGCCTGCTCCAGCACGCTGCGGTTCGGTTTCGCAAACACCATGCCCTGACTTCTGATAATAGAATCCGCAACCGGCAGAAAATGGATCTCCGGCATCGGATATTTGCCTCTCGCAGGTTTTCCCGTCGCTGCAACCCGAACCTCGTTTCCATCCGCCGCCAGCGCCTGGGCAAACCGACGCGCACTGATCGTTGTTCCGTTATTTCCCTGATCGAACTGGTCAATTACCAACAGGATTTTCATATCCTACTCCATTCCGCAGACTTCTCTAAAGCCTGCCCCTCACATTTTTCCGTTCTTTCCACTCATTTCTGCGCACGCTTTTTGCGCATGCCGAGTTTGTGTCAAGTGCGCGCAGACACAAATCTCGTGATTGAAAAATTTTATTTTTCAATCTTACTCCGCGGTACTTTCCGTCTCCGGCATCGTTGTTTCGATGACGAAAAATCTGCTGCCGGTCATACTGCGGAACAGATCCGGCGTAGAAGCCGCCCCGGTATACCACTGTCCATCGTAATAAATATCGTTTTCATAAACACCGATCTTCAATTCTCTTCCATCCTGAAAAGTGAATACATAGCAGGTATCCGGCTCATGCTCCTGTGTCGTCTTAAACCGTCTCGAAAGGACACCTGCCACTTCCGCCGCACGTACGATATTGTCCTGATCCGTAAAAGCCTGCTCTGCCCCGTTTTGTGTCACAACGACAGATACAAGATCTGTACGCCTGTCCAGTGTCGTCGCCAGCGGTCTTCCCTGCATAATGAAAAAAGCAAGCAGCACTACAGCAACACTGATCACTGTCGGACGTATAAAATGCCATGTCCTTTTCCACTTTGGTTCTTCCTGCATCTTCTGATTCATGGACGGATACATCAGGTTCAGGAACGGGAACAGGCAGCGGAACGTATCCCAGAAGCCGGTATCCGTAAACATATACCCCGGCAGCACTTTTCCGTTGTAAGGGCTGTAGTGTACGACCTGTCCTTTGGCGTCTATTTCATAAAAGCTGCGTGGGAACAGCATCGAACGATACAGGCAGGAATAGAAAGTACGCAGATTGTCGATATTATCGTCTTCCACATCTACTTTGCTCATTTCACGGTTCCAAGTGTCTTTTCCTTTAGTGACCAGTTGGTCGAAACTATCCTTGCCCAGTTCCTTGAGATTCAGTTCCGCCTGCTCATAACTGATAAAAGAAGAAGCTACACGTGCGTGAACGATCTCCCCTTTCTGGGTCGCGAATCCGATGATTGCTCCGGTATGGTTGCCCTGAACTTCTGTTTCGTTCGGGAGAATGTTGTTCTCTTTCACGCCGGAAGTAAAGGTAAACGGTTTGTCGAACTTGATGACAAAGTAATTCTTGAAGTTCTCCGGCACTCCGCCGCTGTTCTTGGTAGAATAACCGATGATCTTGTTTTCTTCCGGAATCACCTTCACATAAGAGCCTTTGTCGAATGCGTCGATAACGACATAAGCGTTCTTGGTTTCCGGATACGTGAAACGGAACATAGCGGCACGCTCTGTCGGAACGAGTTCCGTAGTAACGTCGTGGTCTGCAAGATATACCTTATAATAATAAGGTTTGGCAACCTCCGCCTTGTGCGAGAACCAGCTGGCGCGTTGGTCCTGGTCGAATACCAGTCCGCCTGTGATCGGCATGATGGAAAACTGACCATAGTCGTTCATCCACGGGCTGGGTTGATGTGTTTGTTTGAAGCCCCGGATTTTGTCGGCATTGTAGGTATATGCCCAACCGTCGCCCATTTTACCGGTTTGCGGTGTCCAGAAGTTCATTCCCCACGGCAGTGCCGTAGCCGGATAGGTATTTCCGGTCGATAACTCAAACTTGGACTGCGTTCCTACCAGCGTGCTGACATAGTCTACCGGATTCTTGACGGCAGAAATTTGCATGCTGTACAACACCGCACCTCCAATAAATAACAGGTGTTTAAATGAAAAATGTGTTTTCATGAACAAATGAATTTATGAATAAAATTAGTTTCTGTGACGAAAATAGAGAGAAAAGGAATGCCGCTACCGGAAGTCGAAACACTAAATCGCCCTGTGGCGCTATAATTAACCAAACTGGCACGCATTCTTACATATATTCTGCGCCAAAAAAGTGCTGGAAAGTTTTTTTGTTTACCTTTGTCATATTGCAAATCTAAGGATTCTATGCCATGAAAAAACATTGTATTTTACTTTTCTTCTGCTGCCTTAATCTGCTGATGAATACAGCCGGTGCCTATAATCTGAAGCAGGTTGCCGACAAAGAATATATGTCCAACAGCTCTATTACTTCTCTGTGCCAGGACGACAAAGGACTGATGTGGATCGGCACTTGTGACGGACTCAATATCTATGACGGTCAGGAGATCGAAGAGTTTAAGACCCGTGACAAGGAGGATTACTTATCCGGCAATCAAATTGATAATATTATCTATACCGGCAACGATACTTATTGGTTCCAGACCTATTATAGCCTGATTCGTCTGGACCGTAAAACGAACTCCATTACACGCTTTAATGAGTTTCAGAAACTCTTCTTGATGAATAAGGATAATCATGGCACCTTGTTTATCATTAAAGACACCAACTGCATCTATTATTTTCATAAGAAGGAAGGCATCTTTAAGAAAATCAATGTGACCGGTATCCCGATATCGGATGTCATTACTTTCTTCTTTGATAAAAATAACCGTATGTGGGTGATGATGAAAGGGTATAATCGGTGTTATGACCTGCAACAGGACCCTCTGACGGAGAATATCACTTTAGTATCGCAGAAAAGCGGTTTGGATCATCACACGCCATTGATTTGTAGCTTTTACGATGACGCCGCCGTTTACTATGTGGATAAAGAATACAATCTCTATGCCTTTCATATTGAGAGTAAAAAGAATGAATTTATAGCTAACCTGGGAGCGAACATACAGGCGCATGACAAGATTTCCTCCATTGTTAAATATCATGATAGCTTTTTTGTCGGCTTAATGATGGACGGTGTTCTGACGTTGGAAAAACAAAAGGGCAGCGGTGAATATCAGATTCAGACCTTACCTATAAATAGCGGAACATTCAGCCTGATAAAAGACCGCTTTCAGGATGTTGTCTGGATTGGTACGGATGGGCAGGGCGTTTATCTTTACTCAAATCCTCTTTATTCTATAAAATCGGTGGTACTGAATAACTATACCGAAAAGATAGAACGGCCCGTGCGTGCTTTGCTGCTTGACAAGGAGCGTACTTTTTGGATCGGTACCAAAGGGAATGGAATACTTAAAATTTTTGATTATGAGGTACAAAAGAATATCTCGGACTGCCGCTCGGAGATACTGACAACATCGAACAGTGGTTTAGGCAGTAATGCGGTCTACTGTATCAGAGAAAGTAACCGTAACTTGCTATGGATCGGTGATGAAGAAGGACTGAACTTTTATTCGTATCGTGAACGCCGTATCAAGAAACTTCCTCTCTGGATTGATAATGAGGAATTCAAATACATACATGATATTTATGAAACGGAGGACTCGGAATTGTGGCTGGCCAGTGTGGGGATGGGAGTAGTCAGAGCGCGTATCGGAGGTACACCGGATCATCCGGTTCTTGAAAATGTGCAACGATATGTGGTCAATGGCGGAGAATTCGGCTCTAATTACTTCTTTACGATCTGCAAGGGGGACAGTCTGAACCTGTTGTTCGGCAATATGGGATACGGGGTATACCGCTTCAATGAAACGATCAACGGATTGGAACCGCTGACCACTCATAAGTATGAGAATATGAACTTGAACAAGGTAGTACCTATTATAAAAGATGATGCGGACAATTATTTGATCGGTACTACTTATGGAGTCATCAAGTATGCCTCAGAAAACTCTTATCAACTGTTTAATGCGAAAGACGGTTTTCTGAACAGTACTATTCATGCCATTCTGAGGCATTCGTCCGATAACTTCTGGCTGAGTACGAATCAGGGATTGATTAATTTTGATACCAAAAGAAATGTATTCCGCTCTTACGGCTTTGGCGACGGGCTTAAAGTCGTCGAATTTAGTGACGGAGCTTCCTACAGAGACCCGCAAACGGGTATACTGTTTTTTGGAGGAATCAACGGCTTTGTAGCTATTCAGGCAGACGGACGTCCCGAACAGCTTTATATGCCTCCCATCTACTTTGACAAACTCTCTATCTTTGGAGAACAATACAATCTTGGAGAGTTTATCACCCGTAAAAAAGAGAATGAAGTACTGAATTTGAAATACGACCAGAACTTCTTTGCCGTTTCATTCACCTCTGTCGATTATCTGAACGGAAATAACTGCACCTATTCCTATAAACTGAAAGGATTGAGTGACCAGTGGATTAATAATGGTAAAGAAAGTTCTGTCTCTTTCACGAACATGGCTCCCGGTGAGTATACGTTATTGGTGAAGTACTACAATAGTGTATTCGATAAAGAAAGTGAAGTCTATTCTTTGTTGATACGGATCGGTGACCCGTGGTACGCCTCTTGGTGGGCGTATCTCATTTATTCTTTATGTCTGCTTATGATAGCCGCCATGCTGGTACGTTCATTCATTCTCCGCACCAAACGGAAAAAGCAGGAACTGCTGAATGAAATAGAGAAACGCCATCAAAAGAATGTATTTGAGTCGAAACTTCGTTTCTTCACTAATATAGCTCACGAGTTCTGTACCCCGTTGACTCTTATCTACGGTCCTTGCGGACGTATCCTTTCATCAAAAGGACTCAGTAAATTCGTAGTCGATTATGTTCAGATGATTCAGACGAACGCGGAACGTTTGAATAACCTGATTCACGAACTGATCGAATTCCGCCGTATCGAAACCGGAAACCGGGAAGTGAGGATCGAAGCCCTGAATGTATCTTCCTTAATGAAAAATACGGCAAAGACCTTTGTCGATATGGCTAAATCCCGGAATATCACGTTCCTGAGCAAGATACCCGAGCAAGTTTCCTGGAACTCAGACAAAGGTTTTCTGAATACTATTATTATCAATCTGATATCCAATGCCTTCAAGTATACTCCGGATGGGAAAAGTATCAAAATAGAAGTGGATACCAACGATGAAAACCTGCTGGTTCTCCGGGTTGCCAATGAGGGAAGTACGATTAAAGAAGAAGACTTTCAATATGTTTTCAACCGTTATGCTATCCTGGATAGCTTTGAAAACCAGGATGAAAAGAACTTCTCCCGTAATGGGCTGGGACTTGCCATTTCCTACAATATGGCGAAATTGCTGAATGGTACGCTGAAGGTGGAAAATACGCCTGACGGCTGGGTATTGTTTACTTTGTCATTGCCTCCGCTGGAAGTGACTACCGGCGTATCGTCTTCTAAACGAATCACTTCGGAATACATTCCAAAAATAGAGTCGCAACTGGTGCTGAAACTTCCTCACTATGAATTTGACAAGATGCGGCCTACATTGCTGGTGATTGATGATGAACTGGAAATGTTGTGGTTCATCGGGGAAATCTTCTCTAACGATTTTAATGTGGTCACCCTGCAGGAGCCGGAACGGGTGGAGCAGGTATTGAATGAAGTTTATCCGAATGTGATCATTTGCGATATCATGATGCCGGGAATTGGCGGTATCGAATTGACGAAACGGATTAAGTCGGTGAAGGAAACGTCACATATACCTATTATTATGGTTTCCGGCCGGCATGAAATGGAACAGCAGATGGCTGCACTTTCTGCAGGAGCCGAGATGTATATCACCAAACCGTTTAATGCCGAATATCTCCGTATCTCTGTTTGTCAGATGTTGGAACGTAAGGAAGTACTGAAGGATTATTTCAGTTCAGCAATCAGCTCTTTTGAAAAGACAGATGGTAAACTGACACATAAGGAATCGAAAAAGTTCCAGCAATCTGTTCTGAAGATTATCAATGACCACATTCAGGAGAAGGAACTGACTCCCCGTTTCATAGCCGATCATTTGGCTATCAGCGTTCGCAGCCTTTACCGGAAAATGGAGGAGATGGGGGAAGAAAGTCCTACGATTATGATTAAGGAGTGTCGTTTGTATGTAGCGAAAGATTTGCTGCTGAAAACGAAAAAGACGATTGATGAAATTGTATTCGAAGCCGGATTCTCTAATAAGGTCACTTTCTTTAAAGTATTTCGTGAAAAGTACGGATGCACGCCAAAAGAATTCCGGACCAAACACTTGGAAGAAGTACAATAATTATTGGAGTGGTATGGCAACAATTAGAATTTTTTCGAATTTTCATTCGAAAAAAATAATACTGAGTAATTGGAGGATTTTTCTCTTTATCCCTACCAGTAGCAGTTTTAATTTATGAAATAGAAAGATATGATAGTGTCGCATTTAGTTTATATATGAGTAAATGTCTATGCCAAAGAAGTAAAAAAGGAAGTTCGTTCTCCGGTTATTGTTTTCTTGATTTTTATCTTGATTTTAATAGCGGGGAATTTAACCTTTAAGGAGAACTGGAATACTATTAAATCATGCCAAAATAGTAAATATCCCTGCCGTATAATATAAAAAACAAAGAAGGAAAACTAAAAATCTTGGCAAACACATTAATTTTGCTGGTGCATTAAAAAGGTCAGAATAATATAATATGTTTAACTAAATATCTCATGAAACTATGAATCAACAACACGATCCTCCACCTGTTTTTTAAGTATGTAATGATCCCTTTTTACTTTTTATTTTATTTGAATTAAATTTAATATCTTATGAAATCTAATTTATTTATGAAGCGAAAGCTTGAAATCGGACTATCTTTATTAATTGGAACGTCCGTTTTTGGGGGATGCAATAATGACTTGGCTCCGATACGCCAAAGTCAGACTTTTCCTCCCAATTTGAATGCACCAACTGTTTTTGAGAGTTTCTCTCCTGATAGTGGTGGCGTAAAGACTCAATTAATTATTCGTGGACAGAATTTTGGTACGGATACTGCCTATCTGAAAGTGACTGTTAATAATAAGCGTGCTGCTATTGTAGGAGTAGCGGATGATGTAATTTACGCTATTGTTCCTGCGCGTGCTGATACTGGTTATGTTCGTTTATTTGTGGGCAAAGATGATAATGTCGAAGAATATGCTTCCCAAACAAAATTTATTTATCAGTTTAAACGTAATGTAACAACTTTGATGGGTAGACAAGGGCAAAGTGGGCGTGATGACGGACCATATGCTGAATGTAAACTACAACGTCCTTGGTTTGCTTTGGCGGATAAAGATGGTGCCTTGTTTTTTATTGATGAGGGGCGTGGACAAAATAAAAATGGTGCTTTGCGCCGTGCTCAGGAAGGCTGGGTGGAAACTTTGGTGCAAAATTCGAGTGGTCCATTCCAAAGTCCTACCTGTCTTGCGTTTAATCCCAAGCAGGACACTCTTTATATTTCTAATATGTCCTACGGAAGTGATATAAAAACTAGTTTTAACATACTATATGTAACACGTGAAGGTGGTTTTATGGATGTGAAAGGGCTATGTAAGTTTGAAAAAGCAGAAACGCAAGGTTTAGCTGTGCATCCACAGACTGGTGAAATTTTCTTTTGTAATAAATCTGGTGGATATATTTATCGCTTTAATGGTCCCGATTATGAGGATTATGAACCATTATTCCAAATAAACAGAGCAGATAAAATAGATACTCGTATGGTTTTTAATCCCGAAGGTACGGCTTTATTCGTGGTAGTTTGTAACAGACATTGTATCTATAAAGTTCCTTATAATGCATTGACTCATACTTTTGGTGAGCCTGAACTATTCGCAGGTGGCTGGGATGAATCCGGTTATGTCAATGGTAGTGGGGTGACTGCTCGTTTCGATAATCCGAGACAACCTGCTTTTGATCAGGATGGGAATATGTTTGTCCCTGAATATGGACGACATACTATTCGTAAAATTACTCCAACAGGTGAGGTGTCTTTGTATGCTGGATTACCTGGTCAAGCAGGATTTACGGATGGTCTTCCAGAGAAGGCTAGATTTAATAAGCCTGAATGTGTGACAGTTTATTTAGATAATTCACTATATGTAGCCGATAGAGATAACCATCTTATTCGTCGTGTAACAGTGGAATAATAATGTATAAAAAGATATATTCATGAAAAATACACAGAAATATTTCATATTACTTTTGATGTTGATATTACTTGTTCCAAGCAATATATGGGGACAAGAAACAAAAAAGGAAATTATAGTCAAAGGTGTAGTGGAAGATGATTTAGGGCCGATAATTGGTGCGTCAGTCGTTGCTAAAAACCAGGCAGGTGTGGGAGTAATCACAAATACTGAAGGTAAGTTTTCTTTGAAAGTGGGACCTTATGATGTATTGGTAGTGACTTTTGTTGGTTATCAGCCATATGAGCTGCCTGTTCTGAAAATGAATGATCCCAATAATGTAACTATAAAGTTATTGGAAGATGTTGGCAAAATTGATGAAGTGGTAATTACAGCCAGTGGACTTCAACAAAAGAAAACTCTGACTGGGGCAATAACCAATGTTGATGTAAAACAGTTGAATGCTGTAGGAAGTAGTAGTCTTTCTAATTCATTGGCTGGTGTGGTTCCCGGTATTATAGCCATGCAGCGTAGTGGTGAACCGGGTGAAAATACATCTGAATTCTGGATTCGAGGTATTAGTACCTTTGGTGCAAAATCAGGAGCCTTAGTTCTTATCGACGGAGTAGAACGAAATTTTGATGAGATTTTGCCGCAAGACATTGAATCGTTCTCAGTACTGAAAGATGCATCAGCAACTGCAATATATGGTCAGCGCGGTGCAAATGGAGTTATCTTAATTACCACCAAGCGTGGGGAAAAAGGTAAGGTGAAAATTAATGTAAAAGCAGGATTTGACTGGAATACTCCTGTAAAAGTGCCAGAGTATGCAAGTGGTTATGATTGGGCGCGTTTAGCCAATGAGGCTCGGTTAGGACGCTATGATTCCCCGATTTATACTCCTGAAGAATTGGAGATAATTAGATCAGGTTTAGATACTGATTTATATCCTAATATTGATTGGAGGGATTTAATGTTGAAGAGTGGTGCACCTCGCTATTATGCTAATATTAGTTTTTCAGGTGGTAGTGATAATGTACGTTATTATGTCTCTGGACAATATACCAGTGAACAAGGACGTTACAAAACGTTTAGCTCTGAAAATAAGTACAATACCAATACGACTTATGAACGATATAATTATCGTGCTAACGTAGACATGAACATAACTAAGACAACAGTACTGAAAGTTAGTGTAGGTGGATGGTTGGTGAATAGGACTACGCCTACTAGAAGTACTGGTGACATATGGGAGGATTTTGCCAAATTTACTCCTTTGTCTACTCCTCGTAAATGGTCTACAGGACAATGGCCGAGAGTGGATGGGCAAGATACTCCTGAATATCATATGACACAAAGAGGATATCATACGAAATGGGAGAGTAAGGTGGAAACTAGTGTAAAGTTAGAGCAGGATCTTAAGTTTATTACGCCCGGTTTGAAGTTTGAAGGAGTATTTGCTTTTGATACTTATAATGAGAATATAATAAAACGGGAGAAAAAAGAGGAAGTATGGGAAGCCCAAAAATATAGAGATGAAAATGGTAAATTGATTTTGAAAAGAGTGGTCAATAGAAGTCCGATGAATCAAAATAAGGAAGTTAGGGGTGATAAACGATACTATTTTCAGGCGTCATTAGATTATAACCGTTTATTTGCTCATGCACATCGTGTCGGTGTTTTTGGCATGGTATACCAAGAGGAAAAGACGGATGTTAATTTCGACTCCAGTGATTTGATTGGTTCTATTCCTCGTCGTAATTTGGCTTATTCCGGTCGTTTTACTTATGCTTATAAAGATAAATACCTTGCTGAATTTAACTGGGGATGTACTGGTTCAGAGAATTTTGAACATGGAAAACAATTTGGTTTCTTTCCTGCTGTTTCTGCCGGTTATGTAATTTCTGAAGAGGCTTTTATGAAAAAAGCATTGCCATGGATAGATCAATTTAAGATCAGAGCTTCTTATGGTGAGGTAGGTAATGATGTATTGGATGGTCGTCGATTCCCTTATGTGTCTCTTATAGATACTGATGATGGAGGATCATATTCATTTGGGGAATTTGGAACAAATAGAGTGCAAGCCTACCGTATTAAAACTTTGGGGACTCCTAATTTGACTTGGGAGATAGCTAAGAAATATGATGTAGGTGTTGACTTTTCTTTTTTTAATGGGAAAATTAGTGGTGCTTTAGATTGGTTTTTGGATAAACGTGATGACATCTTTATGCAGCGTAAACATATGCCATTGACTACCGGGCTTGCTGATCAGACTCCAATGGCCAATGTCGGAAAGATGAAGTCTTATGGATGGGAAGGAAATATAGGATTTACTCAATCTATTGGTCAGGTGAATCTCCAACTTCGTGCCAACTTTACTTATCAGACTACTGATATCATAGATAAGGATGAAGCAGCCAATGAGTTATGGTATAAAATGGATAAAGGCTTTCAGTTAAATCAATCGCGTGGATTGATTGCTTTAGGATTATTTAAAGATCAAGATGAAATAGACCGTAGTCCGAAACAGACAAGTAACAGACCTATCCTTCCCGGTGATATTAAATACAAAGATGTAAATGGTGATGGAGTTATTAATGATGATGATATTGTGCCTTTAGGATATCGGGAAGTTCCGGGATTACAGTATGGTGTCGGTTTAAGTGCTAATTGGAGAAATTGGAATTTGAGTGTACTTTTCCAAGGAACAGGTAAATGTGATTTCTTTATTGGCGGTAATGGGCCTCATGCTTTCCGTAGTGAACGTTATGGTAATATTTTACAGGCAATGGTCGATGGTAATCGTTGGATACCCAAAGAAATATCAGGCACGACTGCTACTGAAAATCCAAATGCGGATTGGCCGCTTTTGACATATGGCAATAATGATAATAATAATAGAAAATCAACATTTTGGTTGTATGAAAGAAAATATTTGCGATTACGGAATGTTGAAGTCAGCTATGATTTTCCACAAACTTGGACGCGTAAATTTTTTGTAAGTAACTTACGTCTAGGCTTTGTTGGACAAAATTTGTTGACATGGGCTCCTTTTAAAATGTGGGATCCGGAAGGGACTAGAGAGGACGGATCTAACTATCCGATAAATAAAACATTCTCATGTTATCTTCAAATAAGCTTTTAATCTTTTGAAAAAACAGATCATGAAAAAACTAGTATATTATATATTGTTATCCATAAGTGCGTTATCTTTTTCGGCATGTACCGATTATATTAATGTGGATAAATATTTCTACGATCAGGTATCATTGGATTCAGCCTTTTCCAAACGTATTTATGTTGACGGATGGTTATCCAGTGCTTATAGTGTAATGAATAAGCTAGGTGAATACAAGGAACCGTTTCGCTGGGCAAGTGATGATCTTTACCATCCTGATATGAAAGAATATGTGGAAGGAAGTTATAGTGCTGATAAACCAAAGGGTGATGAAAATGCTGGTGAGTCTCGTTTATGGAAATATTATGAAGGTATCCGTAAGGCATCTACTTTCTTGGATAATGTAGACCGTTGTCCGGAACTAACTATGGATGAAATAGCTGATATGAAAGGACAAGCCCGCTTTTTACGTGCTTATTGTTATTGGGCTTTGATACGTGTTTTTGGACCAGTACCTCTTATTCCGCTTGAGGGACTAGATGCTGACCTTTCGTATGAAGAATTGTCTTTGCCACGTGCTCATTTTGATGAGATAGTTAGTTTTATTGATACGGAACTTGCCGAGACAGCCCGCTTGTTACCCATGAGAAGAACTGTCAACAATTTGGGGCGTCCTACACGAGGTGCGGCTTTAGGACTTCGTGCACGTGTATTACTTTATGCTGCAAGTCCTTTATATAATGGAAATCTCGATTTCTTCAACGTAGTAGATAATAAAGGAAACCAGTTGATTTCTCAAACGTATGATGAATCTAAATGGGCAAAAGCAGCAGCTGCTGCCAAAGATGTAATAGAACTGGCTAAAACCTCAGGTTTGTACGAGCTTTACACCATAGCTCCTAAAATTGGGACATTGGATATGTATCGTCCGCCGGTGCATCCCGAATATTCTACAAAAGATTATCCTGATGGTTGGGCGAATATTGATCCGTTACTTTCGTATAAGTCAAATTTTGATGGTTCAGTTCAAGGCTCCAAGAATCCGGAATTGATTTTTACAAGAACCAGTGATGGAACGGGGACTATTAATGATTGGATGTATCAAGCTTTACCCAGAACAATAAGTGGAAATAACCGTTTATGTGTCACACAAAAGCAAGTTAATGCATACGCAATGAATGATGGACGCACGATTTCGGAAGCTGCAAACACGGGTGATTATGTGACGACAGGTTTTACAACTGAAGCATATTCGGAAAATAACCCATTTCTACCGGCTAAAGTTAGTCTTATGTACAATAAACGTGAACCTCGTTTTTATGCATCTATCGCATATAATGGTTCGGTATGGGAAGCAGCCAGTGCTTCGGAACCTCGATATCGTAATCAACAGATCTTTTATTATCGTGGAACTGAAGATGGTAAACAAGGTTTTAAAGAAGAATGTCCTCTTACAGGGATGACTTTGAAGAAGTTTTATAATTCGGAAGATTCCAGAACAGATGGTGGTTATGTTATAGAAAAAACCGAAATGACTATTCGTTATGCTGAAATATTGCTGATTTATGCGGAGGCATTAAATGAATTATCGGAGGGGGAAGTTTATCATTTAAAGACCTACTCTAATGAAGATGTAGAAATAAAGCGTGATGAGGATGAGATGCGTTATGCTATCAAGCGTATTCGTATGCGTGCCGGAGTTCCCGATTATACGAATGAGACTTATAAAAATCAAGCAGATTTTCGTGTAAAACTGAAAAGAGAACGGCAAGTGGAATTGTTAGGAGAAAACAGTATGCGTTATTTTGATCTCCGCCGATGGAAGGATGCTTTGACAGAAGAAAATCAATTATTGCAGGGTTGTAATATTAATATTAGTGATGATGATACTTATATTGCAGACTTTTACAAGGAAACTCCAGTCTCTTCAGTACATAAAGTCTTTGAACAGCGTATGTATTTATTCCCATTCCCGACATACGAATTAAAGCGCAATGTAAATTTGACACAAAACCCGGGTTGGTAATTAAAACAGTATCATGTTATGAAAAAAGTAATGATTAAAAATATAATAAACAGCCTTTTACTCGTTGTCGTTTTGGGAGTATCTTCTTGCAATGATCAATTGGCTGATGAATTGTTTGAAAAAAGAACATATTTAATAGAAAATGGCTGGAAAGATTATCAACTCGAAGTAGATGATGACAATACCGCTATATTACCGGTTTACTTTGGTATAAACGGCACATCTTTGAATGATAAGGATATAACTTTGACTTTAGATGTAGATCCTGATACACTTGAAAGATATAATTGGGAGAAATATAAAAATCAGAAAGAACTTTATTTAAAACTATTACCAGAGGAATCTTATACTTTTGATGCAAGCTCATGGACTATTCCAAGTGGTGAATTAAACACGTCAGCATATATAAAGATTTCATTGGATAAAATAAAAGAAGTTGGTAGTTTATACAATGATTATGTATTGCCTCTCAGAATAAATTCTTCAGTAGGAGAGCCGATAGGGAGAAGTAAGTACACGAAAGTATTGGCACATATTGCTTTTAAAAATGATTTTTCTGGTCAGTACACAGGAAAAGGTGTCATAAAGCAAATAGGGACAAGCTTTACAACGGATATAACCAGCACCAATATCTATGCTATCAATCAGAATACATGTTATATGTTTGTTGGCGACAAGACTCGTGAAAAAACAACGAATTATCTAGATTATGTTGTCGAAATTACCAAAGATGACGAAACAGGTACTTTTGTGTTAACTTCTCCAGTGGAAAGTTTGAAGTTTAAATCTTATTCATCTCAAATAAGTCGTAAATATACATTGAATTATGGTGATGACAGATATTATATAGAAATTACAACTGTTGATTTTTCTTATGAATATCAAGACTCATCTTATAATAATGAGCCTGTGCTAATGAATTTTCAAGGAAGTTTTACGATGACTAAAAACGTATGGAAATATCAATATCCGGATGTGGATGTAGAAGATTAAGCCATGGTTGCTGGAATGAAAATATCAGTGGCTATTCTAACTGTTTGTTTAAACCCTAAATTTTGTATATATGAAAATTGTGAAGTATATAGTTATCGTATCATTATTTAGTATTTCTGCATGTAGTGATGATGATGATAAAAAAAACAATGAGCGACCTGGGAATCTTGTAGAGTTACAGGTTGATGTAAATGAGATTAATATTGCGCAAGGAGATACCCGTACTGTAAACATTACGTCAGGTAATGGGGAATATGTTGCGACTTCGGCTAATGAAGAAGTAGTTGTCGCAGAAATAGATGGAAATGTGGTGAAACTAACCGCTGTTGAGGGGCATAATAATGCTCAAGGAGTTGTTTATGTTAGCGATAAGTATTTCCAACGCACTAAAATTCTAGTTAATACGGCGGCAGAATTTGAATTGAAGTTGAATAAAACTTTGTTTACGCTTTATTCTCAAGTGGAAGGATCTGATGAAGCTCTCATCAAGATCTATACAGGAAATGGAGGTTATTCTCTTGAAGTGATTGATGATAAAAATTGTATTGAAGTTGATCAATCTACGCTTGAAGACACAGAATCATTTATGGTGAAAGGCATTGCTCAAGGTAATGCTGAGATTAAGATTACTGACCAAAAAGGAAAAGAAGCTTTTGTGAATCTGAATGTAATTGCTCCTAAGCAAATTACGACTGATGCTGACGAAAAGGGCGTTCTGATAAATTCTAATCAAGGATCACAACAAGTGAAGATTCTTACAGGTAATGGAGAATATAAGGTTCTTGATGCTGGTGATGCAAAGATCATTCGTTTGGAAGTTTATGGTAATGTGGTAACGGTGACCGGAAGAAAGGCCGGAGAGACTTCATTTACTTTGACTGATGCAAAAGGACAAGTTTCACAGACTATTCATGTAAAGATCGCTCCTGAGAAGCGTTGGTATATGAATTTAGGAAAAGAGTATGCAGTTTGGACTCACTTTGCAGAGATGACTGGTGAGGGACTAGAGGCTGTGAAAGTTGAAACTAACGGCTTTAAACTTAAAAAAATGACTTGGGAGCTAGTTGCTCGTATCGATGGAACTAATTGGCTACAGACCTTTATGGGTAAGGAAGGCTATTTTATTCTTCGCGGTGGTGATTGGGAAAATAATAAGGGTAGACAGATGGAGTTGGTAGGTATAGATGATAAACTAAAACTGAGAACTGGACATGGAGCCTTTGAACTCGGAAAATGGTCTCATATTGCTTTAGTTGTAGATTGTTCGAAAGGTAAGGATGATTACAATGAAAAATACAAGCTTTATGTTAATGGTAAACAAGTAAAGTGGGACGATAGCCGCAAAACCGATATGGACTATTCTGAGATTGATCTTTGTGCAGGTAATGACGGGGGTAGAGTATCAATCGGAAGAGCTAGTGACAACAGACGCTTTCTTGATGGTGCTATACTCGAAGCACGTATCTGGACGGTTTGTCGTACAGAGGAACAACTTAAGGCTAATGCATGGGAGCTTCATGAACAAAATCCCGAAGGGTTATTAGGGCGCTGGGATTTCTCGGCTGGAGCTCCGACATCTTATATTGAGGATGGTACCAATTCGGATCATGAGTTGCTGATGCATATTTCGAAGTATGATAGCTGGAATGCCACAGAATTTCCTATGAGCAGATTTGGGGAAGCTCCCATTGAAGTACCTTTTAAATAACTTTTAAATTCGAAGAAAAATGAAAGCAATATTCAAGCTGTTGATATTGAACTTTTTGACTCTGTTTATCTTTCCGTCTTGCAGTGATGATGATAAGTCAAAGTCTGAATTGAATGACCCCATCAGTGGCAATATTTCTCCGGTAGGTTCATTTGCGGTAGAAGCTACCAATAACGAGAATGAACTTCTGGTGAAATGGACCAATCCCAGTAATCGCGACGTGGATATGGTAGAACTCTCTTACAGGGACGTGGAAGCGAGTTTGTCTCGTGCTACCGACTTCTCGCCGGGACATATCATAATACAAGTAGAGCGTGATGTCACACAGGAATATATGTTGAAGGTTCCTTATTTTGCTACTTACGAAGTTTCTGCCGTAGCTATCAGCAAAGCCGGCAAGCGATCGGTACCCGAAAGCCGTGTGGTGATGCCTTATCATGAAAAGGTGGACGAGCCGGAACTGAAACTGCCGGAAATGCTGGACCGTGCACATTCTTACATGACTTCTGTCATTGGATATTATTTCGGCAAGAGTTCCAGAAGCTGCTGGCGTAGTAATTATCCTTATGATGGAAAAGGTTATTGGGATGGTGATGCGTTGGTCTGGGGACAAGGCGGTGGGCTTTCGGCATTTGTTGCTATGCGTGATGCAACCAAAGAGAGCGAAGTGGAGAATCTTTACGGTGCAATGGATGATATGATGTTCAAAGGAATACAGTATTTCTGTCAGCTGGATCGTGGAATCCTGGCTTATTCCTGCTACCCGGCTGCCGGTAACGAACGTTTTTACGATGATAACGTATGGATCGGGCTCGATATGGTCGACTGGTATACGGAAACGAAAGAGATGCGTTATCTGACACAGGCAAAGGTGGTATGGCGCTACCTGATCGATCACGGTTGGGATGAGACTTGCGGAGGAGGTGTACACTGGAGGGAGTTGAACGAACACACTACCAGCAAGCACTCTTGCTCTACCGGACCTACTGCTGTGATGGGCTGTAAGATGTATCTGGCAACTCAGGAACAGGAATATCTCGACTGGGCGATCAAATGTTACGACTATATGCTGGATGTATTGCAAGACAAGTCCGATCATTTATTCTATGACAATGTACGCCCGAATAAGGATGATCCCAATCTGCCGGGTGATCTTGAAAAGAACAAGTATTCCTACAACTCCGGACAACCATTGCAGGCGGCCTGTCTCTTATATAAGATTACCGGCGAACAGAAATATCTGGATGAAGCGTATGCGATTGCTGAAAGCTGTCATAAGAAATGGTTTATGCCCTATCGTTCCAAAGAGCTGAATCTTACTTTCAATATCCTTGCTCCGGGACACGCTTGGTTCAATACGATCATGTGCCGTGGATTCTTTGAACTTTATTCTATAGACAATGACCGTAAATATATCGATGATATCGAAAAGTCAATGATTCATGCGTGGAGCAGTAGCTGTCATCAGGGTAACAACTTGCTGAATGACGATGATCTGAGAGGGGGAACGACCAAGACCGGTTGGGAAATACTCCATCAGGGGGCATTGGTTGAATTGTATGCCCGGTTGGCAGTACTGGAACGTGAAAACCGATAGTTGAATGATTCCCGTTTAGGGAAAATAAGAAAATAAAAAAGCCATCCCCGGAATAGACGAAGTAGGGATGGCTTTTTTTGTAGTGTGCTTACTATTGTTCGGCAGACTATGTTCCGTGAGTTTTTGGAAAGGTTATTCCTTGACAGGCTCAGCCGGTTTGTCTTTGGATGCAGTGTCAGTAACGACTGTATCGTTGACAATAGCGGTCGGTGCACTCAGTTCTGTCTTAACAGGTTCCTCGCTCTTGGTTACAGTATCTTTTACTACTGTATCATTAACGATAGCTGTTGCATTAACTTCTGCCAGGGCTGTCGCAGCTTCTGCAGAGTTCTGAGCCTTAACAAGGAATGAACCACCACAAACAAACATAAACATTGCTACTACTAATACTAATT
>ERZ773157.1317-NODE-1317-length-23902-cov-15.937351_pt1 | contig 23902 bp, 18 predicted proteins | sample MGYA00511480_ERZ773157 | MGnify/ENA primary metagenome ERZ773157 (study PRJEB29015, sample SAMEA2737863) | human gut metagenome | biome: human gut; feature: human-associated habitat; material: faeces | place: China | collected 2012 ... | reverse complement strand
CTATGGAGATGGAAAAAGCTGGGTTGGACATCCCTTTGCTGATTGGTGGTGCAACGACTTCGAAAATGCATACGGCTTTAAAAATAGCTCCGGTCTATCATGCTCCCGTGGTTCATCTGAAAGATGCGTCTCAAAATGCCGGGGTTGCTGCACGTTTGCTCAATCCTAAAACAAAGGAAGAGCTTGCGAGGGAGTTGCATGAGGAATATCAAAAACTGCGTGAGAAGAGTGGGAAGCTGCGTCGTGAAACGGTGTCTTTGGAGGAAGCTCAAAAGAATAAACTGAATCTGTTTTAATCATAAGTTTATGAAAAGATATTCTATTTTGTGTATATTGGCCCTGTTGCTGGGTACTTTTGTCTCTTGTACTTTTACTCAGGAAAAGGAAGAGGGGAGCGGAAATGTAGCCTTGGATAATATTTTTGCCCGTAAAAGTGTACGTACTTATTTGAATAAAGGAGTTGAGAAAGATAAAATCGACAAGATGCTTCGTGCTGGAATGGCTGCTCCTTCCGGTAAAGACACGCGCCCCTGGGAATTTGTGCTAGTTACCGAACGGGCTTCTCTCGATTCGATGGCTGCGACATTGCCTTATGCAAAAATGCTCGCGCAAGCACGTTATGCAATTGTGGTTTGTGGAGATTCTGCCCGCTCTTCTTATTGGTATTTGGATTGTTCAGCCGCTGCCCAGAACATATTGCTTGCTGCCGAGGCGCAAGGGCTTGGTGCCGTTTGGACGGCTGCATATCCATATGAAGACCGGATGGAAGTGGTACGGAAATATACGGCTCTTCCTGAAAATGTTCTTCCGTTGTGTGTCATTCCTTTCGGTTATCCTTCCACTGAACAGCAGCCTAAACAAAAATTTGATGAGAATAAAATACATTACAACAGATACTGATAGAATGACATCGGGTATTGGTTGTAAGAATTCAGGTGTTAAGTAGGGACATTCAGTAAATGTCTTTAAAAACATAAAATGGCCTATGAAGATGCTTTGTTCATATCATCTCATATGCCATTTTTATTATCTATTTTTTCTCTCTGACCTAAAATCTTCTCCTTTTGGGCATGATGTTCCGGAAGAAGCCTGAGACTTCTTCTAACAGATTCTTTATACTTATGCTATGCAGCTTTCTTCTGTCCGTTTTTGATTTTATCAATCATCAATATTGCGTTTGCCGTATGTATCCCAAAGAAAATCCACAGGATTTCTGTTTTCCTGTTCCGTGCTTTGATTTTCGATAGCGAATAATGCTGTTTTTGCGTACCGAAACTGCCTTCAAGCCTGGTGGCTCTTTCCCTCGAGAGTTCACTCCTGAGAACCTTCCTCACCGCCTCGTCCTTTGCAGCCCTTCCCTTGCGTACAAAGGAGGTTGATATCCCATATTTTGTACAGAACTTCCTGTTGGCATTATTGGCGTATATGGAATCGGCGGCCACACATCTGACCCTCACATTCATCAGTTTCTGATGCATATGGATACAATCCTTCAGACGTATGCCCTCATTGAATGCCTTGAAAGAGATGTGCTCGATGAACGAGATTCCGTCTATCTGTATGTTATTAGCCTTTGCACCGAACTCGACAGATTTTGTCTCCTTGCCCCTTACGATAGGGTGTACGTAATGACGGTCAATACTGACAATACGGTCACTGACCTTCCTGCCTTCAAAGAGTTCCTTTTCCTGTACAAGGACCTTGCTGATTATGGAAAGCCGTTTCTGATAATCCTGTGTATATTTGAGTAAAGAGCCGTGTTCTCTGTGAATGTCATCCCGTTGTATGATGAGTTTTTCCAGGAGTCTGATCATGCGACGCTTCAGCATTCTTGTCCTCGAAGCCTTCCTCTTTCTTTTCTTACAATAGGACAGATAGGATGCTGCAACATCTGTGTATTTGTTACGGGGACGCCTTATGCCGAGTTTCCCACAATGCATGCAGACATGCCGGTAGAGCCATGCTTTCCCAAAGGAGCTTCATGTCCGTAGGGAAACGCATATGACTTTCATAGCATGTGGCATCGGTCATACAGACGTGAAGGTTCTCAAGATAAGGCTTCCAGTGTGAGGCAAGAATCTTCTGAAGGGAGTCGATGTCAAGACGGGATGCAACCTCATTACGGATAGCGCTGATTATCTTGTAGTTGGTTATAGGGCAGGACGGGTCTATCATGATACCGCAAAACAGCTGATAATGTATGTTTCCGTTAAGATGTTCTACCAGCAGCCTGTCAGAGAATCCGGTATAAGCCTTCAGTACCATAAGGGCTATCTTCGCGGAAGGACTGAAACTGTTCCTGCGACCCAAGCGGGATTGTGAAAGGCCTGTCTCTTTGGCTATACTCTCGAACGGAAACACGGAATGAAGACTGCCAAGTTCACTCGCATGAAAACTCTTACGATATTTTTCCAGAATATCGAATTCTGGAAACCCTAAAGTAGGGTGAATTTCTGAAATATTTTGTATCTTCGCCATATCTTAGTGTGGATATTTCCCCCGTTTTGGCCGGCAAACCGTATTTTAGGGGGAATACCTAAAGATACAAAAAAGCCAACTAATTCGCAATACTTTTAGTATGAATTAGTTGGCTAATTTTATAGGATTTACTGAATATCCCTAGTTAAAACAGCTATGCACAATTCCTTTTATTCCGTTTTCAGGTCTATGGCATACAAATTGTCAATAATACCATCTGCTAAGCCAATGACCGGAACATGGATATACTCAGCTTTGACAATACCTGCAATTATCAGAAATATCCCAGCGGCGGGAACAATAACATCTGCACGGTCAGTTTTCAGATTAAATTCTTCCATGCGCTGTTCAAGAGTTAGAACTTTTAACTTATCATACAGCTCCTGCAAAGAAGTGATTGGCAAACGTGATTGTTTCTTATCCTTTTTATCAGCAAGACGATAAAGTTTATTAATATTTCCACCCGAACCTATAATATTGACACCTTGAAAATCAGCAGTTAAACGAGTCAAGTCACTTTTCATCTGTTCCCAACTACCTTCTCTTACAGAATTGCTCAACATTCGGACGGTACCTATATTATATGATAGAGACTGTACCAACTCTCCGTTGATGAGAAAATTTATTTCCGTACTTCCCCCACCGACGTCTACATATATATAGTTTCCGGCACGGTCTTCCAAACACTCGATATGATTGTTATAAATCATACGTGCTTCCTCTTGACCGTTAATCACTTCAATGTTGATTCCCGTATCTTTCCATACCTTTTTGATTACAGACTTGCCATTTTGGGCATCACGCATGGCAGAAGTGGCACAAGCCCTATAGTTTGTCACTTCATAAATTTTCATCAATTGTCGGAAAGCCTTCATCAACCTGCGCAATTTCATCACCTTTGCATCCGACACTTCTCCCAAGGAAAAAACATCAAAGCCTAAACGTAGAGGTACACGCAGGAGCATCACTTTGGAAAGGCGCTTATTGGCTAGATTCTCATTATTCTTCACCTTTTTGATTAACAACCGCACTGCGTTAGAGCCGATGTCAATAGCTGCGTAACATTTACTATCAGTCATTCGTTATATGTGATTTGTAATACTTATATAGTTCTTCTTGCGAGCGAAAAGATTCTTCGGTATCCGTTGTCCAAAGGCAGTTCTTACCGCTTCCGTCGACAACGCTACCCTGACAATTACCCCGGAGTCCAAAATCAATGACTTTCCATAAATCCTCCTTGATTCGAGAATCATAAACGGGAGTGATTACTTCCACCCTGTTATCCAAGTTGCGCGGCATCCAGTCCGCCGAACCGATAAAAGTCTTATTCTCTCCACCCGCTGCATAAATCAAAGAAATCTTCAAAAGATCGCAGCTTAAAGAAAATGAACAGATTTGTATAGTGATGAACAAAAAAGAGGTGCATCGTGCATTACGACACACCTTCTTGTTGATTTATATCTATATAAACCTATAATTTAAATTAGATATTCAAACTTTTGATATCAATTTGATTGAATGTAGATAAAATATAAAGAACAAGTCTGATGAATCCTCAAATTCAATAAATTGACTCATGGCCATCACAATCTATTTGGCTATTCATGCCACCGTTATTGCTTATTCTAACTCTTCAAAAGAGTAGGAACAGCGTGCAGGCAAAAGATCAGTCCATGAATTACTATCGATAGCATCTCACAGAGAAATGGTATATTTCAGTCCTTTATCGGGAACCACAATAAAGTTCGTTACCTCGAAATTTACATCGCCACCTTTGATACCCTGTTTAAACCCGATACGGACAGTGTAACGCGTATGTGGCTTTAAGGTCATATCCCGGAAATACACCAATAAAGTGTCATGCGCTGTCTTTTTCAGTTTCAAAACAAGATCCGTCACATTGGTGATAGAGAGCGTCACTCCTTGCTCATTACGACTTACCTCTTCAATCTTCACGCACTTTTCAAAAAAGGGACGAAGCAAGTCTTCTCGTCCTATCAGCAACTCATGAAAATAAGCAGCAGTACGGCGATTGTCTAAAGCTTCGCGGATACCTTGCAAAGAGCGTTCCTTCGCAAAGACAAACGTCATGGTACGGTGTTCTCCTTTCTCAAAGTCGTAATCAGTCTGAATCGGCTGATGAATATCGGAAGTACCGATCATCGTAAGGTTTTTATCCAAACACCACTGAATGGCTTCAGGCATATACAAATGACCGTTTGCCACTTCGATACCGTGCATACAGCCTTCTTGATAGAGTGCTGTATGTTCTGGCCACCACTTGGTCGTATCCGGTTGTTGACTATCCCATTCGGGATGGTTCCAAAACATAAAAGCGCCCTGCTTTTTGGCTTCACGAAAAGCATCCTTGTAGTCTTTTTGTTCCAATGGATTGGAATCAGACAAGAAGATGGCATTAAAGTGTCCGGGTGCCATGGCTCGCGTAATCTCACTGCCCTTAATCAAAAGTATCCCCAACTTCTCAGCTTGTTCCCGACAAAGGTCGAACGAACGGTTATGATCCGAAACAACATCCTGTTTGTGAGGGCGGTACTCAATATGTTCTGTCAGTGAAATGGCATCCAGTCCATCCCGGTAGGCTTCATCTACACGCACGGTAGGCCAAACCAGACCATCGGAGAACACAGAGTGCATGTGAAAGTCACACTTCAACGTGGTATATCCGTCCAAATCAGGAACCTGAATTTCATTCCGGCGTTGCGCCTGTCCACTCATCAAGCAAGTGGTCAAAAGGAATGCACTCACCAATACTTTCTTTACTTCCATATAATCTATTAATTTAAATGATGAATTTACTATTTCCAAGCAGGGTTTAGAGGCAATAAAGCAGGATTATCCGCATACCGACAAAGTTCCATTTGGCTGATTACTGAATGCTCCATCAATCCACATCCTCTCCAAAAAGACATTGGCGCAGCGACGGATAAAAGTGGCACACTACCCATGCCGGAAAGGACTTTTGCTCTATGATTCATGTATTTGATGATATATGCCTGTTATTGATATGGTGGCAAAAATACCGGCATCATATTACATAGCAGTTAAGTGGCAGAAACGTTTCAATGACAAAATAAAGTACGTTTTTTTACATTAATCGATTACAATCCACCTACCCGGAACCTCTCCCCGAACTCCTCATACTTGGCAACGATACCTTAATATATACGAGCGGTCATCTTTGACTTACCGGTTTTTTTATGTAACATTTTCTTAACGCTTTCGAATTTGGAACTTAACCAGTTTCGCTTTCCCTGTAATACGGATATGCCTTACTTTGCGACCGTTTTTAAGAGTTATTGACTACTTGTCAACAAAGGATTTTTAGTTATTAAATATTGTTATATGAAATTACGTTACTTACAGATTGCATCGTCTATCTGTATTACATGCTGTCACTTAGGGATGTCTCATCCTGCTCTTGCATCACAGACTTACAGCAAGATGTTGACCAAAGAGTATGTTGTGACAAAGAAGAATGTCAACGGTACCATTGTTGACAAGGATGGAAACCCACTGATTGGAGTAACCATCTTTGAGAAAGGTACAGACAACGGATGTATCACAGATTTCAACGGCCAATACCAGCTCTCGCTATCCAATCGGGATGCTGTCATTGTCATCTCCTACGTTGGATACAAGACACAGGAACTGAAAGGAGACCAGCTGGTCGAGAAAATTGTGCTCGAAGAAGATGCAGTTGCGCTGGATGAGTTGGTCGTTGTCGGATACGCCGTCCAGAAAAAGAAAGAACTGACCGGTTCAACCTCCTCACTCAAGGCCAGCGACAAAAAGCTTTCGGTAACAACCAGCTTGGACCAGATGATGCAAGGTAACCTGAGCGGTGTAAACATTACGAACGCATCAGGTATGCCCGGTGGAGCTGTCCGTGTCAGCATCCGTGGTGTAGGGTCTATCAACGGCTCAAACGAACCATTGTTCGTCATTGACGGTATACCTGTAAGCAACTCGGACAATTCAGGCGTCAACGGACGCTTTGGTGGTAGCGTGCAGAATCCGCTGTCCATGCTCAATCCCAACGACATCGAGTCAATAGACGTACTGAAGGATGCAGCGGCAACGGCCATCTATGGTTCGAGAGCTACCAACGGTGTTGTGATGGTCACCACCAAGAGAGGAAAGAAAGGCCAACGGACAACCGTAAATCTTAGTGCTTCATACGGTTTGCAGTCACTTCCCAAGGAAATCGAAATGGCTGACTCGGATCTTTACCTTACTGTTCGTAACGAAGCCGTCAACAACTACAATACCCAAAACAACCTGAAACCGGGAGACAACCTCTACAAGACTCTGGAAGTCAACCCCCGTCCGGGACAACCCGATACAGACTGGATCGATCTCATTACTCACGACCAAGCAGCCGTACAAAACTACGAGGTTTCGGTTTCCAGCGGTAGCGAAAAGACGCGTTTCTACTCTTCTTTGGGATACTTCGACCAGGAAGGTATTATCCTTACGAACCGATTCCGGAGATATTCACTCCGCACCAATGTCGACCACGACATCTCCAACGCCTTCCAGACTGGGGTGTCCATTGCACTCAGCAAAACCATTAACAACCGCGTTCCCAATGACAACGTCGGCAACGGCATCTTTACACGCTCCATCGAGCAGCGGCCGTTTGATGTGCCGTTCAAAGAAGATGGAAGATACATGATTGGAGGCGTGGATATTCCACGACACAACGGGATCCAGGTCCTAAATGAACAAAAGTCCAAAAACGAATGGTACAGAGTGCTGGCCAACGCCTACCTGACCATCAAACTGTTGGAAGGACTGGAATACAAGCTCAGCCTGAGCGGAGACATCCGCTATTCAAACGACTATCTGAAGCTGACTAAGGACCATCCCTACGGCAGTCCGAAAGGTGAGATTACAGACTATCGTTCGATGATGCAGAATTATCTGATCGATAATACATTGACTTATACCAAACAGATCAAGGACTTCAATTTCACGGCATTGGGAGGGTACTCCATGCAAGAAATCAACACAGATGCCAGTTCTATTGTCGGCAAGGACTTCCCGTCTTCACAATTTGACTACATCAACGCGGCAGGTAGAATCAACAGCGCTTCTACCACCGGAGGAAAGAATCGACTCATCTCTACCTTCTTCCGATTGAACATGGGTTATGCGGACAGATACCTTTTCACCTTCTCTATCCGTGCAGACGGTTCATCCAAGTTCGCTGACGGTAACCAATGGGGTACCTTCCCATCGGTGTCAGGTGCTTGGCGCATCAGCAACGAATCCTTTTTTCCAAAAGACGGAATCATCTCGGACCTGAAGCTGCGTGCCAGCTGGGGTATGACCGGTAACCAGGAAGGAATTGGAAACTATGACTCCCGTTCACTGGCAAATGGCGGACACAACTACAACGGCCAGGACGGCATTGCTATCACCACCCTGGCCAATCCGGACTTGAAATGGGAAAAGTCCGACCAGACAAACATCGGTCTGGACCTGTCGCTGTTCAATGACAGAGTCACTGTCGGTATGGACTATTTCATCAAGAACACGAAAGACTTGCTTTATGACCGCCCGCTGCATACTACAACTGGATTCTCATCCATTACCCAAAACATCGGCAGCATGCGAAACACCGGTTTCGAATTCAATGTAGAGAGTCACAACATCATGAACGACCGGTTCAGCTGGGATACACAGTTCAACATCTCAACGATCAAGAACAAGCTGACCTCACTGATTGATGAAAAGCCCATTCCTGTAGGCAACCATGTCCTTCAGGTGGGACAACCCATCGGATCCTTCTACATGTATAAAATGGATGGTATCTATCAAGATAATCAAGAGGTTCCTGAAAAACTTTATGCCAAGGGGGTTCGTGCCGGTGACATCAAGTACGCAGACAAGGACAATGATGGTGATTTGACACCCGCCGACAAGGAAATCGTCGGAAAGCCCCTTCCGGATTTCTTCGGTGGTCTCACCAACCGGTTCAGATACGGCAATTTCGACCTGACCATCTTCAACACTTTCTCCGTTGGCAACGATGTCTATGCTACCGGTATGGGTGGTATTGATGCCGTTGGACACAACAACTACGGCATGCGTAAGGACATTGCTGCCAACCGATGGACCGGCCCCGGCACAAACAACTCGATACCTCGTGCCATGATCAGCACGCACAACACACAGGCATCTACCTACCTGCTTCATGATGGCTCATACTTCAAATTCAAGGATGTGACACTGGGGTATACCCTTCCGTCAAACCTGACCCAGAAGCTGAACATCAGCAATATGCGTGTGTACCTGTCCGCACAGAATCTGTGGACCATCAGCTCTTATCCTGGATATGACCCTGAAGTCAGCTACTCAGTCAACAATTCCAAGACAATGGGCGAGGATGCCATGACCGTTCCTCAGTTGCGTACGTTTGTCTGCGGCTTCAATCTTACTTTCTAAATATAATTCATTTATAATCGATATTCATCATGAAACTAAATCATCTGATATATACATTAATGCTGGGCACCGCGTTGGGTACCAGTTCCTGCTCCTGGTTGGATCTGGAACCTGCAACGGCCGTCTCACCCTCCATTCTCGGACAAGGTGAAGTGGAACAACTGCTAACCGGTACCTACCGCTCGTTACAGAACGACCCGGGTCGCGACACCTGGGTACTCTTTGACATGCGGGGCGAGAATCTGATCAATACCTACCTGAGCGGTTCCAATGACTTTGTAAACAACGAGATACCCTCCAATAACGGTACGCTGCTTACGATGTGGCGTGGTTACTACAAGGCCATTTACAATGCCAATACCACCCTTTCCATCCTTTCCAATTTGGAGCCCAGTGAAAAGAACACCCATATAGAGGCACAGGCTCGTTTCCTCCGGGCATACGCCTATTACTGTCTGGCCACACGCTGGGATGGTGTTCCCATCATCAAGGACAATACCCTGGAGAACGTAAAGCGTGACAAACAGTCCGCTGTGTTCAACTTCATCAAGGAAGAGTTAAGTTTTTGTATCGATGAAGGACATTTGAAACCTTTTGGTGAAACTTCGGGCGCACCCTTCACGGTAAGCCTCGAAGCAGCCCAAGCTCTGATGGCACGCTTGGCCCTGACAACCGGAGATATGGAAACGGCCAAAAATATGGCTGAAACGCTGATCGCAAATCCCAAATTCAAACTCAGCGAAAACTACGACAACATCTTCACGACAACCAACAACAGCGAGATAATCTTCAGTTTCCGCAACAACACTAGCGAAGGAGGCCAGAACTTGTACGCCCTGTTCACCACCTACAACTCACCGATGAAAGGAAGCTGGTTTCTCTGCCCGTCTCCCGAATCGGAGAAACTGTTCGAGGATCCGGCTGATACGCGCAACAACACCTGCATCACTACGCTGGAGAGCGTTTCCGAAACCTATATCATCATGAACAAGTTCAGAGATTTTACGCCGCTCATCGTTTCACGTATTGCAGAAATGTACCTGATTAGTGCGGAAGCACAAGGACGGAACGGACTGAATAGACTGAACGAGCTGCGCCGTTCAAGAGGATTGAATCCGTACAACAACTCGGATATTGCTTCGGAGGAAGACTACCAGAAGAAAGTAGCCCTGGAACGCAGAAAGGAACTTTACTGTGAGGGCTTCCTGTTTTTTGACCTGATTCGTACCAACAAGATTTCCGAAGAGGTAGTGTCCATGAACGGAAAGACAAACCTTTATCTTCCCTTGCCGGAATCAGAGGTGCAATACAATCCCAACCTCAACGAATATAACTGATAAACCAATCCCTGTTATTCATCGTTGCCCTGCTCGGTCGGGATACTGTTGGTTTCTGTTGGGACAGCCTGCCAACCTCTGTTTCGATTGGAATGTGAAGGGCAACGGAAATAGTCACTATCGGGCGTTGGGAATACCCCAACGCCCAACTTTTAATGGATTCTCATGAAAAAACTGAAAACCGCCTTTATTTCCCTACTGTGCTTGTCTTGCATGACAATATCCAACAAGGGATCAGCTTCAAACCCGGTACTGCGTATTTCGGACGGGTGGGTGGCAGACACCATTGCGCCGGCACTGATACATTACCGATTCGCCGGATATGACTCCATCAGCCAAGCGCACCAAAATGTAGACGTTCTCGAGGTCGACCTGACCTCCCCAAGTTATGATATACAGCTTGTTTACGAAGAGCATGGGGATTCCCTATCTTCTGTAGCGGAACGCAACAATGCGGCTGCCGCCATCAACGGAACCTACGAGGCCGAAGCATCGTTCATCAAAATCGGAGGTAGACTCCTTGCCCAAAACCGTTTGGACAGCACACACATTCGATACTGGAAACACGAAGGTGCCTTCCTGTTCGATGACGACAACAAGAACATCGACATCCGATTTGCCAGCGACTCGACTTTTCTTTCACACCCCGCAGCAAACATTTTATCCGGTGCTCCCATGTTGATAGACAACAACGATCCTGTAGGGCTGAATTTTACCGGAAACGTAGAAGGAATGGACCTGAACAAGCTTGATTACGAAGACTTCAGAAGGCACCAGGGAGTGAGACACCCGCGGACAGCGGTAGCACTTACAGAGCATAAGAAACTGCTTTTGATAACCGTTGACGGAAGAAGTACCCAGGCGGCAGGAATGTCTGCAAACGAACTGACCCGATTTCTACTTACTTACTTCTGCCCCCAATCAGCCTTGAACCTGGATGGTGGAGGGTCCACTACCATGTGGATTGCCTCTTCAGAGCAGCGAGTAGGAGGGGTCGTGAACCATCCGACTGACAACAAGAAATTCGACCATGCGGGACAACGCAGAGTAACCTCGTTCATTGTCATCAAATCATCTGAAAACCATGAATAAATATCTCAGTTTCATCTTTGCTTCAGTGCTCACACTCACGGGCGTACAGCTTTCCAAAGCCAGCAATCCATCGGATTCCCTGGCCATCGTATCGGCCAAATGGGAGAGAACATCTTCACTGCAAGGCATCCAGTTGAAACAAGCTTCGATAGAAGGCCTGTTTGGAGGCAAGCAATCCATCAGCATCCTGACCATTGGAAGAGCGGAAGGCTATACAGCCTTTATTGCTACGACGGACTCGCTGACCACCACTAGCCAATTGGCTGAACAAAGCCGTTCTTCTGCAGCCATAAACGGGTCGTACTTCAGTATCAAGGAGGCTTCTCTACCTGTTACCTCCGTAAAAATGAAGCGGTAATAGATACGACAACTACCGAAGAAAGGCATTTGCGTGTCAATGGTGCCGTACACATGGTGGATAACAATATCCGGATCATACCATGGAACGACGAAAATGAGAAGAAAGGGTTCCCGCTGGATGGGGATATACTTGCGTCCGGACCGCTCTTGATGCAGGACGGCAAGACGTGTGACTTCACGACGATAGATCGGGAATTCTCAGAGACCAGACATCCCAGAAGTGCCATTGCACTCACAAAAGAAGGTGACATAATGCTGGTAGCGGTAGATGGAAGGGCAGAAGGGCACGCAGATGGAATGTCCATTGCAGAACTTGCCTATCTTTTGCGAATTCTGAAGGCACATTGCGCACTTAATCTGGATGGAGGCGGTTCTACCACCTTATGGGTGAATGGTCAAGTGGTCAACCACCCAAGCGACAACAAGAAATTCGACAACAAAGGAGAAAGAAAAGTCCACAACATCATAGCCGTTCGAAGATTGACAAATCCATAGAGTACAACATGCTTGCTCACAGACAAATCGGGGAGTACTGCATCAATCATGCAGGAACAGTCTGAACAGGGAGGCCCTCGAATGGCTTGAAAGGACGGGGAACGGGAAGGTGCACGGGACCACCCGTCTTGTTCCCCGGGAAGAGTTTGCCGTGGAGAAAGGCTTTCTCATGCCCTATCATGGGACGCCACAACCACCGCAGGAGGAGATGAGGGAATACCATGTCCGCAAGGACAATACAGTGCAGTACAGGGGGAATTATTACAGCCTGCCATGCGGAACTTACCGGAGCGGGCAAACAACCGTCTGGCTGCAGGAAACGGAAGGGAATGTGGAGCTGTACAACAAGGATACGGGGAAACTCATCTGCCGGCATGCGCTCTGTACCAGAAAGGGAAGGACCGTTTATGACGACTCCCACAGAAAACCGAGAAACGCCGGAGTGAAGATAGCCGAACGCATCCTTGTCCATGTGTCGGGCAACAGGGAGGTGGCCATGTGGATGGATAATCTGAAAAGGAGGAAGGAACGTTATTACAGGGATAATCTGGAGGTGATCCTGCGCATAATTCCCGGATATGACAAGAATACACTGAATACACCAGACAACATCTTTTTCACATGCTAAATGTTCTATCACATCCTTATCATGCTTTAGGTAGTGCTGTCTAATAAATCCCTTTTCTATATAAAATAGGCAATTACAGATATCACCTTCATTTAGAATTATATCACCTTTTTGATATTTCTTAGGCTGAATAATATCTGCAAAAAGGCGAATATTCTCCAACTTAAGTTTGCGATTAGGGCATGTTTCAGCTATAATCTGTTTTGCAATGTCAAATTGAATACTCATAGGCTAAAGTTATTTATATCCAACATTTTGTTTCAATTTTGGGTTCAAGTCTATACTTTTTTGTGGAATAGGAAAAACTGTGGTATACCCATTTTTCTCATCAGCCAGTTGGACTCGCTGATCGTATGATTTGTGATAAACTCCAAAACGCACCATATCTTGTCGTCGCCAGCCTTCCCATACTAACTCCAACAAACGCTCTTTCAATATGTTCTCAAGCGTAGCTTCTCGATATGGCATACCAACACGACCTCGGACTTCGTTCAACTCCAACGAGCCATCCTCACCATTACGTACCTTTGCCTCGGACTTCATCAGGAGAGCATCGGCATAGCGGAATAGCACGATGTCGTTATCCGGTTGTCTACCGTCGGAATGTGAGGTCCTATCAACCTCATATTTTGCCATACGAGCACCAGCTGTCTTGACATAGGAGCTTCCCGTAAGATTCAACTTTAGCTCCAATGGGAAATACTCCAACTGCTGTCCATTGTCCATCATTACAGGCTTTCCATCAACCTCTACGATGCCGGCATAGAAGTTCTTTTCAAAGCGAGCATCTACATCATCTGTGCCGTATCCGTTGGCTAAGACTGTTGAGATATTGGCACTGGTACCATTTTCCGATGAGCCCCCCAACGCACCGCCATGGTTGTAGTGTCGTGATCGGAAGAGATACCAGAACTGCGCAGCATAGAGGTTCTTATCCAACGGAATGGTGAATATGTTTTCGTTGGAGTTCTCGTTATGCACAGAGAAATTATAGCTATAATCGTCCTCCAACCGATAACCTACCTCGGCAAGTTTATTGCAATATTTGATACAGGTCTGCCAAGCGTTGAGTTTCTCACCATCGACGGTGAAAAATATCTCTTTACCGTTCCGTGGAACGCCATCAGTCCAATTATCATCACAATATATCTCGGCATTAAGAGCCAACTTAGCCAAAAGGAAATTAGCTACAGGTGTTGTTATACGACCATAGTAGTTACCCATCTTATTACTACGCTCATTTGGCAACAACTCGGCAACCTCCTGCAACTCATTCACGATAAAACGGAAAACCTCGCTACGCTCGCTCTGCACAACTTCATCCTGCGGTTGTTCATAGGATGTTACGATGGGCACTCTGCCATACATATCCATAATGTAGTAGTAGAAAAGTGCTCTCAGAGCTCGCACCTCAGCTTCGTAGGCCACTCTCTGCTCCTCAGATAGGTTATGGCTATACTTATCGATGATATGCAGAGATTTGTTCGATAACACAACAACCTTGTAGAGGTATTTCCAAGTATTGTAGAGTGGTAAATCATTAGGACTCCACTTATGCTGATACATATTCGTCCACAAACCTCCATCGTACCAGTCGCCACCACGAATAGGTATCATGGCTTCGTCTGTAGTAAGTGTGTTATAGTCATAAATCCCACGACAGGTCCCCTGTAAACCCTCACTGTCTGCACTGCCACCAATGTAATTGTAGAGCACAGCCACTGCATTAATATATATGTTGTTGGCATTGTTGTAAATGTCTTCTTCATAAAGTTGATCTCTAGGGTCTTCAGTAAGACAAGAGGTCATCATCGTTGCCAAAGCAACCATCAATATGTTTATATATCTTTTCATAACTGTAAGCGGTTAGAATTGAATACTAAGACCTAACGAATAGGTACGATATAAAGGATAGGTGCGTTTGTCGTCAATGCCCAAAGTGTTGCTTACTACATAACTGTTTATCATTGGAGTAAGACCGCTATAGCCTGTGATTGTTGCAAGGTTGCTAATGCCTGCCGAAAGACGCAATGACTTCACAGCCTTGGATTTCATTGGAATATTGTAGCCTATGGTAATATGTTCAATATTTACATAGTCACCTTTTTCCAACCAATAGTCTGAAACATTCTGATCAATAATATTTTTTTCAGGAGCACCCTTCAATACATTGTAGTCAGGGAATATAGACATATTGGTATAAGCCAAGCCCGTGCCATTGAATATCTTATGACCGAAAGCACCATTTATCTGCATGGCAATATCAAAGGACTTGTAACGGAAACTGATGTTTGATCCAATAGTTACCTTGGGGGTTGCCTGACCTGCTATATACCTGTCTCCGCCATCGCTAAAATCAATCTCGCCATCATCATTCAAATCTTCAATATCGTAACTGTAGCCACCAAGTTCATTTTCTTTAAGCCCTTTGCAGTGAGGTAGATAGAATACCCCCAATGGCTGACCTACAATCTGATATACTACATTATTGTCTCCACCGTTCTGACCTGCACCATAAAGCGAGCCAATCGGAGTAATATCTGAAGCTGTCATATGCATACCATTATACTCTCCACTAAGCGAAAGTAACTTATTCTTCTGGTAGGACATATTGAAGTTGATATTCATCTCCATATCCTTTCGTTGAATGGGAACTACCGAGATTCCTAGTTCGACACCCTGGTTAGACATCGAGCCGATATTTGCCATCAGTTTATCGAACGCAAAGGTCGGAACGGGAACATCATACTCATAGAGCATATCCGTTGTCTTTGAGTAATATAATTCCGAGGTAAGCATCAACCGATTATCCCATATACCTAAGTCAAAACCGATATTAAATGTTGAACGAGTCTCCCACTTAAGGTCCGGATTCGTGTTGCGTATACTTCCCATTGTTACGGTAGGTGCACCGTTGATGGATACGATACCATTCTCCTTTACGGTATTAAGTGTTGTATAGGATGTTATACCTCCAAGATTTCCTGACCGACCATATCCGGTTCTTAGTTTCAACATTGTTATAAAGTCAGTATCAGAGAGGAAGCCTTCTTTTTTTACATCCCAACCCAGTGATACTGATGGGAAGAATCCGAAAGTATTGTTATCGCTTACCATTGAAGAGCCATCTCCACGGAGTGCTGCCGCAATAGAATATCTATCCTTGTAACTATATGTGACACTACCCATTATTGAAGCAAGTGACGGGTCTTCATAGCTACTGCTCGTACCACCGAAAGGACGCGATGATGTTGCTCCGATGTTATTATAGGAGAAATCATTTGTTGTTATTCCTTTTGCCTGCACCCATAAACCAGTCCTTACCTGTTTAAGATATTCTGCGCCAACAACAGCATCAAGGTGTGAGTCTCCCCAAGCATTGTTATATGAGAGGGACACATTTGTAAAGTAGTCTTCACCCTTGAACTCTCCACGATAAACATTGCCTTGCGCCCACACCCATGTAGGACAAAATTGAGCATTTCCCGTAGATGAATATGAATAAGAGCCGAAAGCCGACAATATCAAATTGTCAAGGATATTAAATTTCAGCCCCAAATGTGTATTGAAATTCCGTTCTTCGGAGTCATTTTTCTCATAGAGGAGTGCTCCGGGGTGGTTGATGTGTGATGCAGCCGAGTTCTTCACCCAGTTGCCATTAACATCAGTTCCTGCTGGATATGTAGGATTCTGTGCAGCTGCCGAGTAAAACAGCATTCGTGTATCGAAAATGTCGTGTATCTTTGACGAGTAGCCATATACACCAAAATCGCCAACTAAGCGACCATCGAAAGCCTTTTGTGTAGCATCAAGTTTTACCACTAAATTTCGGTAATCGTTAACTTTGACAATTGTATTATGATCCATAAAACCGAACGATGCTCGATAGTTTGAGTTTTCCGAACCACCGCTAAAAGCCAAGTGATGCTGATGTATCAAGCCCGTACGAGTAATTACATCGTGAAAATTGGTGTTGTAGCCACCATTATTGTAATCTAATCCAAGTGCCTCTGCTGTAGCTATATACTCCGGGCCGTTGAGCATTTGCAGATGTTTATACATTGACTCGAATCCGTAGTTGCCATCATATGATATTTCGAAACCTCGCCCCGTTCCTTTCTTGGTCTTAATCTCAATTACACCTGAAGCACCACGGGAACCGTACATTGCCGTTTCGGTAGCATTCTTCAAAATAGTGAAACTCTCGATGTCTGCGGGATATATGGTAGATAGCGTAGCGATGTCAGATGTCACTCCGTCAATAATTACTAACGGGTCATTGCCACCCATAATGGATGTGGTACCACGCACACGGATACTATTCAGCATAGCGAGCCTGTCAGTCCCATTAGTGGTGACGTTCACACCGGCAGACTGACCACTCAATACATCCAAAGCATTATTCAATGGTCCCTTCTTGATATTCTCGGGCCTGATATGCTCTAATGATTTAGTCGCCGAAATGGTATCTTGTTTCTCTCTGATATTCTGTACTTGTGCATCAATTTTTTGAGCACTACAGATGAAGAACATTATGACAAGACAAAGACTGACTCTTCCCATCTTGATTCGTTAAATCTCTGTAGATTCCCCAGACCAGACAGTTAATAAATCTTATACGCAATGTATTATAAAGAGGGGAATTGGGAATCTGTACTATTTCCCTGCCTGTCCGTCCGCTTAGCCATTGTATATTTTTTTCTGTTATTTCATATCAGTGATGCTGATAATCCAGGCAAGAACAGAGTAAACATCTACCTCTTTTATACATAAATCCTTTCCAAGGACTTTATAAGCGCAACCATTAACTACATTACATTACAAAGGTAACAATAATTTGTCATTTGAAGAAATTTAGAAAAAAGAAAAAGTCATTATGCGTGATATTTTTTATTTAATTACGACATTTATCAAATACAAAAAATCATAGAAGGACAAAAATCTTTAAATGATTTGATTATAAACAAACTTTAAATAGTTAAATTGCAATAATACTATACCATGGTTGTTCTTTACCTTAATGTAATACTACTGTTATATATCTGGTCATTTATCTCCTTTTGTCGGATGCAAAGGTTGCCAAACCTCTTTTAGAAAACGAAAAGTTCAAGCGGTAAACCATTTGGAGCAGTTTCGTCCTCCGTTGGAGAGTAAACAGCTCCAAAACCTTTTCTTATTCATCGGCTTGGCTGAAAACTGCATCCGGCAACGGAGATAAACGACTGACGAAATAATAGCATAAAACAGCATAGCCCCCCCCTTAATAAGGCAATTTTATCAATGCTGTTTTCATTCTTTTCAGAGGACTATTATTTTCGACAGAGAGAAATTTGGCAAGCGGCAGATTTCACTCCCTCAAAAATAATAGATTTGAATTGCTGTCCTCTTGCCTTTATTGGAAATTGTAGTACCTTTGTAGTGGCTTGTGCGAACGAGCCAAGCAATGTGGAAAGATGGGAACATCGAACCATCAATAAAGTACCGAAAAGAGGGAAAATACCCTCTACCACCGCTCTTTGAGTGTTAAGAAATAATAAAAAGGTTAAATCTTCACCTTTTAGAATGTACCCCTAAAGGTTATGCCTGTAGACGGCTCGAAGGCTCGCCACAAGTCCACGCAGCAGTATTATCGGGATATACAGAAACTCTCCGACGACCTCAAAGCGGAAGTGGTGGATTTGCAACAGCAGAAAGAAACGGCACAGGAGGAACTAAGACGGGCGAAAAAAGAAATACAGACCGAGAAGCTGAAAGGGGCGGCAACCACCGCAGCCGCCAACATCGCCGAGAGTGTCGGTTCTCTTTTCGGCAGCAACAAGGTCAAGACATTGGAAAGGGAGAACACCGCCCTGCAAAACCGCATCATTGAACTTGAAGAAGAAGCCCGACAACGGGAACGACAACAAGCCAAACAGATGCAGGAAATGAAAAGCACATATGAGCAACAGAATGGTAAGCTGTCCGAGTTCGTGAATTTTGTCAAATGCTATTTCCCATACGTGGAAAAGCTGATACCGACAATAAATTTCCTGCGTGACCGCTTGGGTTTCGATGACGGTATTATCCGAAGACTATGCACTTTCAAGGATGTTGCCATTAAAGGTAAACTCTACTCTTCGGAGTTCAACCAAAGTTTTGAAACCAAGCGTTCTATCTGCGCCATCAAGGAGAATGAAAACGGAAAATTCGATTTCAATATTGACGGAGTTCCACACGTGAGTTGGTTCAGAAAAAAGATGAGCGAGTTTAGAGAAGCTATTGGAATACCGAAGCCAAGGCAAAATAGGGGTATAAAACTATAGTTCAAAGAAAACAGCCGAATAATCTACCTATATTGAATGGATTATCACGTTTTTTTGTATTTTTGCAGTTGGATTGAGATAACTCGTTCCAAGACATATTGCTCGATAGCTTCACAATCACCACTACAAGTAAAGAGCAACAACTAATATTGGGACTGCCCCGAATATGGGCGCAGACTTCCCATATTTAGTTGTGGTTTGTGGTGAACCGTGAAGCGTATGGCGAATGTCTGCGCTTTTTATCATTAAAAAAATAATAGATATGACTAAAATCACTAACACTTATGTTTTAGACAAGGCAAAAATGTCTGTATTGCTGTTAATTATGTTGTTTACGTGTCCTTTGGCTTTTGCTCAAAGTGAACCAGAAACAGCAAAGCCTTTAACTGATATGGAAGTTGTACGTAAAGTAGCATTTCTTGATATTGAAGGGAAATATTATGAAGATGTTACGATGTCTTTCAAGTCAATAACTCCTGACTATTTTATATCAGATAAATATAAAGTCAAAGTAAAAGTCGTTGATAAAAATGGAAAATCTATATATAAAAAGACTTTGAAAAATGTTTTTCTATATGTGTTTTCAAATGGTCAAATACAAGTGGGGAAAAAGAATTTTGACCAAATAGTCGTGCAAAAATCAAAATCGACAGATGAAAACATTGGCATAATTAGGGAAAAAGAAGGAGTTTATTAGTCGGTACTTATAAAATGAAACATTCACACACTTATCAACATTTTGCACTTAACACCGATAATTGCATCGTTGATATAAAGGATGTATATTATTCAAACGAACGATATTTTTGTCCTTATTGTCACAGTGAGATGATAGCTAAACGTGGAAATATCCGCCAATGGCATTTTGCGCATAAGGCTGACAAATGTTCTTACGACAAATATCTACATTCCATTGCTGAGATAATGATAATGAATTGGTTTAATCAGAAAGAGCATATCATATTATCTATGGATAGTTATGAAAAGTGCGACAAGTATGATAATTGTGTTTTCTATGACAAGATAAACTGTAAGAGGGTAAAGAAAGTGCAATTTGATTTAAAGACTTATTATTCAAAATGCATCCAAGAACATAGGTGTAGAGACTTTATAGCCGATTTGTATTGCGAAAACAAGACTAATCCTAATTTGCCTATTTTCATTGAAGTATTTGTAACACATGAATGCAGTCAAGAAAAGAAAAAATCGGGCATTCGTATTATTGAACTTAGTATTCAGTCAGAAGAAGATATTTTGGATATTGTAAATTCCACAAATTTAAATGAATGTGAAAAAGTTAAGTTGCACAACTTTAAACGTAAGGAAGTTTTAGCAGAGGACTTTGCGCAACCTTTTCAAAAATATATCTTACATCATACTTTGAAAAGCTATGTTGAACGAGATACGTTTACTTGTAGGAATTACAATCACCACAGAAAGGGAATCTATGAAATAAGTATGCCATATGATGATTGCATACCATATTTTATCAATAGTGGTGGTTTATATACAATTGGAAAAGTTAAAGCGTATCTTGATGGGTATTTAAAGAAAGATTGCCAATTATGTAAATGGCAAGCAGAAGATATGAGTGGAAGCAAGTTCTGCAAATTGTATAAAAAATGTGGTAATCCAAAATATTGCAATGATAATGATGTTTCAAAATGTTCAATGTTTAGAGAGAATACACTAATGATAAATGATGCCATCTCTGATTTTAATGAATATCAAAAAAATGATTCAGTGGACATTTGGAATATAGATACCCCATATTAATCAAGGGATAATTACCATCCCATTCAGAAAAACACGCTTGATGTTTTTCGTTTTTGGAAAAACATATTATATTTGCAGATGAAAGAGTTATTTGACAGCATAGCAACGTAAAACACTGAAATTCGCACAGTTGCTAAATCGTTACTTCTATTTCTCAAATAATTCGCTAAAAGTTTATTTCTCAATCGGTTAAGTCAAACCGAGAAAAATCTAAAATAGAAACAGTCTTGGGACAAGGCGGCTTTGGCATCACCTATCTTGCCACACAAGTGGCCTTAGAACGCAAGGTAGCTATTAAAGAATTCTTCATGAAGGAACATTGCAACCGTGACGTTGCAACTTCCCATGTATCAGTCGGTTCACAAGGCAGTCAAGAATTAGTAGCACGTTTCCGCCAGAAGTTCGTAAAGGAAGCCCGGATGATAGCCGGGCTGAATCATCCTCACATCATTCGTATCATTGATGTGTTCGAAGAAAATGGGACAGCCTACTATGTAATGGAATACATGGGAAATGGCTCTCTTGCAGAATATCTAAAAAGGAATGGAGCAGTCAGAGAGTCTGAGGCCCTCCATTATATCTACCAGCTGGCTGATGCCTTAAAGTTTATTCATCAGCACCAAATGAACCACCTTGACATAAAGCCAGGGAATGTATTGTTAGACAATAATAACAACGCCACCCTTATAGACTTTGGACTATCCAAACGCTATGACGGTGAAGGGCATCAAACCAGTACAACCCCTATAGGCATCAGTGCCGGGTATGCTCCAATGGAGCAATATAAGCAAGGAGGCGTCAGCACCTTTTCTCCTGCAACAGATATCTATTCTTTGGGAGCAACTTTATACAAGCTCTTGACAAATGAGACTCCACCTGATGCCAGTGATGTGAATGACGACGGGCTTCCTCCACTTCCACCGAGTATATCCCAATCAACGGCCGATACAATTGAGAAAGCCATGCAACCGCGCCGTAGAGACCGTCCACAAAGCATTGATGAATTTTTATCGTTATTGACTAATAACAATAAGCCATCAATGCAGTATAATGAAGAAGAATCTGAAACAACTATAATTCCCTCTATCTCCCCAAAGGCAGAAGAAGAACCGGGTTCACCCAACATTCCTCCCAAACGAGCCAATCATCTTTCAAACCGGGAAATATGGTTTATTGCAATATTAATATTGTTGGTAACCTCTATTTTTGTAATAAACAAAACAAGCTACAATGTGCCTGCTCAGAACTCTGATACAGCAGTTGCAATAGAAAATCCAATCCCTAATCTTCCGGCCCAACCAATTGATTTAGGATTAAGTGTAAAATGGGCAAGTTGGAATGTAGGTGCAAGTTCTCCGGAAGATTATGGAGGCTTATATGGCTGGGCAGACCCAACAGGAAACAATACATCTACAAATAATACTGATTATCCCAACAACAATCCACCCTCCAATATATGCGGCACCAATTATGATATAGCTCACATTAAATGGGGAGAAAACTGGCGTTTACCCACAAAAAATGAAGTGTTGGAATTATGCGAGAAATGTTCATGGAAATGGACTTCATATAAAGGGAGCAATGGGTATATGATAACAGGCCCCAGTGGAAATTACATTTTCTTACCAGCAGTAGGTCAACGCTATGGCACTAACATTGGCAGTCAAAAAAACTTTGGCTATTATTGGTCAGGGACTTTATACTCCACGGGATATTCAAACTACCTTTCTTTCAGCAACACCCAATATCAGCTAAGCTTCACCCTTCGCTATCTTGGATGTTCTGTCCGTCCCGTTTCAAAGTGACCAACATTTAAAACAAAATTCAAAGTTAATATGCAAGGAACTCAACAATCATTAAGAAAAGGTACTATTCTATCTGGTAATTCCTACAATTACAAGATTGAAGGTATTTTAGGCCAGGGGTCTTCCGGTATAGCCTATCTTGCTTCAATACAACTTCAAGGAGAGTTAGGTTGCCTAAATACCCATACACAAGTAGCCATAAAAGAATTTTTTCAGAAGAATTTCAATGGTAGGGAGGGCACTACTGTAACTTGTTCCAATGAAAAGGCTTTTAAAGAATATAAAACAAAATTCCTTCGGGAAGCCAAGAATCTTTCAAAACTCAAACATCCACATATTGTAGACATCCTGGAAGCTTTTGAAGCAAACAATACTTGCTATTACGTAATGGAATATTTAGAAGGCGGGAGTTTTGATTCTTATATAAAAGCAGAAAACGGTCTCTCCGAATCAGAAGCTTTGACATGCATCCGTCAAATAGGGGAAGCACTGCAATTCATGCATAACAATAGGATGTTGCATCTTGATCTAAAACCGAAGAATATAATGCGGCGTAAAGATGGTTCTATAGTATTAATCGATTTCGGTCTTTCCAAACAATACAATTCACAAGGAGAACCTGAAACAAGTACTGCCATCGGATATGGCACCCCAGGCTATGCCCCAATTGAACAAAGCTGTTATCGCGATGGAGAAGGTTTTCCTATAACAATCGATATTTATGCCTTAGGAGCTACATTATTTAAAACATTGACCGGAAAAACGCCTCCCAATGCTTCTAATATTATGAACTATGGCTTTCCGGAAGCCGAATTGCAAGAAAGAAACATCAGTAACAAGACCATTACTGCCATACGGCATGCAATGAAACCAGAAAAGAATGCAAGAACACAAACTGTAGAAACTTTTATCCAGGAAATTGAAGGAAGTCATGCAGAAGACACCACTCTTATTGAAGATAGTTCATTGATAGTTTTGCCGGAAACAAACAAAATAACCCTATCATTAGAAAAGTTATTCATGGGAAGTGATAGAAATTTTTCTACAGATATTATAATCACCGCAAACTCTATTGCACTTACCGTAAAAGCATTCACTATACCAAAAACGGCACTATAAAATATTTTGTGTAAATGTAAAATACGGGATTCAGTATGG
>ERZ773157.1311-NODE-1311-length-24026-cov-12.642777_pt1 | contig 24026 bp, 21 predicted proteins | sample MGYA00511480_ERZ773157 | MGnify/ENA primary metagenome ERZ773157 (study PRJEB29015, sample SAMEA2737863) | human gut metagenome | biome: human gut; feature: human-associated habitat; material: faeces | place: China | collected 2012 ... | reverse complement strand
GCTGTCAGTCGGAGACTTGACGGCATTGGTTTGAGTGACCACCTCCATTGTAGTGGGATTCGAGTCCTTTTGCAAGAACTTATTCGTATAATTTTCGGATTTCACAGTTTCGGTCATGTCAGGCCGATTCAAATTCATAGGCAAGCCTCCATATCCTTGTAGCCGGGTGACTTCTACACCCGGCAATTTTTGTTTTCCGACATTTTCGGGTTATCCGACCAAAAGTTTCATGCGTTCCAGTTTTTCCAGTGCGTTCTCCTTCCGCAAACTGACCCCAATGCAGGAAACCGGAACACACATTTCCAGCAGGCGGTCATAGATGCGGGCGTGGGTGGTATCCTGTGGGTGCCGTATCTCGTCCAGCGTCAGGTTGGTGGTGACGATCAGCGGCTTCCGGCTGCGGTATCGGCTGTCCACGATGTTGCAGATTTGTTCCAGTGCGTATTCGGTGCCACGTTCCATGCCGAAATCGTCAATGATAAGCAGGGGATAGCGGCAGAGCTTGTCCACAATATCATTTCGTCCGGAAAAGCTGCTGTTCAGCTCGTTTAGGATTCGGGCGAAGTTCGTCATACGCACAGGCACCTCCTGCTCCATCAGAGCGTTCGCAATGCACCCGGCAAGGAAACTCTTGCCTGTACCCACACCGCCCCAGAGGAGCAGTCCTAGGTTCTCTGAGCGCATGGCCTGCCACTGTTCCACATAGCAGCGTGCATGGTGCATCTGCGGGCTGCGGCCATTGTCGTTTTCAAAGGTCCAGTCCAGCATTGCCGGGTCAGAAAACCCTTCTGCTTTCAGCCGCCGTACAAGGTCGCTGTGCTTCTGCTGCTTGATAAGGGCTTCCTGCTTTGTCCTCTCGATGCGCTGGCAGCTGCATTCAATGGGGTGCTTGTTTTTGCCCATCAGGGCAATGCCCTTTGCAAAGAACTCTTCCCTTGGCGTGTGACATTTTCCGCAGTAAAGCAGACCATCCTCGCCATAATAATCCTCGGTGTTTTCGGGAATACTGGAAACGGACTGTTCTAAAATTTTCTCAATCGTCTTTATAGGCTTTCTCCCTCCTTGAATGTGTAGTCCGGGATGCCCGGTGCTTGCTTCTGTTCTGGTCTTTGCCGTTTCGCCCAGATGCGCAGGGTGGCGGCGTGGTCGGTGTACTTTTTGCCGGTTGACTGGATATAAGCCGAAAGCTGCTCGATCAGGCTATCTAGCCCGGAAAAGTCAGCTTTGAGCCGCTTATACTCTTTTTCCGTTAAAAAAACATTCCGATATTCTCCAAAGGCCAAATAAGCATCTGCTGTTTTTATCAGGTGGTTATCTTTCAGGTTGTTCTTATTACGTTGGTTAGTGGAACACTTTTGTTCCATGGAAGGTATCATTTCTGTTCCATCGCATAGGGCAGAATCGTTCCATGCAAAGGAACATTTTTGTTCTGTCGGGACTTTTACAAAGATGCTGTTGGGCACAGTAATGCGACCTCTTCTGCGCTCGATCAGATCGGCATCCTCCAGTGAGCGCAATGCACGTTTGATGCTCATGGTGCTGCAACGAAGGGCTTCGCTCAATGATGAAATAGGAAAAATTACATAGACGAAGCCGCGCTCATCCACCCAGTTATTCTTTTGAGAAAGGGTTGCCCGGTCAAGCAGCAGGGTATAGAGCAGTTTTGCCGTGTGGCTCAGGTCTGTATCCAGCAGAAAGCGGGCATAGGGCAGATATTGCGGTAAAGGTGTAGTGACGGTCAGGTAGTCGGAAATAGAATTCACCTCCAGCGTTTTACATAAAAATGGCACAAAGGTCTGCACTCCTGCTCCGGGCAAGCTGACAGGCAAAGATTTACGAATTTCTGCCCGCAGCTCGTCCAGCTTTTTCAACTGGCCACTTTGACCAACTGATTCCGTTACGGGTAAAATCAAGTGCCGGGTGGCGGCACCTGATTTTCAACGACCTTGAGGCGTTACAGATGAAATCAGTTGGTCATTTTGACCACCTGATTTTTACGGAGTAGGAGTGACGTGTTACAGATAAAGCCGAAGTTCTCAAAAAGATAACTCCGGTAGCTCTGCCACGGATGCAATCAAGTTATCATTTTGACAACTTGATTTTGATACGGCTAAAATCAAGTTCCCAAAGTGGGAACCTGATTCGGCAGGGGCTACAAATCAAGTTACGGAAAGCGTAACTTGATTTTAGATGACAGTCCAAATTCCCACTGTGGGGATTTGGGAGTGAGCGATTAGGCGTTACGGTAAAGTGGTACTTCCCAAAATAGGAAGCACCACTTTACTGGATAAAAGCGAGCGTAGATAAGGAACTTGACAAACTTTATCAGGTTCCTCAAAGAGAAGCGTGAGCCGTTACTTTACGCTTACGGTAGTCTTTCTGCCGACAGGCGTTGCTGCAATATCTGGCATCCGCCCGAATCGGTAAGAACTGCTCACCACAGCAAGGGCAGGTGTAGGTTCCGCGCTCAACGCGCTTTTTAAGACTTTTTCGCAAGTTCAGCATCTGGTGGCCGCAGGTCTGGAAGCTGCAATATTTGCGGTTCCGGGTCTGGGTGTAGATGACCTTGCGGCAGCATTCACACTGGATTCTGCGTACACTGGGGTCACCATCAATGAAATATTCCATCAGAGTGTCCTGATTTTCGCGTTCCCATTGTTCTGTTGTCATAGGCATCCTCCTTTGGCTGTGTGGTGGATAATGAAAAGCATTATTTGCCCAAATGTTACGGATGCGTGGCAGTTATCAAAATGGTGACAGCCGCTTTCGTGCAATAAAGCGTTGCGATTATTTGGTTGATAGTCAGAATGACCGCCAACCAAGCCTTCTCTGTTATGGCTGGGTGGTAAGTGGACAATTTGTCCATTTACCACTTTCAAATGGTGAGTTACGGTTTTCGTAACCCACCACAGAGCAATCGCATTACAGTAATCTGGTAAGTACCGGAAAGCAGCACTTACCAGATTTCACCGTGGCTTGACAAAATGTCAAGTCGAGGTTAAGTGTAACATTGATTTGGGCTGCGGCACTTTACCTTATGTAGACAAATTGTCCACATGAGGTGAGCCGTAACGCAGAAGGCTTTTCTAGTGAATGACGTTTTGCATCATTCACAATATCAACTGGCCATTTTGACCAGTTGATATTGGGTGTGCCGTTCTCACTGCGTGGATTTCCTGCCCCCTTCCAGCGGCGTTTTCCGGCTCTCCCACTTGGGGGTCATTGCCGGGTATCCCATGCAGACGGTCATGCGGTTTTCAAGGTTCGTTGCTGATTTGGCAATAAAAAAATCGCCACACAACAACCTGAACCTGACCATCCCTTCCGGGGATAGCCTTGGTTCGGGTTCGTTATGTAGCGATAAGAAAGTCAAAAACTTGCTCCGACTCCTTTGGGAGCCGAGCCGGAACTCTAAGTAAATATGTTATATTAAATTGTTGGAATAGACTACCACAAAAATCGAGCCGTGTCAACAAAAAGATTTGAAAATACGCCACTTTCAGCGGGTTGCAAGAAAAGGCGATGAAAACTTTGGCAAAAAGAGAGAGGGCTGGACGGTACCGGCCCCCTTGTGGGTCATAATGCCTTTAGAGGATAAGATGCACGGTCAGCGCAATTTTGTGCTGAATGTCGGGTTTGGGAGAAGCCCAACAAGCGTTTTTGAATTCGGATTTGTAAAATCTGATTCAAAAATTGCGAGTTGGTACCGGCTTGCCCTGCTTGTTGCGGATGCAAACACGAAAATTTTCTAAGAAGAAAAATAACCGTCCGCTTCAAGTTGAACTTGAAAACGGACGGTCTCAATTGCAAAATGATTTTCAAATCTGGGGAGCGCATTGAGAGGCTTCATAGTTGTAGCAAGCAGTGCGTCGTTCTCTCTGCACATCTCAATTGTAGCTTAGGTTTGGGCATCTGTATAGCTCACTGGCTGTGAACTTCTCAGAACCAACACAATTGTAGCAAGCAGGGCAGACGTATATACAACGTCCGCATCTGCAAGCAATGCTTTCGTCTATACAAAAACACTTTTGCGTTGCAAAATGCTTGCTGGGAATACCCAGGCCCTTGAACTGCACCGTTTCGGTGCAGGCTTAAAAAAGAACTTGGTACTCTTTTTTTAATGGAAGATAGTACTTAGCACTGTAATCGTGAAGGCGTTTATCATATCAGGGACGGCGAGGAAGCCGTAGCCGCCGTCAATATGATGGCAAGTAATGGAATCTGGTACAGATTCTGATTTTTAAATGCGAATTGAAATTCTGCATTGAAAAAGTACGTACTAGAAAATCCCAGGCCGTTAAACTGCACCTATTAGATGTAGACTACGCGATGGCACTATTTCTTTATGCAAGGTGCTGTCGCATTTTTTTTTTTTTGGAACAGTCCCGTTTTTTTCTAAAAAATGAGCCTGTTCCGACTGTTATAGATAAGATCGTGGCTGTTCAGTAAAGAAAAATGGTTAGATGGATATAACTCGAAAATCTTGAAAATTTATTCCAGTGAAAGAAAAAGTTATGACTGCTAAACTAATTACAGTGCTCAACCAAATCCCTCTGAACCGGGAGGATGGGCGCAGACCGAACATTTGACTTTTCAGGAAAGGAGAAAGAAAATGAACATCAAACATCCCTTCGTAAAGCCCGAGATCGAGTGCACGCTGGCGGCGGGCTGCGCTGTGACCGGCGAGCCCTTCGCCATCGAGCTGGCCCACGTCAATGGCCGTCTGACCATGGTGAGCGCCAAGCCCATAAAGGCGGGTGCGGGCGGCGGCAGCGGCGGCCTGAAGCCCGCCCTGACCAGCCTCGACCTTAGCGACGGCATGGACACTGGCCGCACCTACCACTGCCCCCACTGCGGCAACAAGAACATCGTCCGCTGCGGCAAGTGCCACGGCATCACCTGCTATGACGGCAGCGGCAGCTTCGTCTGCGTCCACTGCGGCAACAGCGGTGCCGTCTCCGGCACCATCCAGCGCATCGAGGTGCAGCGGGTGGGCGTCAAAGCCGAACCCGGTGTCAAGCGTGAGCCCGGCGTCAAGGCCGAGCCCGGCTACCCCAAGCGCGGCCCCCGCTGGTAACGGGGCGGATAATTTATTCCCTCGCCTACTTGTGGGCGAAAGCGTATACTTGCATCAATCCGAGGGGGGACACCCCCTCGGGAAAAGAACATCAACACCGACAACGAAAGGAAAAACAACATGAAATCGTATATTATTAGTAGCTCCGACGTTAAGTATGAGACCAACATCAGCATGGAGGACACCCCCCTCGAGATCGTCAAGAACTTCTGTGAGGAAAACCCCGACGACGCCCAGTACATCTTCAGCAACGAGAAGGCTCATCAGCAGTTGTTGCGCGACGGCGAGCTCGATGAGGCCGTCTCCGTCTTTGAGCTTCGTGACGTTGAAGGCCACCCTGTCCGCGCGGAGTGGGGTGAGCCCCTCTGCCAGCAGCCCGACATCAAGGAGGGCATTGCTGAGCTGGAGGCCGAGGATATGCCCATCTGCTTCGTCTGCTCTGTTGTTGCCATTGTGGCCTGAGGAGGGATGAGAGATGGACAAGTCCTTCCTCCTCGCCGAGAAGGCGGGTCACCTGCTGGGTGAGTGTCTGGGAGGTGCTGTCGTGACCACCTCCTACAGCCAAGATCACAATGACCTAATCTGGGAGCTGAGTGGCTACCCGATTTATGGCACCCACGGCACCGGCAAGGTGTACATCGTCTTCCCGGCCAAGACCTTCTATGTCCGCGCCGGGGATGTCAAGTACTGCCCCATGGCGCAGGACCAGGTGCGGCTGTGCCAAGGCAGTCTCGACAAGCCCCTGGCTCACCCTCATATCTACAGCGGCAGCGCGCACCCCTGTTGGAGCGAGGGAAGTCGTGCCAGCGTCGCGGACTTCCTCGCCACTCTCATCGAAACATTGACCCTCTCCAACGTTACCTCCAAGAGCGTCAGCTATGGCCGGTGTGCCTCCGGTTTGCTGGGTGTAGGTCAGGATGCAATTTGCCACTCGGCTATGCAGATGAAGCGTGTCTACGCAGCTTTCCGCCCTCTTCCTATAGTAAAGGACCGCGTTAAGCTCACCCGCTACGTCAACAACCGCTGGATAACGATAGTAAGTCATTTCGTGTGAGAGGAGGTGATTTTTATGCATGTCAACGTCATTATTGAGCAGTCCGTGGTGGACAAGATCAACACCGCCATTTACCGCTTTCCCGACATGGAAACCGGCGGCCAGCTTATCGGCAGCATCGGCAAAGATGCCATCACCGGAAGCTATACCGTTTACGTTGCCGACCTTTACCATGAGATCTCTCAGGTAGGCACCGGCAGCGGCTTCACCTTTCTTCCGAGCTATCAGTCGAATGCCTATTTCTGGTGTGACAAGACCTACGGCGGCAAGCTCCACATCATCGGAAATTTCCACAGCCACGCCAATTTTCCGGCGTTCTGGAGCAAGACCGATGATACCATGATGCGCCAGCTGAAGGGTGAGGCTCTATATATCGTCGCTTCCCCCAGTGAGGGCAGCTGGCTCTTCCGTTTCAAGGACGATGAGTTCGACTTCAGCGACGACTGCCGCGTCACCATCGCGGGCGGCGGCAGTGTGGACACCGCCATCGGCAAGGAGCTCATCGAGTCTCCCTACACTCGCCCGGAGGGCTCCGCAGCCGTTCAGTACACTGCCATCCCCCATTACACCGTCGGCCAGACCAAAGAACTGGCCAAGCGTTTCGATTACGCAGTGGACGCTCTCCACGACAAGCGCGTCCTGCTGATAGGAGCTGGCACCATCGGCAATTTGATGCTGGAAAGCCTCGTGCTCAGCGGCGTGGGCCGCATCACCATCGTGGATACGGACACTTACCAGATCGCCAATCTCCCTCGCAGCCCCATGGTAAGCCGCTCTGCCCTCGGCCAGCCCAAGGCCTTTGCTCTGGCGAAGGCTGCTGCCGAGAAAGCCTGCTTTCCCCTCATGATCACCGGCATCAAAGCCGACATCTGCAAGCTGGGCTTCGGCTTCCTCGAGAGCTTCGACCTGGTCATCAGCGTCGTAGACTCCATGGCCGTGCGGCAGTTCATCGACCGCGGCTGCAAAATTTACGACACTGCGCACATTTCTGCGGGAACCGGTCTGCTCCAGAGCGGCTTCTTCGGCAATGTGATGTTCTCCCCGCCGGGCACCCACATTGACTACGCGCAGATGTTCGGCTCGGGCTGGCGTGCCCATGAGGAAAAGAAACGCTCCTGCGCCGAATATGAGGACACCACCCAGCCTCAGGTGCTGGCGTTCAGCTCCCGCATCGCGGGCCTTGCCTCTGATCTCGCCCTCAAGTGGCTGCTGGGCCGGATGGCCGACAAGAAGAGCGTGCGCAAGTACGTCCTGAAGAGCGCAGGCGAGGCCGTGGAGACCGATGCCGCCAGCTTCCAGCTCGTCACTTACCGCGAGCCCAGTGAGGCCGCAGAGAGCTGCAGCGAGCTTTTCTCCCGTCTGGGCAAGCTGCCCACCCACTTCATTCGCTTCGACCGCCGTGAGCCCAAGAGCGGGCTCTACCGCCTCTTTCGCCGTGAGTTCGGCGATGAGAGCGAGAGCTATCAGCTGGATCTCGAAAATCTGGCAATGGTCCTCCCGGTAGTCTACTGCAACCAGTCCGTCGCCTCTGTCAACGTCTGTGACGTGGACATAGTGGATGAGGTGCTCTTCCGCCTTCCGCCGAGACATGTCTATTCGGTTTTCACTGAGGACAGCGAGTATCTGGTGGAACTCACCTTCGCGGACGCTGTTTAAAGGGGGAGGTGAGGCCTGATGGCCCGAGTGCTGGCTCAGAAGATGACGGGTAGCTGCCGCATGTGCGCGTCCTGCTCGGCAGTGACCAAGACAGGCTACCTCGTCAAGCGGGGTGGGGCAGAACTGTTCGTCTGTCAGAGCTGCCTCACCGCCAAGTTCGGCACGGACTACCAGCTGGTGCGGTCCCTCGAGCCGGAGCCGCCACGGCCCGTTGTCCAGCCACGGCCTGTTGTCCGGCCACGTCAGGTCGAGCCCCGCCCCCACCCGGCTGTCCGGCCTCGTCAGGTTGTCCGGGCCCGCCCGGAGATCGGCAGAGGCCGGGTGCTGCGGGAGCTGGCGGCGCTGGTCAATCGGGGCGTACAGATGCTGCGGGCGGGGCTCATTGTAAGCCTGCTTCTCCTCGTCGTGATGTATGGGGCGAAGGAGCGCCCCGCCATCCGCCCGCCCGACTACGTCCAATACCAGATGAACAAGGTGGAGCGGCAGGCAGTCCGGCTGCAGGGCCGCGTGCTGAACATTTTTACAAAAGAGAGGTCACCATGATTCAAAGCGTAATGAACTCGGGCTTCAAAGCCCTGTCTGCGTGGCTGCTGTTTTTCTCGGCGGTGGTGCTGCTGTTTTTCATCGCGGCCAGCGTGGTCAACGCCATCAGCGGCAGCAGCCGCTTCAACACCGGCGAGATCATGAAGCTGCTCACCACCACCCTCGGCTTCACCGCGCTGTACGCGGTGCTCGACTACTTCCTGGTGTGACTATGAGTTGGGATGAACTGGAAAAGCGCCGGACGGCAGACATCGTGAGCCGCCGTTTCGGGGTATCTGCCAAGGAAACAGTGTTCGTCCGGGACGGCTACGAACTGACCCGCCACCTCCTGCAATCCGCCCGGCAGGGGCGCAGTCGTGCGGCTGCCATCTACCCTGCGGATGCGCAGGAGGCCCTCAATCAAGCGGTGGGGGACAGCCTCAACGGCACCCGTCCGCTGCTGCTGAACCAATTTATCCGGCCCCTCCGCTGCCGGTATCTTCAGCTGCCGGGCCGTTACGGCGGCATGGTGGCGGAGCTGGAATACCTAAGCCCGGAGCCGGAACGCGCACGCCGGATGGCAGCTATGGAAGCCGCTCTCAGTCGCGCCGCTGCCGACATCCGAGGCGCCGCAGGCCCCCGCGCCCCGGACTGGGCACGGGCCTACGCCGTGGTGGACTATGCGGTGCGCCATCATTGGCGCTACAGCGAGGACGGCGTCTGGAGCTACACGGCCTATGGAGCGCTGGTGGACCACGCAGCGGTGTGCATGGGCATCAGCCTGGCCACCCTGCTGCTGATGGGGCGGATGGGCGTGCCCTGCCGCTATCTGCGGGGGAAGCGCCGGCCCGAGGACGCCATGGGCCACGCGTGGAACCTCATCTATTGCGGCGGGTGGTTTCATCTGGACGTCACCGACGCCGTCACCTCCCGCGACCCGCTGCGGTTCTGGGGCGTCACGGCCCTGACCGATCGCTCTCTGGAGCCGGGGCTCACCCTGCCGGGGCCGCTGCGGTGCCCCTGTCCGCCGGACTTTATCCGTCAACACCTCAGAAAAGGAACGATGCTATGAAATACACTGACGAAGAATGCGAACGAATCAACCACAATTACCAGATCGCCGTGCGCAACATGAACGACCGCGCCTGGAGCGCGATGCTGGACAGCGAAAAGCTGGCAAGCCTTCAGGACATCGAGAACAAATTGGCCATGGATGCGGGCCGTATCCCCTCCGAGGTCGTCACGAAGGAGCTGGCGGGCGAGTACGGCGCGCAGGACGGCAACACCCTCCTCATCGACGCCCAGAGCCTCCAGAAGGACGACTTCCGCGAAGTGCTGGACACCCTTTACCACGAGGATGCGCACGCCCGGGACTGGGTGAACAGCGTCTTTTCCGACCGTCAGGCCGCCCTCTCGCTCGAGGAGCGTCAGGCCCTCGAAGCCCGGATGACGCCGGTGCCCGCCGCCGAGAAGGATTTCAACGGTTACTGGAACCACCCGGCCGAGGTCAACGCCCGGGCCGCAGGCAAGGCGGGCGTGGAGCAACTGCTCAGCGACCAGCAGGTGCTGGCCCAGTATGACGCCTCTCACAAGGCGACGAACCAGATCCTCCAGACCTACGACACCGTGGATCTCAGCAGCGTCGGCGCGGCGCAGGAGAAGGGCGGCCCTGCCGCCCCTGCGGAAACCGTCGGCCACGGCGCTGAGGCTGCTCAGGGGCAGGACCACAGCGAAGAGCATATGCGCTGAAAGGGGAGAGACAGATGCTGTTCAAGATGACCGAGCCGGAGGCAAAGCCCATCTCTCCGCCCCGCTCAGAGCTCACCCTGCCCTGCCGCGATGCCCGGGGCAGCCCCCTCCGGCTGGGCCTCGGCGATGAGATATGGCAGGGCCACATCCTTGTCACCGGCGGCACCGGCAGCGGCAAGACCACCGTCATTCGCCAGCTTCTGGCCCGCTGCCGGGACATCTGGCCGGAGGCCAGCTTTATTGTGCTGGACGTCAAGGGCGATTATATCCCCTACCGCCGGCCCGGCGATAAGGTGTTTTCCTTCTACGGCAGCGGCGAGGACGCCTTCCGGTGGAATATCCTCGAGGAGGCCCGGGCGTCGCCACACCCGGAGGATGAGCTGGATGAGATGGTGTCCGTGCTCTTCGCCAGTCGTGTGAACACGGCTGGCCAGAATCGTTTCTTTGTGGACGCTGCCCGGCAAATCTTCTATGGCTATTTGCTGGTGGCCCTTCGGCAGTGGCAGTGCCGCCCGGGGCGTCCGGCCCCGACTCACGCCGAGATGGCCTCGTGGCTGAAGAAATGCACCCTGGAGCAAATGCAGGACAGACTGAACTTCGAGAAGGATGAGCTCGGTGGAGTTACATCTCTCCTCAAAGGCCGCGAAGCTGCGAGCATTTTGAGCGAAGTGCACCTCTTTGCCCACGACTTTTTCCGGGGCGCGGCGGGCGGCCGCGACTCGGTTCGCGACTCGGTTGCGGAGTTCCTCACCCACCCGGGCCGGGCGCTCTACCTGCAATACGACGCCGCCCGGGCCGAGAGCGGGAAGCTCGGGTGCAGCATCCTGCTCAACCGGGCCATCACACAGCTCCTCTCCAAGAACTGGTGCCGCCGCAGGTTGTTCTTCATCCTCGACGAAGCTGCCAGCCTCCCCGCCGACTACGGCCTCGAACGGCTGCTGGCCCTCGGCCGTGACCGGGGCGGCCGGGTGCTATGCGCCCTCCAAAACCAAGATCAAGTCGAGGCGATGTTTGCCGGCCGGCCCTCCATGCAGAGCGACGCCAACAACGTGCTGTCCCAGTTTTCAAGCGTGATGAGCTTTCACCCCAACAGCAGCAGGGACGTGGAGTTCGCACGGGACCGGCTGGGCAGGACCGATATGATAGTGACGACCTTCGGGCTCTCCCGGTACGAGCCGCCCCACGCGGCCGCAGTGCAGGACTGCCCGGTGACAGCCCGCCAGTTGATGGCGCTGCAGGCGGGCGAGGCCTACGTCCGCCTGCGGGACTACGCCCCCGCAAAAGTCTATTTCGAAAAGGAGCAGTGCGATGGAAAATGAGCTGATGAAACTCTGGCAGATGCCCCGCAGCAGCTGGCTCGTCTCGGGGCAGGATGAGCCAGCCCGAGCGGACCTCCTGCAGGCAGAGCTTGCCCGCCGCCGGGGCCTGCGGGTGATCGTCGCCGCCGAGGAGGCGGTGCCCGCCGCTGTGCAGGCGGCACGCAGAGCGGGTTTTAAGCGCCTGCGGACGCTTCCGGCGGCAGGGGAGGGGTACTTCCCGGCCTTCACTCCGGGCCGCGCCACAGAGCGCGAGAGCCGCCTGTTAGAGCTTCTGCGGGTGCAGGGCTGGGAGGAGGCCGAGGTCGGAAAGGCCAACGCCTACCTCGACTTCATCCTCGGGCTGGACGAGACGGTACACCGCGCTCCGCCCCAGCTGGATATGAAGCTCCTGCAGGAGTACCGGGGCGTCTTCGGGGTGGAGCGTGCCCTGTGGAAGCTGGGCCTCGATGAGGACACCCGCCGCATCTGGCTTGAGGCCTACGCCGAGTGCGCCTCGGCAGGCCCGAGGATCGAAAACTTCCTGCGGGGGCTGGAAGCCTCCCTCCATCTGGACGCGCCGCGCGCGGCCAGCCTCTCCCGCCTCGGCCCCGGCGAAGCGGCCCTCATCCCGGTACCCGACACCATGAACCCCCGCCAGCGGGCAGCCCTTTTTCAGCTGCTGGTGTGGGACATCCGGGACACCGGGGGCCTCATGGCGCTGGACATCATCGAGGAAGGACGCAAGTGGGGAGAGGAACTGGCGGGCCTGCTGGAACAGGTGATGAGCCGAGCCTCCGTCACCCTCTACTGCGACGACCTCTTTGCCCACGAAGAGGCACTGGTGCGCCGGATCAAGGGCCTGTTCCGGAACGCCATCTACCTTTACCACAGCGAGATGTCCAGCTGTGAGGCCATCAGCGCCCAGTTCGGGAAAATCGCCGTCATCCACCCGGTCTACAGTCAGGACCGCGACCGCCGTCTGCGGAACAACCGCCTGATCGATAAGATGCTGGGTACCAACCGGGTTGACCATTACACGACCCCTGCCCCGGTCTACGAGGCGCTTTTCCGGCCCGAAGAGATCAACCGGCTGGTGGAGGGCAGTTGTCTCGTCAAGACGCGGGAAGATGCCTTTATGACGGAAATAAACGGAGGTGTGCCATGAATCAGCGGAGAGGATACTGCCTCAGCGCGGCCATCATAGCGCTGGACCTGCTGCTGACCCCCTTTGGTGGGTGGCTGGCCGCAGCGGTGTCCCTCGTCTGGGCCGGAGGCCTCGGCGAGTGGGCAGCCCGGAAGAAACTGGGGGCCGTGCCCTGTACGGGGGCTGTCAGCCGCAGCCAGCGCCGTCTGGAGGCCTGCTATCGCCGCGTCATGGCAAAGGCCGGAGAGAAACTCCCGCCCTTCTGCGGTGAGGTGGAGATTTACAGCCTCCCCGGCCAGCAGGTGAACGGCGTGGCCTTCGGGCGCAGCATCGGCATCACCGAGGGGGCGCTGCAGCTGGACGACAACACGGTGGAAGCCATCATCGCACACGAGCTGGGCCACATCGCCCACGGAGACGCCGTCCTGAACATGGTGCTGACGGCCAACATCTTCAGCCTCGCGGGCCTGCTGGTTGTCTGGCAGCTGGCCCTTGGGACGGTGTTCTGGCTCATCGTACTGGCCGTGGCCCTCTGCTGCGGCGTCCGGTTCGGCTATGTTTCGTGGATGCTTACCGACCGGCTGTCCGGTCTGCTCCAGCGCGTCTGCGAAGGGTTCCGCAGCGTCTGCGTAGCCCTCGTCCAGATACTGGCAAGAGCGGTCGGCCGCAGGGGCGAGCTGGAGGCAGATGCATTTGCGGTGAAAATGGGATATGGCTTCGCATTGTGCCGCTTTTTGGAACGGTTTGCGGATCAGCCTCAGCCCGGCCGGGACCTCTTTGATGTGCTCTACAGCACCCACCCCGACAGTGCCCTGCGGGCGGACCATATCCGCCGTCGGATGCAGCAGGACACCCCGGCCCTCCGATGAAGAACGCTATAGCCCGTCCGCTGCGCGATGCAGTGAACGGGCTGTTTTTCTGTATGCGCAGAGAAGCAGACATCTCTACAGAACCGTTCCTGTTCTTTCTCGCCTATAATATGCAGAAGTTCTTTTTTAAATCGCAATGCGGAAAATGAAATTCCATCTTTTCCATTCAAATCAGATTTTCTGCTTTTAGGCCGCTTCAAACTCTCTGTGATGAAGTTTTCAACTTTTCTCGCTTTCGGATGGAACGATCGATATATTTTGTGTGAGATTACAGTAATGTGTTGCACGGCGAGTACCAGCGTTGGAAGAAAAACAGCGTTTCTAAACAAAAAATTTATTCCACCTGACAGGCCGCAAAAGAAAATGTATAATACAGCCATACTCCCCGAGGGGAGAAAATGCAAAGAAAGGAGGCGCATTGCCGTATGACGCGCATGATCGCATCGAACCGAATAGGCAGTCCCAGCCACGGTCCCCCTTGAAGGTTCAGCCATGTGATGAGTTGAACTCGTTTGTACATATTTTGCCTGCCCTCCTTTTATAGATAGAAACCGTTTCCATAGATGATAAAATTCCCTTCAATTGCTTTGGTTTTCATACATGACTTTTCCTCCTTGAAATAATAAATATAAAGTTCGACAGCCGCTGCGGCATCCAAGGGAAGTGCCGCAGCGGTTTTTGCTGTCCAGACAGCCCATATAGAAAAAAGGACCCCTTCCCATCCGGGAAGGAGCCCTTCTTTGCACGGGTCAGTTCAGAGACTGCCGAGCAGACCGCTGGCTTCCAGATCGACGAGGAAGGACGAATCGGTCTCATAATAAGTTTCGTAAAAGGCTGTCACGGTCCGGGCCTGATCGGCGCGGAGCACATGGATGCCGTACAGGCTGGGGATCAGCAGCAGAAGCGAGGTGATGAGCACGAAGATCCGCACGGCGGCCCGGCGGTTCCTGCGGCGAAGGATGTCGTATTCCTTGCCGCGTTTGCCCGCATCCCAAGCGTCCATATTGCGGCGGCAGCACTCGTACCACAGCAGCCACAGAACGACACCGCACAAAAGAAGCACGGCGACCCCGACGAGGGGAAGGCGGTAGAGAAACTCACCTCCAAAGATGATCTCGGCGGGCAGCAGGTTCAGCGCGGTGCTTATCATACCGCCCTTGCGCCGACAGGCGTCATAGAAAATCGGGAGGAGCCACACGGCCAGCATCATGGCCATATAGAGCCATGCAGTCACGAGGGGAGACAGTGTCCCGCCGTACAGCGTGGGCTGTTCCTGAAACAAAAACCACTCCACGAGAAACGAAAACACCGCGGAGACGACCTCCGGCAGGACATGCAGAAAAAAATACATAAAAAACTCCCTTCCTTTTTGTGTGACCTTCGACCGCCGCAGAGCCAGAATTTTGGCCCGATCCTGCGGCGATTTGAGTGTAACACAGGGAAAAGAAGGGAATCTAAGGAATAAGTTTTCAGCTTTTCGGGGCGGCGCGGGAGCCTTTGGCCGAACCTTTTTTCTTGTCGGCGGGTTTCGGCCTTTTCTGGCGGTGAACGCCCATCATAAGGCCCAGTGTCCGGCGGGACTGCGGCACTGCTGTGGCCAGAGCACCGGCCAGCACATAGAACCGGTCTACATAGGCGGGGTAGTAAATGCTGTGCCAGGTGGTCCCACTGGCAAGGGTCAGGCTTTCCAGCAGGAAGTCATAAATGCGGCGGATGGTCGTGGACTGGTCCGGTGTGACCGTGTCGGACTTCGGTTCGTTCCAAAGGCCCTCGAGCTCGACAAAAACGCTGGCAAATAAGGCGTCTTCCAAAAAGCTTCCGGTGGTACCGCCCGGCTCTTTCAGTTTCGCTTCGGCTTTATCGCGCATAGCCTTGAGCCATGCGTGTTCTGCCGTAAACGCTTCCTGCGCTTTGCCGACGTCTGCTGTGCAGCAGTCATAGATGGCCAGAATGAGGAAAAAGAACAGCTGCAGGATGTCCTCACGGGAAAGCAGCCTGCTGCCTAAAGCATTATTTGCCTGCCAGCAGTCAAGTTCTTTTTCGTTGGGCAGTCCTATTCTTGCAGCGTACTCCTCGGCCTTCGGAGAATAGTCGTGCAGAGTAGCCTCGATCTTGTAACAGAGATTCGGCAGGCCCATTTCCAGATGGTCTTGAATGTATCTGTAGCGATCGGCCTCCGCGTCCTTTTCCGAGCCGGAATCTGGGTACAGATCATAGGTGGAAAAAGAAGTGAATTCGCTCTGAAGGTTCTGGTGCTGGCCCTTGTTCAGGATCCCGCAGCGTTCATGGTCTTTGAAATGCTCCTCATCGGCAGACACCTCGACCAGCGCATTGCCCAGCTTATGGAAGTAGTCGGCCCATTCAGATGCACTCGGATGTGCGGCTTTCGGGCCATCGGCGATACGGGCAGAAAGTGCCCGTTTGCAGTGGAGACAGCCGGCAAGGTACCAGATCACATTACAGGTCAGCCGGGCGCTGCCCGGATAGGTCAGCTTCGGAATATCAGATTCTTTGATCGCCTCTACCTGAAGAAGGAAGTCGTTCAAGGGCTGCACCGCTGTCTTAAAGTCATCGGGACTCGCAGACTCCTGCGGCGTGATGCGCAGCAGCCACTGGCCCATAAGAAAAGCGGTCTCCTGCGGCTTGATGGCAGCAGAAGGAGGTTCTTGAAGGGAGTCTGGGTCCAGCTTATCCTGAAACGCTTCTTTCAGCGGCTCCAGTGTTTCCCGGCGTGCCTGGCTGAGAACGGCCATAAAATCGTCTGCAGAGAGCAGTTTCGGCGCAGCGCCTTTTTCAGAGGAAAGCAGCAGTTTATCCCGCCGCTCCTGCTCTTTTTTGGAGTATACCGTCTTAACCACCGTGTTCCAGCGGCCATACAGCACCAGCAGATAACCGACCAGAATGCTCAATTCCCGCTGGACGGTGTGGGAATACGGGTAGCCCATGCAGATCTCAATGCGGCTCTGATCCGGGGGAAGCTTTTCCGGGTAGATCCGCTCCAGTTTCATCTCCGTAAGATTGCGGCGATGGGCGAGCAGATACTCCTGCAGGTCATGTCGGAGTGCGGGGATGTCGACGGCAGGATTGTTGGCGCGGTGCATAGCATTCTGCAGCTTTTGGGCATCGCGGCCCAGAAGGCGGGTGCTGCCGTTCTTCTGGGAGAAGTGGTGGACGGGCTGCTCTGCCGCTGCGTCGGCGGTCTTGCAGGCGGTCAGATAGCCCTGCAGAACATCGGTCACATCCCACCAGTGAAAGGAATCCGCATGGTCTTTTTTCGCATCAAAAAACTTGAAGGCGAAGCACACGACATCCAGCGGGTCGCGCAGGCTGAACGCTTCCTGACGGGTGAGGAAAAAGTAGCGCTGCATCTCTTCGGTCGTCATGTTCAGCAGAAAGGCGATGTGATAGGCTTCCTGCCGGTTTCCTGCGCGGCGATAGGCCACATCCCTCTTAAGAATGGAATCCCATGCGGTGCCGGGGTTTTCGCAGCCGAGTTCCGCAAGGCACAGGCGCTTCAGGTTCTTGGCAACGATCTTGATGGTGGCGCTTGGCCAAGGCTGCAGCTCCTCCGGCTTGCAATTGACAAGGTCGGCGGCCTCTGCCATAGTACCATCGCTTTTTAGAAGCTCCGGGCGGTGCTTCTGGATACAGCGGCACAGAAAGATGCCCTGCGTCATGTTCTGGCCGGAGCAGGCCAGATGTTCTTTGATCTGTGCAGCAGACTGGGCGACCATGTCCCAATGGATGTTGGAAAGGCCGTCGAAGGAGCGCCGGGCGTTCCATGCGTCATTGCCTTTGCTGATCTCCTCGTCGATCCACTTCTGTGTCTCCTGTTCCAGAAGCGCTGAAAATGTCTCCGATTCCGGCATAAGATCCCTCCCTTTTGCGAAAAACCGTGCGGCCCCGGCACAAAAATTTATTCCATGGCAGAAGAATGTTTCAAAAAGTAGAATGTGGTTGTACATGTCAGGTCCGGGTCTCCATTATAAACAACCCGGGATGGAAAATCCATTCGCCAATCAGCACAAATCTTCGGGAGAATTTTTGGCGGGAATTTCCACTTTTCGCTTGAATTCGTGCGGAGACCGGCGGCAGCCCAAACCCGCCGGCCCGCACACAGGAGGTTTACGAGATGATACGCTGGAAAAAGATGCGGCGCGAGCCGCTGCCGAATGGAACGATCCTGTCGTTCCTGAACGGAGAAGAGTTCGTGCTGCAGGATCTGCTTGCAGAAAACAAAAACGCTCTGTTCTACGCGGTGCGCAGCCAAACGACCGGTCAGGCCGTTGTGCTGAAAGAGTTCTTCAACAGCCATTGGGTGCGGCTGCGCGGTGCGCCCGCGCTGAAAGGCTGGGAGCAGGAACCGCCCGACAGCAGAAAGCTGAGCCGCACCTATCTCTGGCTGCGCCGTCAGGCAGAGCAGGAGCAGCGCATGAATCAGGAACTTTGCGGCAGTGTCCGATGCGTCATCCCGGAAAAGCCGGTGCTGCCCGCCGGTACGCTGGTCCTGCCGGACGGCACCGAATGGCAGTGGCCCTACTGTGCCTTTCTGGAAATGGACGGCATGACCGCAGCGCAGGGCTTCCCGCTGCAGGCGCTGATGCGGGAATGCACCAACCCCAACGGCCCGGCGCATCCCTTCGGAAACCTACGCCAACAGGAAGAATGCTTTGTCCCCCGAAGAAACTGTGCGGTACCGGCAGCCGCCATTACCATGCAGATCTTCCGGGACACCCTGCTGGCGCTGCGTCCGCTGCACCGTGCGGGGTGGATCATGGGAGACTTGAGCAGCGGCAATCTTTTCGTGGAAGGAAGCCTTGCCGAAGGGCGCATTCAGGGCGTGTCCTTTGCGGATGTCAGTACAGTGCGGAAGATCGGCGAGAATGAGATGCCCGCGACGGCTGAGCCGGGCTTCCATGCGCCGGAGCTGTTCTCAGGGCCTGTCACCGAAAAGACCGATGTCTTTTCGGCCGGCCGGCTGCTGCTGAGTATGCTGTATCCGGTCGCGGTGCACAATGTCAGGCTGCACCGTCCGCTGGGTTTCCTGGATAACACCCAAACCCTAACCGCGGGCGAGAGTGTCCCGTCCGGCCTCCCGCAGGAGATGCGGGCAGAGGTGAACCGCCTGCTGCTACGGGCGGCAGCACCGGACCCGGAGCAGCGTATTTCGATGGATGAGATGCTGGCAACGGCAGAGGACTGGTGCCGACGGCTGGAACGATAAAGCAGGACACAGAAAAGGCCGGGAGCTGCGAAGAAACAGCTCCCGGGCCTTTTGATATGTTGTGCTTAGCGCTTAGTCATGAACGACGCCGTAGACCTCGCGCTGACGGGCTTCCAGCGCTTCGTAGACCGAAGCGGGGAAGTGATGGCCCAGCCCGCCGTCATGGGTGGCGTTGCCGTCGCCGGGGCCGTGGAAGTCGGAACCCGCCGAGGGCAGCAGGTCGTACTGCGCCGCCAGTGCGGCCAGATGACAGCGCTGCTCGTCGGTGTAGCGGCCATAGTAGACCTCCATGCCGCTGCAGGGGCCTGCCAGCGCTTTGAAGGTGCGCAGCAGGCGGTGCTGTTCGGCATCGTCCAGCGGGTAGAAGAACAGGTGCGCCAGAATGGCGATGCCCTGTGCCTTCTGCAGGGCAGAGAGAACGTCCTCGATGGGTGCATAGTCCAGCTCCGACTCGACATAGGCCAGACGCTGGCCGAAGCTGCCGATGTATATGTCGAACGCTTCATCCACCGTCTTGACATAGCCGTGGGCCACAAGGCTGCGGGCAATGTGCATTCGGCCAAGATGCTGCGGGCCGTTGCTGAAGGCCATGAGGTCTTCGTAGGTGCCGATGCCGACGCCCAGCGCGTCGAGCTTGTTCAGGATCTTGGTAACGTAGCTGCGGCGGTCGGGCTGGTTGCGGCGCAGCACAGCCTGAAGCTCCGGGCAGTCGGGGTCAAAGTTCAGGCCCACGATGTGGATCTCCACGCGGCGCTGGTCGGCGGTGCGGTAAAAGCAGCTGAACTCGCAGCCGCGCAGAATGCGCAGCATGGGGAACTGCAGGCGAAGGTCGCTCAGCTCGGCGGGGGAATAACTGTAGTTGTGGTCGGTATACGCCAGATACCGGATGCCGCTTTGAAGCGCCATCAAGCCCAGATGCGCGGGCGTATACTCGCCGTCGGAGTGGATGGTGTGGGTGTGCAGATCAGCGTGATACATAGAAATATCCCTCCTTACCAGGTTCTGCGGAGGCCCGCAGCCGTCGTCAGCGAAACACCGATATACCCAAGCTCCGGCCAGTCGGGTTCATCGTAGTTGTAGACCCACGCGAGCGGCTGTCCGGACTTGAGGTCCTTACGGTCCGTTTCCCACTCATCCGGGCGGTCGCTGACGAACAGATAGCTCTCGAGCTCACCGATATTCGTAAAGCTGTGGATCACATGATAAACGACCGCGTTGTATTTTTCCTCGAATTTTCTGACGCGCTCAAGCTGCTCTCCTTCGAGCTGGCTGCAGGTGCCCAGCGGAGGAGCGCTCTCGGAAACGATGCCCTCCTGCTCAAAGCACTTGATAATGGGCGGGTAGATGCCCCACAGCTTCATGCGCTCAACGGCCTCAGCCTTTTTTGCTTCGATACTTGCGTTCATAGAGTTCTCCTTTCTCATGTCCGGAAAAAAGCCGCCGGAAGTGCGGCTTTCTGCTTCAAAGCATAGCAGAGCGGCCCGGCGGTTTCTACGGGAATAAATATTTGGCGTTCAGGGCAGGAAAGTCACGGCATCGCCTTGGAATATTTTGGAGGATACGCTATAATAAAGCCAGAATATCCAAACGGAGGAGGGCTTTTCATGTGGAACCAGAAAGAGTTGCGCCGTGAGCCTCTGCCCGATGGAACAGTGCTGTGCACGGAGAACGGACGGTTCACGATCCAAAAGTACATCACGTCGGGCGGCTTTGCGCTGCTCTATCAGGCGCAGGAAGAAGGGCAGATGTATCCGGTTATCCTCAAGGAGTATTTCCCACGGCAGGGCTATGTCCGGGTGGACGGGGCCATTCTGCCGGAGGAAGCCGCAGCCTTGCCGGAGAATGACCCGGAGCGTAAAAAAAGAATTGAAAAGATGCAGACGCTTTTTGAAGAGCGGGCCGACCGCGAGATCCGCGTCGGGCAGCAGAGCCGCCAGCGCACCCGGCTCACGGTGCCGGTGGACCGAAAGCTTCCGGTGCGGTCGATCCAGCTGCCGGGGAAAAAAAACTGCACGCCGCCGTACAGCTGCATTCTGGAAATGGAGTGCCTTACCGAGCGGCAGGGCTTCTGGCTGAAGGATCTGTTGGAGGAAGCCGCCCAGCCCTGCAGTCCAGATCACCCTTTCGGCAACAGGCGGCCGGGCTGCAGAAATTCTGTGCCGCAGTTCGCAAAGACGGTGGATCTGTTCTGCGCCCTGCTGGCGAACCTGAAACGCGTCCACAGCGATGAGGATGGCAGCGGCTGCATCCATGGCGACATCAGCGCGGGCAATCTCTTTGTGGACGGCAGCCTGTCCAACGGCACGATTTTGGCCGTATCCCTGCTGGACTTCGGCGGCGGCTGGGACGAAGAGACCAGGCCGGAGAGCGATGTGTTCAGTACACCGGGCTTCCGTGCACCGGAGCTGAAAAACGGTGGGACACCGACCCCGGCGTCCGACGTTTACGCGGTGGGGCGGCTGTTCTATGCCCTGCTGGACCCTACAGCGGCGAACAATCTGCGGTTGGGGCGGGACCTGAGCTTCCTAGAAAGGTATATGACGCTGACCGCAAGCCAAGCAAGACCCTCCGGGCTGGAAGGTCCCCTGCTGGCTCAGGTGAACGCGTTGCTGACCGCTGCCGCCAAGGAAGCCCCCGAAGAGCGCATCACGCTGGAAGAAATGGCGCGGCAGATGGACGAGTGGCGCCGCCGCCTGACGCCGCCGGTATGGAGCCTTGCTCAGAACGCAGGCGCGCTGAACGACGGCGAGGTGAGGGGCCGCGACGAGGACGTAAAGAACCTGCTGAACGAACTGGAAAACGAAAAGCGGAACCCCCATGTGCTGTGGGGCTTTGCGGGCATGGGCAAGACCAAACTGGCCCTCGCCGCCGCCGGCGAATGGCAGAAGCGCCACCCGCTGGGCAGAACGTATTTCGTGCGGTTCCCTGGCACGCTGGAGGCGCTGTACACCGACACCTTCGCCCATGCCATGCCGGTGGAGCGCGGCGGGCCCGACCTGATTGGGGACGTGCAGAAGCTGCTGTGCGAGAACCTGTCGGAGCTGGACCTGCTGGTCATCGACAACTTTGACCGCGATGAGGCCTCGTCCTGGGCCGAGATGACTGGCGTCAGCGGCAGTCTGGAGCAGCAGCTCTACCAGCAGCTGTGCGCCCTGCCCTGCCGCCTGCTGCTGACCACGCGGCAGAATCTGGAACATGCGGCGGGCGGGCGCTTTTTCGAGATCAACTCCCTGAAGGAAGACGTCCTGCTGGACATCCTGCGGGACGGCTCCCGGGGGCTGCCGGACTCGGACGACGACACCCTCCGACATATCCTCCGGCTGGTGGAGCGCCACACCATGACCGTCACCATGGTGGCCGCCCTGATGCAGTTCACCCACATCCCGGCCGGGCAGATCGCCGAGGACCTGAGCAAGGGCCAAACCCTCCGGGACAACAGTCTGGAAATGCTCATCCCCAGCGAAAAGGACGGCGAGAGCCGCAGCGGTACCGTGCTGCAGAACCTGACCACCCTGTTCGGGCTGGCGAAGCTGACCCCGCCGATGCGGACCCTGCTGCACCGCGCCATGTTCATCGGGGAGAGCGGGCTCTCGCGGGAGCTGTTCCTCAACGCCTGCGGCCTGCGGCCGGACGACAGGGATTTCCACGCGCTGGTGGACCTGCGCTACCTGAACAGCACGGGCAGCGGGAAAGACGAGTGCCTTGTCCCCCACACCCTCATCCGCAAGGTGTGCAGCCTGCGGGAGCCGGGGGCTGACAGAGAGGACGACGCCCATTTTCTGGACGGGCTGTGGGAGTTTCAGGAGACGCCCGCCGACCGGCGCAGCACCGCCGATATTTACTCCGCTGTGCTGGAAAAGTCCGACCCGGACGCCCGGCTCGACACCCCGCAGAAGAAGCTCTGGGCCTACCGCGCCGCGAGCCTGTACTTCCGCCTTGCCGATTTCAAGAAGGCTGCGAAGTGGAACAACGCCATGATCATCGCGGAAAAGGCGCAGCCCGCCCTGCACTGGACGCTGCCGCAGCTGTATGAGAACCGGGCACTCATCTTCCGGGACCGGAAGCAGCCGCCGGCGGAGTTCGACGCCGCCATAAAAGCGATGAAATGCCTGAATGAGCTGGGCCCTTTGGAGCAAAACCCCAGTGCCGCAGCCTCCATTTATGAGACGCTTGGCCGGGCATACGGCGATGTTGGAAAGCTCCTGCTGCGGGGGGTGAGCCCCGAGGACCGGGAGACCCTGCGGGAGCTGACCTGCCATGCCGACGCGCTTGCCTTTGGCGAGGACAGCGTGTGGGCAGATCGGACAGATAAACGTGACTATGACGACCGCCAGCGTACCTGCTACGAGTACGCCGCAAGGCTGCGTGAAGAGCGGTTCACGTTCCACAGCTCGGACACCTTCCGCACCTACATCAATCTGGCCTACTGCGCCGGTGTGCGGGGCAAAAACGAGCCGGAGCATCTCCGGCAGGAGGCCGCACGGCAGCTGCGCTGGAGCCGGCAGGCCCTCGATATCTCCGAGAGATGCAGCACCGGCGCTTATAGCAACATCGGCCTTGCTTATGGCGCGCTGGGAGACCATGTCCCCGAGAAAGAGGCCTTCGAGACCCTGCTGGAGCGCCGCCGCCACAACTCGCAGCGCGGCGACAGCCGCCTGTACGAGCTGCAGGCCCTGCTGTATCTCATCGAAGCATGCAAGCATGGCGGAGACAACGAAGAGGCGTCGAAACGATACAAGGAAGTTCAGGCGCTCGCCAAGCAGCTGGGCGTGGAGGAGCTATTTGCCCATAATCTGGAGGAAGCCGGAGAGGGGATTCTCTGACCCATAAGTAAACATTTGAACTTGGAGTTGTTCTTGAAAACACCAAAGATGCCGTTAACCTGAATCGAATGGTTCATACGCGGAGAACACTACGTTCAGAAGCAAGATTCTCGAAAGAGAATTTTCTGCACACTAGGACTTCTTTATTTTTCTCTGGTTTACAGGTTTGAAACAACTTTCCCGAAGTGTACAGCCGGAGTAGTCTCATAAAGGTAATAATTCGTGATCGTAATAAATCTTGCATCTTTCTTTGAACTGGAATGGGTGCAGTGGGGCCTTCTCTCTCCGCCACGGGGAAAACCATCAGTGCGTTTCAAAGACGCAGTAGAAAATGTTTTCAGGTGAAAAGGCAGTGTTTCTATGTTGCTGGCTCGAATTTGCGGACACTCAAACCAATGCCGTCAAGTCGGTGGGGGATAGAGCGATTTTGTTTGTCGGAGAGTAAGTGCACGGTTTCTGCACGGATTTTGCACGGTTTCAAAACGTGCAGAGGGTGCTTTTCGCTGCAAAATCCGACAAAGGGTGCAGAAATTGCTGGGTGAAAAATCACGTTGATTTGATTAAAAATAACGATGACTCGAAACTTCCATAAATTGAGACGAACCGGCGG
>ERZ773157.1309-NODE-1309-length-24045-cov-4.405752_pt1 | contig 24045 bp, 18 predicted proteins | sample MGYA00511480_ERZ773157 | MGnify/ENA primary metagenome ERZ773157 (study PRJEB29015, sample SAMEA2737863) | human gut metagenome | biome: human gut; feature: human-associated habitat; material: faeces | place: China | collected 2012 ... | reverse complement strand
GTTTTTATCGTATGGAAACGAAGTTTCCTATACGATAAAAATAACGGGTGGGGCTTATAAGCCCCACCCGTTTACGCGTTCCATTCGCATTCGCCAGACGTGCGGAACATCAGCAGCGCCTCGCGGCAGGAAAATTCACCCAGCTCATAGTATCCGTGGGAAAGTCGGTTGATGCGTTCCAGAGAAACTGCGCGGTTGGCACATTTGGGCTGGTCATAAATAAAACGGATGCCCTTGGCGTAATATTCAGCGTCGAATTCGGGAGTCCCTTCTTCCTCATAATAAGGGTCGAAGAAAAACACCTCGTCTTTGGAAATGCCGGTTAAAAGCACATAGTGCGGAACTTCAAGAAAAAGACGCAGCACGACAGCTGCGCCGTGCAAAAGCGCCTGACTGATTTCGCTGTCCGGGGACAGTGTAACATCGTTACCGAAAAGAAACTGCGTCTGGATCGGAAAAGAGCGGACAGCTGCCAGCTGATTTAACCAACTGCCGACAAAACGCATTGCGGCGGCGGAAGTGCCGTGACGGCATGGTTGTCCCTGTTCGTTATAAGTGTCCATTGTATAGAGCATAATACATTTGAGGATGTCAGGACTGATTTCTTCCCGATCAAACAGGTAGCGGATTCCGTTGGTAATAGAAACAGAACCGCAGTCATATTCTGAGGACTGATAATTTAAGTAATTTTTCATTGAAAAATCCTCCGGTAAAGCATATTATATAAGGTCAGTGGATTGTTCCGTACTGCGCACTCCCACAATCCTACCCACCTATGAGCAAGCTCCTGTGGGCATAGACCTTTTGATCCTGGCATCATGATAGGATAGAAAGAATCGTGCGCTCTGCTGTCGAATATAACGCGAACCCCGTATTTTGTCAAGAATATGGGAATAGAGTCTTGACAGATCGAAAAAAATAGAATACAATTCTCACTAACATACCGGATAGATAGGTATTGAGCGGCGGATGATTCGCCTAAAAGGAGGAGCAGTTATGAAAAAACGAAACAGGATCTTAAGCCTGCTTCTGGCAGGAGTGATGGCGCTGGGACTGACCGCGTGCGGCGCATCGAATGCAGGTGCTGCAGCAGATGAAACCGGAAGCGCAGCGGTGAGCACAGAGAGTGCATCCTCAGACACAGCAGCTTCGGGAGAGAAGATTATCAACGTCGGTGTGACCAATACCATCGGCAGTCTCAATCCCCTTTTGTTAAACGGCGGCGAGATTAACAAATATGCGACCGGACTGATGTTTTTGCCGTTGATGGAGCTGGATGCTGACTTGAACTTCGAGGGCATGCTGGCAGATTCCATCACAACAGAAGATAACAAAAACTTTATCGTTCACATCGATGATGCTGCAACCTGGTCGGACGGAACGCCTGTTACGGCAGATGATGTGGTTTATACCGCGCTTCGCCTGGCGAGCCCGGTCATCGGCAATACTGCAATGATGTATTATGTATTTGAAGGCGTTGGCGACGACGGCTTTGTAGAGGAAGGTGCAGAGAGCATCGACGGCATTCAGAAGGTAGACGATAAAACGGTACAGTTTACGACCAAAGAAGAAATGCCGATTACTACCTTTGAAAACAGCTATGCGAGATATCTGCTGACTCTGCCCAAGCATGTGATCGAGCAGTATTCCGAGGAAGAGCTTTCCACAGCGGATTGGTTCAACCATCCCGATGTTGTCAGCGGACCGTTCATCGTAACGGATTTCGATGTGGATCATTATATTTCCTATGAAGCGAACAAGGATTATTGGAAGGGCGCGCCCAAGATCGACAAGCTCAACATCAAAATCGTAGACGGCAGTCAGCTGTATGCAGGTCTGCAATCCGGCGAAATCGATATCACCCAGCAGACGATGAGTGATATCCCGCAGGAGGACTATGAGAGCGTAGAAGCCCTGGACAACGTAGACGTTGTATACGGTTCCCCGGTTACCAACCAGTCCGTATTTATCCAGACAAAGAACGTTCCGGACGTAAAAGTTCGTCAGGCGATGCTGTATGCGATTGACCGTCAGCAGATTCTGGAGGAACTGTTAAACGGACATGGCGAAATTGTAGATGGATTCCTGTCCAGTGCAAGCCCGTTCTATGATGATTCCCTTACACCGGTTTCCTATGATCCGGAAAAGGCAAAAACACTTCTGGAAGAAGCTGGATGGGACGGCTCCCAGACAATCCGTTTCTATGTAAATTCCGGCGATTCGACTTTTGTAAACGCAGCCTCCATCATCGCTGCAGAGTGGGCTGCAGTCGGCATCAAGGCGGAAATCCAGACCGTTGACTTCGCAACGCTGATGAGCGTTGCAGGCACAGAGGACTATGATGTACTGGCAGTACAGTACACCTATGCGCCGGTGGATCCCTATCCGGATGTAGCATGGCTGCTTGGCGGTGAAGGAAGCTGGACCGGCTACAGCAACGATACGTTAAACGAAGCGTTGACCAAATCCCAGCTGACAAGTGATCCGGAGGAAACGAAAGAGCTGTTCTCCGTTGTGGATAAAAAGGTACAGGAAGATGTTCCGATGTTCTCCGCCTATGTGATCAGCGCACAGGGGGCAGTCAGCAAGCGGATTACAGGTGCAACTCCCAGCGTATACGGCTTCTTCAACGATGTCCAGAACTGGGACGTAGTGGAATAAAGAAGAATCCTGTTTCACAGAATTCTATTCTGCCGCAGTGGGATCTTTGCGGAGCATTTTTATCAGAGAAAAAAGAAGTTTTCTTCCGATAAAAAGTTTGTATTTCATATATTTTATGCTATGATAATAACTGCCGCACATCTCTTTTTCGGGAGGTGTGCGGCAGAATCTTGATATAGGAGTAAAGTGAGGAAAAGCAAATGCCGCATTTACTGGAAGTAGAGGGACTGACAACCGTTTTTGACAGCGACTACGGACGCACTGTCAGCGTGGACCATGTAAATTTTCATGTAGATAAGGGAGAAGTTGTCTGTATCGTCGGCGAATCCGGCTGTGGCAAGAGCGTGACCTCACTTTCTATTATGGGGCTGCTTGGAAGAGGCGGAACCGTGACGGAGGGAAGCGTCGTATTCGAGGACAAGAACCTTCTGACGATGACGGAAAAAGAGCTGGATAAAATCCGGGGCGACCGTCTGACGATGATTTTCCAGGACCCGCTGACCTCTCTCGATCCGGTCTTTACAGTCGGCAACCAGCTGATGGAGAGCATCCGAAAGCATATGAGACTGTCAAAAGAAGAGGCGCGAAAGCGGGCAGAGCAGATTTTAGGAAAAGTTGGTATGCCCGATCCTCACGGTGTCATGAAAAAATATCCCCATACGCTTTCCGGCGGCATGCGCCAGCGTGTGATGATCGCGATGGCTCTGTGCTGCAATCCGGGCCTGCTGATCGCAGATGAACCGACGACGGCACTGGATGTGACGATTCAGGCACAGATTATGGCGCTGTTGCGCAATCTGCAAAAAGAGAGTGGGATGTCGATGATCCTGATCACCCATGACATCGGGCTGGTAGCGAGCATGGCGGACCGCGTGATCGTTATGTACGCCGGACAGATGATCGAGGAAGCACCGGTAAAGGAGCTGTTTGCTGCGCCGGCACATCCGTATACAAAGGCACTTTTGCAGACGGTTCCCGGAATTTATGACGAAAAGGACAGGGAGCTTGTCGCAATTCCCGGCATGGTTCCGGAAAACTATGATTCGATCCCCGGCTGTCGGTTTGCAGACCGCTGCGCCTTCCGGACAAAAGGCTGCGATCAGCTTCAGAGCTACAGACAGATCGGGGAAGGACATTTTGTCAGATGTATGCTCGCCAAAGAAGGAGAAACGTGAAGATGAGCATAAATATGGAAGAAAAAAACACGGAGAAGGAGCCGCTGATCCGGGTAGAAAACCTGAAAAAATATTATCCCATCCGGGGCGGCGTTATTACCCATACGACAGGCTATGTGCATTCAGTGGACGGCGTTTCCTTTTCGATTGCAGAGGGAGAAACCCTCGGTCTGGTGGGCGAATCCGGATGCGGCAAATCGACGGTGGGCAGACAGCTGGTCGGCCTGGAAACGCCGACGGGCGGCAGGCTGTTTTATCAGGGAAAGGATATGGAGAAGCTTTCCGGAAAAGAGAAAAAGAGCGTGCGCACGCAGCTGCAGATGGTGTTCCAGGACCCATATTCTTCCCTGAATCCGAGAAAGCATATTTATGAAATTTTATCCCAGCCGATGCTCTATCATGGGATTTCCAATAAAGAAACTGTCCACAGGGATGTTGATCGACTGCTGGATATGGTAGGACTTCCCAAACACGTCCTCGGGCGCTACCCGCATGAGTTCTCCGGCGGACAGCGGCAGAGAATCGGGATTGCGCGGGCGCTGTCTTTAAATCCCAGGTTTTTGGTCTGTGATGAGCCGGTCAGCGCGCTGGACGTTTCAATTCAGGCACAGATTCTGAATTTGCTGCGCAGCCTGCAAAAGGACCTGGGGCTGACGTGCATGTTCGTTGGACATGGACTCGGCGCGGTCAACTATGTGAGCGACCGGATCGCAGTCATGTACCTTGGTAAAATTGTGGAGATCGGGCCGGCGCAGGAGGTGTTCCATCATCCGGTACACCCTTACACCCGCGCCCTGATCGATGCAGTGCCGATTGCAGATCCCAAAAAGCGGGAACAAAAACCGCTTCTGACCGGAGAAATCGGCTCCAGCACGAACCCGCCCTCCGGCTGCCGCTTCCATCCGAGATGTCCGTATGCGACGGAAAGCTGCAGACAGGAAGTGCCGGAGCTTTGCAGTGTTTTCCCAGGCAGCAGTCATCTGGCGGCGTGCCCATATGCAATTGCGCAGCTGACTGGCGGCGCACCCGCATACGATGCGAAGATGCAGCAGGTTGTCGTAGAGCAGAAATGGAGATAAAAGTGACATGGGAAAATATATGATCAAGCGCATCCTGATCGCCATCCCGGTTCTGATCGGGATCACGATCATCGACTATGCGATTATGTGTCTTGCGGGCAGCCCGCTGCAGATGCTGCAGGGACCCCGAATTTCCCAGGCTGCGGTTGCGGCAAAGGAAATCGCCCTCGGTCTGGATAAACCGTTTTATGTGCAGTATTTTGTCTGGTTAAAACAGCTTTTACATGGAAATATGGGCTATTCGATCAAGTCCTATCAGGCAGTCAGCGAGATGATCGCAAGCCATTTGGGACCGACGCTTTTGCTGATGGGCGTATCGCTTCTGGTCAGCTTGCTGATGGCGGTGCCTGCCGGAATTTACAGTGCGATCAAGCAGTATTCCGCAGGAGATTATACGGTTGTTACACTTTCCTTCCTGGGAAGCAGCGTGCCCGGATTTTTCCTTTCTTTACTGTTGATCTATCTGTTTACGGTAAAGCTTGGCTGGCTTCCGTCCAGCGGAATGGCGACGCTCGGAACTGCAGGCGGCGCGGGTGATGTGGCAAAGCATATGGTGATGCCGGTGTTAGTCCTGGCTACCTCCATGGCGGGTACAAATATCCGTTATATTCGAAGCGCGATGCTGGAAATTTTGCAGCAGGATTACCTGCGCACGGCAAAGGCAAAGGGAATCGGAAGATTTCTTGTCATCAATAAGCATGCGCTGCGCAACGCACTGATCCCGATTATTACGGTAATCGGAATGGAGATTCCGGTGCTGTTCGGCGGTCAGGTTATCATTGAACAGGTCTTTTCCTGGCCGGGACTCGGACTGATGACGATGAGCGCAATCACGAACCGGGATTATCCGGTTATTATGGGTGTCTGCCTGCTGTCTGCAATCGTTGTGCTGGCGGCAAACCTGATTACGGATATTTTATATGCGCTGGCAGACCCGACAATCCAGCTGAAATAGGAGCGGCGAAGATGGAGAAAAAAGATCGTATCAAAAAAGATATTTCAAGAGAAAGCTATTTGCAGACCGTCATCCGTCGTTTTAAACAGCATCATCTGGCAACGGTCAGCCTTGTGATTTTAGCGGTTTTGGTGGTGGCAGCGCTTTTGGCACCGATCATCGCACCGTACAATCCGGATGAAATCGTCGGAGGCTTTTCCAAAGCGCCCACAGCAGAGCATTGGCTGGGAACGGATCAGATCGGTCGTGACGTCTTGAGCCGGCTTTTGTATGCGACGCGGATTTCCCTGTTGGTCGGTGTGCTGGCGACGGCGATCTCTACTGTGATCGGTGTGATTCTAGGACTGATCGCCGGGTATTTTGGCGGCGCTGCGGATATGATTATCATGCGCTTTACGGATATGGTCATGTCGTTTCCCTATATTTTGCTGGTGCTGGTTGCGGCGTCGATTTTTAAGCCGGGGCTCTGGAGCATCATTCTGATTCTGGGCTTTGTAGACTGGCCGGGAATTGCCCGTCTGGTTCGCGGCAATGTGCTGAGCCTGCGGGAGAGTAATTTTATTAAAAGTGATCTCGTGGCAGGAATGCCGCTTCCGTATATTCTGTTTTCCGAGATTCTGCCGAATACCGCTGCGCCGATTCTGGTGTATGCAACGTCGGTTCTGGCGTTGTCGATGTTGGATGAGGCGGCGCTTTCGTTCCTCGGAATGGGTGTGCAGCCGCCGACCGCGAGCCTTGGAAACATGCTAAACGGCGCGCAGTCATTGACTGTACTGACGAAACAGCCGTGGCTCTGGATTCCGTCCGGGCTGATGATCGTGGTGCTGGTCATTGCGATTAACTTTATTGGTGACGCGCTGCGGGATGCGCTGGATCCCAATAGCGGAAAGTAAGACTGGAACACGCAAAAGCAGAAAGAACTGCAGCAGGAACACTGCAGGAGGACATCGGAGGGATTTGCGATGATACAGGAAATGGATTTAATGGAAATTTTTTACTGGTTTCACAGACATCCGGAGCTGTCTTATGAGGAATACGATACAACTGCGCAGATTAAAAAGCTGTTGAAAGCAGCGGATGTAAAGATCCTGCCGATTCCGATGGAAACCGGTCTGATTGCGGAGGTAAAAGGAGAAAAGGATGGTCCGATGCAGGCGCTTCGCTGCGATATTGACGCGCTGCCGATTACTGAGCTGACGGATTTACCTTATGCGTCGAAATGTCCGGGAAAGATGCACGCCTGCGGACACGATTTTCACATCACGGCGGGAATCGGGACTGCGATCTGGCTGCAGGAACATAAGGACGAGCTCTGTGGGACAGTGCGGTTTTTCTTCCAGCCAGGAGAAGAGTCCTCCCTGGGGGCATGGAAAGTGTTGGAAACGACGGCACTCGATTCGGTTACGCGCGTCTGGGGCTTTCATTCTGATCCGACCAATTTGGTCAATGCCATCGGAATCCGGGAGGGCGCAGTTGCGGCGGCAGTAGATCGGTTTGTGATTACGATAACGGGCGTCGGCTGCCACGGCGCACACCCGGATGATGGCGTTGATCCAATTCCGGCGGCTGCAGCCATGGTTCAGGCATTTCAGACGATCGTGACCCGCAATATCAATCCGTTCCATCCTACACTCATCAGCGTTACGCGATTGGAAGCGGGCAATACCTGGAATGTGATTCCGCAGACAGCACAGCTGGAGGGAACTGTTCGCACCATGGATCGGCAGGATCGCTGCCTGTTTGAAAAACGCTTAAAAGCAATTGCAGAGCAGACCGCATCTGCCTATGGCGCATCCGCAGAGGTAGAGTGGATTCCCGGTCCTCCGGCTGTTTGCAACGATACAGAAATGGCGGCTTTTGCAAAGGAAACGGCAGAAGCGGAGGGCTTTCAGACCGTTCCGGAAGAACAGTCGCTCGGCGGAGATGATTTTTCTTTCTACATGGAGAAAGTGCCCGGCTGCTATATTAAAATCGGCATCGGAAAGGGGGCGACAATCCATCAGCCGACCTTTCAGGTGGACCCGGCGGCATTGATGCCTGCGGTACGGTATTTGAGTCGTCTGCTGCTGCGCTGGGGCGAGGAAAAGGGCTGAGCGACGCAGCCGGGGAATATGCATAGTAATACGCAGCTTTTGCGTAAGAACACAATATAAAAAAAGGGGTAAAAAACATGAGTACATTTCGATTTGCCATTATGGGAGCGGGCAACATCGCACATCAGTTTTGCGATGCAGTGACGCTGGTGGAGGACTGTGAGGTGAGCGCGATCGCCAGTAAGGATCTGGGACGCGCACAAAAATTTGCGGAGGAATGCAGCGTAGCCCATGCGTATGACAACTATGAGCAGATGCTGATAGAGGAAAAGCCGGACTGTGTTTATATTGCAGTAACACCAAACGACCATTTCCGTCTGACGATGCTTTGTCTGGAGCATCGCGTTCCGGTGTTGTGCGAAAAAGCGATGTTTACAAACAGTGCAGAGGCAAAAGCGGTTTTTGAAAAAGCAGAAAAAGACCAAACCTTTGTAATGGAAGCGATGTGGAGCCGGTTTTTGCCCGCGGTCAACCAGGCAAAAAAATGGGCGGCAGAAGGAAAAATCGGCAGACTGGAAGCCTTACAGGGAAGAATCGGTTTTCTCGCGCCGGAGGGAACGGACAATCGGTATCACAGCCCTTTGCTGTGCGGTGGAGCTGCGACGGATATCACGGTTTATGCCTATGAAATCGCGACCTGGCTGGTCAATGAGCCTGTCCGCAAAACCTATGCGGCTGCGAACCTTGATCAGACCGGTGTGGACTTAACCGATCAGGTTACGGTGAAGTTCGAACATGTGCTGGCAGATCTTGTGACGAGCTTTGCAGCGCCTATGGGCAACAGCATGGTGATCTACGGTCGGGAAGGGCGCATTGAGCTGCCCGATCCCCATTATGCGTCCAAATGCTTTTTATATGGGGCGGATGGAATGCTGAAGGAAGAATTCACAGATACGACGACGCAGAAGGGCTTTACCTACGAGATCGAAGAGACGATCCGCTGCGTGCGCGCAAAGAAAACGGAAAGTCCGGTTGTTCCGCATGCGACGACAATTGCCTGTGCGGAGCTGTTTGATCAGATTCAGGCGGCAAAGAAAGAGTGAACTATCGGAAACAACGTGCAGAAAACGGCGGTACAGGTTTTGAGATCTGTACCGCCTTTTGTGTGTGCGCCCGCGCGGGCATTCCTGCAGTGCAGGGTTCTGTGCGTGAAGTTTAGAAATAATCCGAAAAATACGGTTTTTTGACCGGAATCAGCCGCTCCAGCCAGGTCAGCATATAGTATTCCATCGAGATTTTTTCATGGTCGTAAAGATAGGTCGGGCGCTTGTAGCCCATCATCAAGGCAGTGAGCGTGTTAATGTCGAGTTCTACGACGTTAATGGACTGATTGTCCTCGACACGCTCACAGGTTGTTTCCCCCTCGTGCCAGGAAACGAGAAAATCTCCCTGATTCCAGGAAGCAAGGCCGTCAGTAACCCGGAAATGGATTTTGAAATCCTCCGGCTGGATCTGCCAGGGATACTCCTGCAAAAAGTTTTCAACATCCACGATTCGCGCCATAATATAGGGAGCTATCGTTTCTTCAATCTCACTGTCTTCGAACAGATATGCCATGGGTTCACCGGAATAATTATCCCCCCGTACCTGTGTGATCATAGAAAAATGCGCGCTGATGTAGTTCCATAGACCGTGTCTGGCCTCGCTGGTTAAATAAACCATTTCTTTAATATGAAAAATTTCATTTGCAATGTAATAAACCAGATAACCAAGGGGCTTGTGCTCTTCATTATAATAAAGGGCTACGATCATATCATCATTTTCCCAGCGCCAGTATTCATCCCAGGCCAGCTTGTCGCGAATGAGTGCACCGTGGTGCTGCATGGCGAAATAGGAATACACGTTATGAAAATCCTCGGAATCCAGGCTGACACGTTCGACCATGCCCCGGACGGGGAAGGCCTTTGGAAGCTGCGTATCCTTGACAGTGAAGGTGAGTTTGTCGGACACGATCTCCCAGCCCATTTTCCGATAAAATGGAATGGAATATGGATACAGAAATGAAATGGGAAGCTTCTTTTTGTGCATATAGTCGATGACATAGCGCATCAGGGAATGAATCAGTCCGCGTCCGGTGTATTCCGGATAAGTAGTGACTCCGGTGATGCCGCCCATCGCCATAATGTTGTCCTGAATGTTGATCTGCATGGAATAAACGACGATCATGGATGCCAGCTTTTCTTTATAGAACCAACCAAGTACATAAGCGTCCTCGAGAATCGGACGTTTGGCATATTTGATCTCTTCCTGCTCCCAGCCGGTCTGGAAGAGCTCGTAGGAGGTTACCTGAAAAGCATACTGTAAAAGTGCGTTGAACTGCTCCAGATCGTTGTGATCGAGCTCACGCATGCGGAAATCACCGTTGATTTCAAGGTAAGTGTGCGTGTCCTTGTCTGACATAGAAGATGCCTCTTTTCTGAATGATGCGGTCTTTAGATTTCAAAGACATCATACAACCAAATGAAAGGCTCGTAAAGAGGAAAACTTTTCGCATGACAGCTTTTGGAATTTAGGGTATACTGTGATATCAGAGAATCGTTTGGATGAAACGATGACAGAAAAGGACAGGAGGCAGACTTGATGAATCAGATTCCCCAGGCAGGAGAAATTTATCAGCATTTTAAAGGAAAACTTTATCGGATCGTGACGCTGGCAACCCACACGGAGACCGGAGAGCAGCTTGTGATCTATCAGGCGCTTTATGGAGAGTTCCAGGTTTTTGCAAGACCGCTTTCCATGTTTCTGGAAAAGGTGGATGCAAAGAAATATCCTGATGCAGCGGGAAAAGACCGCTTTATGCGGATCCCGATGGCGGAAGCAGCGGCAGTGCCCCAGCCCGTTCCAGCGCCGTCAGAGAACCCTGTTGAGCCCCGGCCTGCTGCAATGTCGTCAGAGAACCCTGTTGAGCCCCGGCCCGCTGCAGCGTCCTCCGAGAGCCCTGTTGAACCTCAGCCTGATCCTGGCCTGCTCGCCTTTTTAGATGCGGACAGCTACGAAGAAAAGCTGGAAGTATTTGCATCGCTGGAGGGCAAAGCCGATCTTCATATGTTGAATGCCATTGCTGCTTCCCTGGATCTGGAGCTTTCGGAGGGCAGCTTGGAGGAGCAGTACGACACGCTGAAAAGCTGCCTGATGACACTGGAGCGTTATGAGTGCAATCGCCTGCGGTGAGCAAAAAAGAAAAAAACGGAGAACTGGATTGAAGCAACAAACCCCAAGAAATATTGAAGTACAGAGAAAACAGGAACTGTTAAACCGGATTGCGCCGGGGCTATTAACATGGTATGATAAAAGCAGACGGAGCTTACCCTGGCGGGAAGAACCGACGCCGTATCGGGTCTGGGTATCGGAGATCATGCTGCAGCAGACGCGGGTCGAGGCGGTAAAACCGTATTTTGCGCGCTTTATGGAACGACTGCCGGATATCGAAGCGCTCGCCGAAGTGGATGATGATGAATTATTAAAACTTTGGGAAGGGCTCGGCTATTACAGCAGGGCACGGAATTTAAAGGCTGCGGCACAGCAGATTGTGACAGAATACGGCGGAGAGATGCCGTCGGATTACAGAGAGCTTTTAAAGCTAAAAGGAATCGGAAGCTACACAGCTGGCGCGGTTTCTTCGATTGCCTTTAAACAGCCCAATCCCGCAGTGGACGGAAACGTGCTGCGCGTCATTGCCCGGCTTTTGGAGGATAACAGCGATATTTCCGATCAGTCGGTAAAAAAAAGAGTAGAGGATGATCTGCGTCCTGTCATGCCAAAGGATCGCCCCGGTGACTTTAATCAGGCGTTGATGGAGCTTGGCGCAACCGTCTGTCTGCCAAACGGTGCACCGAAGTGCAGCAACTGTCCGTGGCAGGAATTCTGCCTTGTAGGATTGCATGGCACCTGGCAGCAGTATCCGCAAAAGGCAGCCAAAAAGGCAAGGACGATCGAAGATAAGACGATTCTCGTGATTCGAACGAGTAGACAGGTCGTTTTGCGTAAGCGTCCGAAAAAGGGACTGCTGGCAGGACTGTATGAATTTCCGGCGATGGACAAAAAGGCATCGTTGGAAGAGGTCAGGGAATGGCTGAAAAAACAGGGTGTGGAAGCTGTCCGGATGGAGAAGCTTCCGGAATCGAAACATATTTTCACCCATAAGGAGTGGCACATGACCGGCTATCAGGTTCTGGTGGATGAACTGGAGCCCATGGGTCAGGATGAATCCCTTCTTTTTGTTGAGACACAGGAAATCGAAAAAAATTACCCGATTCCGTCCGCATTTGCAGCCTACAGCGCCTATCTGAGAATTCAGACAGGTATCCAGAAGATGAAAGGAACAACACTATGAAACTGCTTTCTATTGCAATTCCCTGCTATAATTCGCAGGATTATATGGCACATTGCATCGAATCTCTGCTTCCGGGGGGAGAGGATGTTGAGATTTTGATTGTCAACGACGGTTCGAAGGACGACACCGCTAAAATCGCAGACGAATATGCGGCAAAATATCCTACGATCGTAAAGGCGATCCATAAGGAAAACGGCGGACACGGCTCTGCGGTCAACACCGGAATTGAAAATGCGACCGGAATTTATTTTAAAGTCGTAGACAGTGACGACTGGGTAAAAGAAGATGCCTATCTCGCCATTCTGGAAAAGCTGAGAGAGCTGACCGGCGGTGTGGATACACTTGATCTTCTGATCAGCAACTTTGTTTACGAAAAAGAGGGGGAACGCCGCAAAAAGGTGATGCGTTATAAACATGTCCTGCCGGAATACCGTATGTTTGGCTGGGAAGATGTCGGACGTTTCCATGTCGGTCAGTATATCCTGATGCATTCCGTTATTTACCGGACAAAGCTTTTGCGGGAATGCGGTTTAAAGCTTCCGGAGCATACGTTTTATGTGGACAATATTTATGTCTTTGAGCCTCTGCCGTATGTCCGCAACATGTACTATCTGGATGTGAATTTCTACCGCTATTTTATCGGCAGGTCAGATCAGTCCGTCAACGAAAAGGTCATGACCGGACGAATCGACCAGCAGATCAAGGTTAACCAGATCATGACAGACTACTTTGTGGAAAAGAAGAGCGAGATCATGGGCAATAAGCCCCTTGCAAAGTATATGCTAAGCTATCTGGACATCATTACGACGATCTCCTCCATCCTGCTGATCCGCATCAACACACCGGAATCTCTCGAGAAAAAGCGTGAGCTGTTAAACTACATCAGACAAAAGGACAAGAAGGTTTACAGAAAGCTGCGTTACGGTCTTTTAGGAAACTGTATGAATCTGCCTGGAAAAACCGGAAGATGGATTTCTGTGGAAGGCTACAAAATCTGCCAGAAGTTTTTTGGCTTCAACTAATCGAAAAAAATCTTGTTGTCCTTTGCAAATTGTGCTAGAATATACAATGGGTTTTTAGGGAATACGTTTACAGAAAGGATAATATGGGTGGATTTATGAAAAGACAAGACATTCATAAGGTACTGATTATTGGCTCAGGACCGATCATTATCGGACAGGCATGTGAGTTCGATTACTCCGGCACACAGGCTTGCAAGGCACTGAAAAAGCTGGGCTACGAAATCGTACTGGTAAACTCGAATCCGGCAACGATCATGACAGATCCGGACACAGCGGATATCACATATATTGAACCGCTGAATGTGGAACGTCTCGAGCAGATTATTGAAAAGGAACGCCCGGATGCACTGCTTCCGAACCTGGGCGGACAGTCCGGGCTGAATCTTTGCTCCGAGCTGCAGGCAGCAGGCGTGCTGGACAAATATAATGTAAAGGTAATCGGCGTTCAGGTAGATGCAATTGAGCGCGGCGAAGATCGTATTGAGTTTAAGAATACTATGAATGCGCTTGGTGTTGAGATGGCAAGAAGCGACGTCGCCTACTCCGTAGACGAGGCACTTGCGATTGCGGACAAGCTGGGATATCCGGTTGTCCTGCGTCCTGCATACACCATGGGTGGCGCCGGCGGCGGTCTTGTTTATAATAAAGAAGAATTAAAGACAGTCTGCGCAAGAGGTCTGCAGGCGAGCCTCGTGGGTCAGGTTCTGGTAGAAGAGTCCATTCTTGGATGGGAAGAGCTGGAGCTGGAAGTTGTCCGCGATGCAAAAGGAAATATGATTACCGTATGCTTTATTGAAAACATCGATCCCGTTGGCGTGCATACCGGTGATTCCTTCTGTTCCGCTCCAATGCTGACGATTTCCGAGGAGGTACAGAAGAAGCTGCAGGATCAGGCATATCGTATCGTAGACGCGATTGAGGTGATCGGCGGTACGAATGTACAGTTTGCACATGATCCGATTTCCGGTCGTGTTGTTGTTATTGAAATCAACCCCAGAACTTCCAGATCTTCTGCACTTGCAAGTAAGGCAACCGGTTTCCCGATCGCTCTTATTTCTGCAATGCTGGCAAGCGGTCTGACTCTGGATGAAATTCCTTGCGGCAAATATGGCACACTGGATAAATACGTTCCGGACGGCGATTATATCGTTCTGAAATTCGCGCGCTGGGCATTTGAAAAGTTCAAGGGCGTAGAAGATAAGCTCGGAACTCAGATGAGAGCAGTCGGCGAAGTTATGAGCATCGGCAAGACTTATAAGGAAGCATTCCAGAAAGCGATCCGTTCTCTGGAAAAGAGCCGTTATGGTCTTGGTCATGTAAAGGATTTTGATCAGAAGTCCAAAAAGGAGCTTTTGACCATGCTTGCAACTCCCAGCAGCGAGCGCTATTTCATCATGTATGAAGCGCTGCGTAAGGGTGCATCTGTAGAAGAAATCAACAAACTGACCAAAGTTAAGGATTACTTTATCGAGCAGATGAAGGAGCTGGTTGAGGAAGAAGAGAAGCTCGTTGCTGCTTATCACGGACAGGTTCCTGCAGATGCTGATTTGAAACAGGCGAAGCTGGATGGCTTCTCTGATAAATATTTAAGCCAGATCTTGGGTGTATCCGAGGAAGCAATTCGGACACGCAGAACAGAGCTTGGCGTTGTGGAAGGCTGGGAAGGTGTTCATGTAAGTTCTACTAAGGATTCCGCATACTATTACTCCAGCTATCATATCAAGGACGAAAGCCCGGTAGACAACAGCAAACAGAAGGTAATGATCCTCGGCGGCGGTCCTAACAGAATCGGTCAGGGTATCGAATTCGATTATTGCTGCGTACATGCTGCAAAAGCACTGCGTAAGCTCGGATTCTCCACGATCATTGTAAACTGTAACCCTGAGACGGTATCCACAGATTACGACACTTCCGACAAGCTGTATTTCGAGCCTCTGACTCTGGAAGATGTCCTTGCGATTTATGAAAAAGAACAGCCGGTTGGCGTTATCGCACAGTTCGGTGGACAGACTCCGCTGAATCTGGCAGCAGACCTGAAGAAATACGGTGTCAATATTCTTGGAACCACTCCGGAAGCCATCGACCTTGCAGAAGACCGTGACCAGTTCCGTGAAATGATGGAGAAACTGGAGATTCCGATGCCTGAAGCAGGAATGGCTGTCAATGTGGAAGAAGCATTGGAAACTGCTCACAGAATCGGCTATCCGGTTATGGTACGTCCTTCCTACGTCCTTGGCGGACGCGGCATGGAGGTCGTTTATGACGATGAAGCGCTGACCTTCTACATGCAGCAGGCAGTGGGTGTAACACCGGACAGACCGATCCTGATTGACCGATTCCTGCATCATGCAACCGAGTGTGAAGCGGACGCAATCAGCGATGGTGAGCATGTATTCGTTCCTTCTGTTATGGAGCATATCGAGCTGGCTGGTATTCACTCCGGTGACTCTGCTTGTATCATTCCCCCGAGAGGACTGACAGAAGAGCAGATCGAAACTCTGAAAGACTACACCAGAAAGATCGCAAAGGAGCTGCATGTTGTTGGCCTGATGAATATGCAGTATGCGATTGAGGACGGCAAGGTATTTGTCATCGAGGCAAATCCCCGTGCATCCAGAACCGTTCCGCTTGTATCCAAGGTCTGCGGCATCAACATGGTTCAGATTGCAACGGATATAGTTACCCTGCCTTATACCGGACGCAAGAGCCCGGTGCCGGAGCTGAAAGAAAAGAAATTCGCTCACTACGGTGTAAAAGAAGCGGTATTCCCCTTCAATATGTTCCCGGAGGTTGACCCGGTACTCGGACCTGAAATGCGTTCCACCGGTGAGGTTCTTGGACTGTCTACAGACTTTGGTGATGCATTCTTCAAGGCAGAAGAAGCGACAAAGACCAAGCTGCCCACTTCCGGCTGCGTGCTGATTTCTGTTAATGACAGAGATAAGGCAGAGGTAGTTGACGTTGCAAGAGGCTTCTATCAGCTTGGCTTTGAAATTATGGCAACCGGCAGAACCTGTGACCTGATCGAACAGGCCGGTATTCCTGCCCTGAAGGTATGCAAGCTCAACGAGGGACGTCCGAACATCCTGGATAAGATCACGAATGACCAGATCCAGCTGATTGTCAATACTCCCCGCGGCAAGAAGGGTACAACCGACGACAGCTACATTCGTAAGGCTGCCATTAAGAACCGTATTCCGTATATTACAACCATGGCTGCTGCAAAGGCAACTGTAGAAGGCATCCGTTCCGCAAAACGTGACGGCAAGCTTCCGGTGCAGTCTCTGCAGGAGTTCCATGCAAGCATTATCGATAAACAATAGAATTCACGCTCTGCGAGCATTCTATTGTCATGAATAAAACATCAGATAGCGATAACAAAAACAGCTGCCGTGTTTGTACGGCGGCTGTTTTTGATACGGTGCGCCCGGCAGCATACATCGCGAATGGAAAATGAGGATTCTTATAGAACAAAAAAAGGACATGCAGCTCATCCGGAGATGAAAAGCATGTCCTTCTTTCTATTCTAAGAAATTTATTTCAAAGAAATTTATTTCTTTGCGCCCTGTTTTGCAACTGCGTTCATCTTAGCTTCGATAGCAGCCTGGTCGCCAAGGTAATGATGACCGGTTACGTTGAAGTTATCGTCAAACTCGTAAACAAGCGGAACGCCGGTAGGGATGTTCAGCTCTGTGATTTCATTCTCAGAGATGTTGTCCAGATATTTAACCAGAGCACGCAGAGAGTTGCCGTGAGCTGCGATCAGAACCTGCTTGCCAGCCAGCATGTCCTTCTTGATGTTCTCTTCATAGAAAGGAATTACTCTTGCGATGGTGTCCTTTAAGCTCTCTGTCAGAGGCAGCTCCTTCGGATCTACGTTCTTGTAAGGAGCCTGCAGAGCAGGATTACGCTCGTCGGTAGGCTCAAGAGCGGGGGGCTGAACGTCGAAAGAACGACGCCATACCTTAACCTGAGCTTCGCCGTATTTTTCAGCAGTTTCGGATTTGTTGAGACCCTGCAGAGCACCGTAATGACGCTCGTTTAATTTCCAGGTTTTGATAACAGGAATCCATTCTTCATTTAACTCCTGCAGAACATGGTTAGCGGTGTGGATTGCACGCTGCAGATAAGAAGTATAGCAAACATCAAAGGAGAAGCCTGCTTCCTTTAACAGAACGCCGCCCTGTGCAGCCTCCTTGTGTCCGGTTTCGGACAGATCTACGTCAGTCCAGCCGGTGAACAGGTTTTTCTGATTCCATACGCTTTCGCCATGGCGGATCATAACTAACTGATAACCCATAGTGATTGTTCCTCCTGATTGTGATTTAAGGCATTTAAGCCTGCTTGATTCCAAACAAGCATACACGATTTGAACGGAAAAATCAAGACTTTAGCTTGCCTTTTTAGACAGGATATGGTAATATCCTAACAGTTTGGTCATGGGGTTTGTCTGATACAGGGCTATAGATTTTGCAGTTTCTGAGATTAAAACTGCAGGGTTTATAGCTCTTTTTTATCGTATAGGAAACTTCATTTCCATACGATAAAAATGCTCCGTAGAGGAAAGGAAGGAGTCAAAATGGATCAGAATTTTATGAAAGAAAAGAAGGTGCTGCCGCTGGTATTGTCAATGTCTTTGCCGATGATGCTGTCGATGCTGATAAATTCGCTTTATAACATTATTGACAGTATGTTTGTGGCAAGGGTCGGAGAGAAGGCGCTGACGGCAATTTCTCTTGTCTATCCGCTGCAGACACTGGTCACGAGCATCAGCGTAGGCTTTGGGGTCGGAATCAGTGCAGCAGTCGCATTTTTTCTGGGAATGGGAGAACATAAAAAAGCGGATCAGAGCGCCTCTGAGGGGTTGTTTTTGAGCATTGTGCACGGTGTACTGATGTCGGTGCTTTTGACAGTAATTCTTCCGTCCTTTCTGAGACTTTTTACGACAGACGAAGAAATCTATCAGATGGGCATTACCTATGGAACCTGGGTGCTGAGCTTTTCCCTTGTGATCTCCGTCTATATTGCTTATGAAAAAATTTATCAGTCACTGGGAAATATGATCGTTCCGACCTTATGTCTGGCAGCGGGCTGTCTGACGAATATTGTGTTGGATCCGATCCTCATTTTTGGAATTGGTCCCATTCCGCGGATGGAAGTAAAGGGTGCTGCGATCGCTACCGTGATCGGACAGATCGTGCCGCTTGTCATGTATATTGTATGGCATAGGAAAAAAGGACTGGGCGTCTCCATCCATATAAAAGATATGAAGCCGGATCCTGCGATCTGCGGCAGGCTCTATGCGGTTGGAATCCCGTCTTCCCTGACTCTGGGCATGCCGTCCCTTTTGATTACTTTGCTGAACAAAATCGCAGGCGCGTTTTCTTCGGTTTATGTGTTGGTACTGGGTGTTTATTTCAAGCTGCAGACCTTCCTTTATCTGCCTGCCAGCGGTATTGTGCAGGGCATGCGTCCGATATTGAGCTTTAATTACGGGGCAGGAGAAAAAAAGCGGATGAAGCAGATTCTATCCGTGTGTACCGGACTGATCTTTGGGATCCTGACGGTCGGTACGGCGTTGTTTTTGCTGCTTCCGGAACCGATCATGGGTATGTTTTCCAAAGACAGTGTAACGATCCGGGAAGGGGCAGCTGCACTTCGGATCATCAGCCTCGGCTTTGTGGTTTCCGGAATCAGCGTTGTGGCTTCCGGTGCACTGGAGGCCCTTGGGGAGGGAATCCCATCCTTTATCATCTCCTTGCTGCGTTATCTGGTGCTTATTGTGCCGGCGGCTTCCGTTGGAAGCAGGATGTTCGGTATTACAGGTGTCTGGGCTTCGTTTCCGGTAGCAGAAATGCTGACTGCAGCTGCCGCAGCCGGAATTTTTACAGCAAGATACCGGACGTGCTTGAAGAGACTGTGAAAACTTTTACATACCTGACCTCCTGAAACGAAAGAAACTATACAGGATTACTGTAAAAATCTTAAAAAAACTGTGAAATAGCTAAAAATTTCAATAACTAATCAAAAAATATTCTATTTTTAATAAATCCTCTTGTGATTATAATAGGTTTATCAGCTGAGAACGAAAGAAATTTAGCAAAACAACCAAATGGGAGGAAAAAATGAAAAGAAAAGCATTAGCAACAATGATGGCAGCAGCTATGGTATTATCCATGGTTGGCTGCGGCGGAGCCAAAACAGATTCTACAGCATCTACAACCACAACAGAAAAAACAGAAGCAGCGGCAACAGAAGCTGCAGATTCTGCTGCATCAGCAGATGCAACTGTAGAAAATAAAGACAAGCCCCTGTGCTGGTTTAACCGTCAGCCCTCCAGCAGTGCTACCGGCGAGCTGGACAAAGAAGCTCTGAACTTCAACGGCAATACTTACTATGTAGGGTTTGATGCAAATCAGGGTGCTGAACTGCAGGGACAGATGGTTCTGGATTACATCAAAAAGAATGCAGAAACCATTGATAGAAATGGTGATGGCGTGATCGGATATGTTCTGGCAATCGGTGATATCGGACATAACGATTCTATCGCTCGTACCCGTGGTGTTCGTTCTACACTGGGAACCGGCGTAGAAGCAGACGGCACAGTAGATTCCACACCGGCTGGAACAAACGTAGATGGAAAAGCAAAGGTTGTACAGGATGCAACTCTGGAAGTAGATGGAAAAACATATACGATCCGTGAGCTGGCTTCTCAGGAAATGAAAAACTCAGCAGGTGCAACATGGGATGCTGCAACAGCTGGTAATGCGATCGGAATCTGGACAGCTTCCTTCGGCGATCAGATTGATGTTGTTGTTTCCAACAACGATGGTATGGGAATGTCCATGTTCAACGCATGGGCAAAAGACAACAAGGTTCCTACCTTCGGTTACGATGCAAACAGCGATGCTGTAGCAGCAATCAGCGAAGGCTACGGCGGAACAATTTCTCAGCACGCAGACGTACAGGCTTACCTGACACTGAGAGTTCTGCGTAACGCACTGGACGGCGTAGATATTGATACCGGTATCGGTACAGCAGATGATGCCGGAAACTGCCTGGTAGAAGGGGAAGACTACAGATACAGCGAAGAAGACAGATCCTACTACGCATTAAATATTGCTGTAACAGCTGAGAACTACAGCGATTTCACAGATTCCACAAGAGTTTATGACAAGGTTGCCAACCAGCTGGATGAAAGCAAGAGCCCGTCCAAAAAAGTATGGCTGAACATCTACAACGCATCGGATAACTTCCTGAGCTCTACCTATCAGCCGCTGCTGGAGAAGTATGATGATCTGCTGAACCTGAAAGTAGATTACATCGGTGGAGATGGACAGACAGAATCCAATATCACAAACCGTCTTGGAAACCCGAGCGAGTATGATGCTTTCGCAATTAACATGGTTAAGACCGATAATGCAGCAGCATACACATCTCTTCTTTCCAAATAATTAGAGATCGAAAAAGCGTAAATGGATGAATTTATAGAGGGGTGTCAGCAATGATGCCCTTCTTTACTAAGAAAAGGAAGCACAGCTATGACAGAAGATAAGAACAAATATATCTTATCGATTAACGGCATGAGCAAATCATTCGGTAGAAATAAGGTTCTGAAGCATATTAGCATGAATGTCAAACCTGGAACCATTATGGGACTGATGGGTGAAAACGGCGCCGGGAAATCGACAATGATGAAATGTCTCTTTGGAACCTATCAGAAAGATGAAGGAACCATCGTACTGGATGGAAAAGAAGTGAACTTTTCCGGACCAAAGGATGCACTGGAAAACGGGGTGGCAATGGTACACCAGGAGTTGAACCAGTGTCTTGAAAGAAGTGTTGTAGATAACATGTTCCTTGGAAGATACCCAAAGAATTCCCTTGGGGTTGTCGACGAAGGAAGAATGAAAAAAGAAACCTCAGATCTGTTCAGAAAACTGGGAATTACAGTGGATCTGACCCAACCAATGAAAAAAATGTCTGTATCTCAGAGGCAGATGTGTGAGATCGCAAAAGCGATTTCCTATCATTCCAAAGTTATCGTACTGGATGAGCCTACCTCATCTCTGACTGCACCGGAGGTTGAAAAACTCTTTAAGATGATGCGTCAGTTGAAGGCTCAGGGAATTTCTCTGATTTACATTTCACATAAAATGGATGAAATATTTGAAATCTGTGATGAAATATCGGTGCTGCGGGACGGAAGCCTGGTTATGACCAAGGCGAGCACAGAAACAGATATGAATGAACTGATCGCCGCCATGGTTGGTCGTTCTCTGGATAACAGATTTCCACCTGTAGACAATACACCGGGAGAAACCATTCTCTCCGTACAAAATATATCAACAAAATATGCACCAAAACTGCAGAACATTTCTTTTGATATCAGAAAAGGAGAAATCTTTGGATTTTATGGTCTGGTTGGTGCCGGTCGTACCGAGCTTCTGGAGACGATCTTCGGAATTCGTACAAGAGCAGAAGGAACGGTCGTGTATGACGGAAAACTGATGAACTTCTCCTCTCCGAAGGATGCTATGGATCATGGATTTGCACTGATCACAGAGGAAAGAAAAGCCAATGGTCTGTTCTTAAAGGGTGATATCACATTCAATACTACCATTGCAAATATGAATCATTATAAAAGCGGGATCGCATTATCCAATGATAAGATGGTACGTGCAACAGCCGATGAGATCAAGGTCATGCATACAAAATGTATGGGACCGGATGATATGATCTCCAACCTTTCCGGCGGTAACCAGCAGAAGGCCATCTTCGGTAAGTGGCTGGAGCGTTCTCCAAGCGTATTCATGATGGATGATCCGACACGAGGAATCGACGTTGGAGCAAAATATGAAATCTATGAACTGATCATCAATATGGCAAAACAGGGAAAAACGATCATCGTTGTTTCTTCCGAAATGCCGGAAATTCTTGGTATTACCAACCGGATCGGTGTTATGTCCAACGGACGCCTGGCTGGAATTGTAAATACAAAAGAAACAAACCAGGAAGAATTACTGAGACTCAGTGCGAAATATCTGTAACAGGAGGAAAAGTGGAAATGGCAGAAAACAGCGTTATTATTTCAGCTGAAGAAGAAGCAAAGCTTTTGAAGCCCATCGATGAATATGTGGAAAAGATCCAAAAGAAAATTGACGCATTACGCGTAGACGGATCGGACAAGGTGAATGATCTGAAAAACCAGATCGCTATCGCAAAGGAAAATAAGAACTTATCCAAAGCACAGAGAGATAAGATCATTGAAAACAGCAAAAAAGAGCTGGAAAATGCGAAAAAGGTAGAAGCAGACAACAAGGAAGAAATTAAAAAGTTGATCGCAGAGGCAGAGGATTATCTGGCGAAGCATTACAAGAAGGATTACTACGATGTAGTAAACAATAGCTGTAAGGCTGCAAAGGCAGAAGAAAACAGCAGATATGAGAAGGTCAAAGCAGATTTAAAGAGTGAGCATCAGAAAAAGATCGCTTCTTTGAAGGATGCAGAGGAGATCAAGGCTGAAAAATATGTGTTGAAAAACAAATTGTTTGATGCACAGATGGCTCACGAATCCAGAATGCAGGAGATCAAAGACAGAAGACATGAAGCATTCATGCATAAATATCATCTGATCGATCTGCTGAGAACCTCCAAGTTCACATTCCCTCAGCAGAGAGCACAGAAACTGGAAAATTACAGATACTCCTTCAATTTATCCCAGTTTTTGTACAAAAACGGTCTGTACATCGTAATCATCCTGATTTTTATTGCGCTGTGTATCATCACACCAATCGTTAAAAATACACAGCTGCTGACCGTTACCAATATCCTGAATATCTTACAGCAGGCATCCCCGCGTATGTTCCTTGCACTTGGTGTTGCCGGCCTGATCCTGTTGACAGGTACGGACCTTTCGGTAGGACGTATGGTTGGTCTGGGTATGGTTACAGCAACCATTATCATGCATAATGGAATCAATACAGGTGCCGTATTCGGGCATGTATTTGACTTCTCTGCTATGGCTCCTACTGCGAAAGCATTGCTTGCATTGTTAATGTGTGTGATCTTTACAACGGTATTTTCCATGATTGCCGGCTTCTTCATGGCAAGATTCAAAATGCATCCGTTTATTTCTACAATGGCGAATATGCTGATCATTTTTGGTCTGGTAACCTATGCTACCAAGGGTGTATCCTTCGGTGCCATCGATTTTGCGATCCCTAACACCTTCATTCCGCAGATCGGCAAATTCCCGACGATCATCCTGTGGGCAGTTGCAGCAGTTATCATTGTATGGTTTATCTGGAATAAAACAACATTTGGTAAAAACCTGTATGCGGTAGGCGGAAATCCGGAAGCAGCAGCAGTATCTGGTATTTCTGTATTCAAAGTAACGATGGGAGCATTTATCCTGGCAGGTATCCTGTATGGCTTCGGCTCCTGGCTGGAATGTAACCGTATGGTTGGTTCCGGCAGTGCAGCTTATGGACAGGGATGGGATATGGATGCCATCGCAGCCTGCGTAGTTGGCGGTGTTTCCTTTACCGGTGGTATCGGTAAGATTTCCGGAGTTGTAACGGGTGTATTGATCTTTACCTCTCTGACCTACTCTCTGACGATTCTGGGTATTGATACAAACCTTCAGTTCATCTTTGAAGGTATCATCATTCTTGCCGCTGTAACTCTTGACTGTCTGAAATATGTACAGAAGAAATAAGCAACGG
>ERZ773157.1306-NODE-1306-length-24097-cov-73.998087_pt1 | contig 24097 bp, 22 predicted proteins | sample MGYA00511480_ERZ773157 | MGnify/ENA primary metagenome ERZ773157 (study PRJEB29015, sample SAMEA2737863) | human gut metagenome | biome: human gut; feature: human-associated habitat; material: faeces | place: China | collected 2012 ... | reverse complement strand
GTAGTACAACAGTAAGACGATTACTCATGCCCATAGGGGGTGCTGAGTAGTTACAAAAACAGGCTTTTCTGTTAAATCTTTCTAAAAAGCAATCTTTATTTCCCCAACATTTTGTTCATATCAAAGATAATTTGTAATTTTGCACCCCGAATGCTCATGGATTGGGCAAATGTTACAGAAAAGTTTAGTTCGAAGGGGCTCAAAGAAGATCCGGCACAATGCAGGACGCCTCCCGAAGAAACCCGTTTATATAATTAATTAAATGTACGCAATTGTAGAAATTAACGGTCAGCAGTTCAAGGCTGAGGAGGGCAAGAAGCTCTTCGTACATCACATCAAGGATGTTGAGGCAGGTCAGACTGTTGAGTTCGACAAGGTTTTGCTCGTTGACAAAGACGGCTCAATCACTGTCGGTGCACCAGCTGTAGAGGGTGCAAAAGTAGTAGTAGAAGTAGTGAACCCACTCGTAAAGGGTGACAAGGTAATCGTCTTCAAGATGAAGCGCCGCAAGGACTATCGCAAGAAGAACGGTCATCGTGCTCAGTTCACTGAAGTATCAATCAAATCTGTAATCGCTTAAAATTAGGAGGAATTAGAAAATGGCACATAAGAAAGGTGTTGGTAGTTCTAAGAACGGCCGTGAATCAGCTTCACAAAGATTAGGCGTTAAGATCTGGGGTGGTCAGAGCATCATCGCAGGTAACATCATCGTTCGCCAGCGTGGTAACAAGCACTTCCCAGGTGAGAATGTAGCTCAGGGTAAGGATGATACATTGTATGCTTTGACAGATGGTATCGTTTACTTCCACAAGGGCCGCAAGGACAAGAGTACAGTTTCTGTTCTCTCTCCAGAGGTTTACGCTGAGAAGACCAAAAAAGCTGACGCTTAATTTTTAAAGTTTTAGAAAAAACTATTCCAAACAAACAACATAGAAGCCTGCTCATACCTAGAGCAGGCTTTCTTCGTTTATATAAGTTTTTAGGCAAGGATTACACCGCACCCCCTTTCTAAGCTCCTTAACCCTGTAAAACCACAAAAAAAACTTTAATTCTACCCTTCCCTGTAAAAAAGTCAGCATTTTTTTACGCTATCACAAATATTTTTTGTACTTTTGCCTACAAATAGTAAATTATTTAATTAAAAGACATTTTATGCTTACACTTAAACTTATCAGTGAGGAAACTGAACGTGTAGTTAAGGGTCTCGAAAAGAAGCATTTTCCAAATGCTCGTGAGGCCGTAGAGAAAGTTTTGGAGTACGACAAGATTCGTCGTGAAGCTCAGCAGAAGTTGGATAACAACAAGCAGCAGGCAAACCAGTTTGCTAAGCAGATTGGTGCCCTTATGAAGGAAGGTAAGAAAGAGGAAGCTGAGAGCGCAAAGGCTCAGGTAGCTATGCTCAAGGCAGACGCTAAGGCTCTTGAAGAGATCATGGAGAAAGCACAGAACGATATGACCAACCAGTTGCTCGAAATTCCTAATATCCCTTGCGAGCAGGTTCCTGAAGGTAAGGACGCAGCCGACAACGTTGTTGTGAAAGAAGGCGGCGAAAAGCCAAACCTCGGCGAGGATGCTCTCTGCCATTGGGATCTCTTGAAGAAATACAATCTTGTTGACTTCGACCTCGGCGTTAAGATTACTGGCGCAGGTTTCCCTGTATATATCGGCAAGATGGCTCGTTTCCAGCGTGCGCTTGAGGCATTCTTCCTCGATGAGGCTCGCAAGAGCGGATATCTGGAGATTCAGCCTCCTTACGTAGTAAACGAGGACTCTGGTCGTGGTACCGGTCAGTTGCCAGACAAGGAAGGTCAGATGTATCATGCTAATTTGGATAATCTCTTCCTCATCCCTACTGCTGAGGTTCCTGTAACCAACATCTTCCGCGATGTTATTCTCGATGAGAAAGATCTCCCTATCAAGCGTTGTGCTTACTCAGCTTGTTTCCGTCGTGAAGCAGGTAGCTATGGTAAGGACGTTCGCGGTTTGAACCGTCTGCACCAGTTCGACAAGGTAGAGATTGTTCGCATCGATAAGCCAGGTCACTCTTACGAGAGTTTGAACGAGATGCTCGACCATGTTGAAGGTCTTTTGAAGAAGTTGGAATTGCCATACCATATCCTCCGTCTCTGCGGTGGTGATATGAGTTTCACCTCTTCTATCTGCTACGACTTCGAGACATGGAGTGCTGCACAGGGCCGCTGGTTGGAAGTTTCATCAGTATCTAACTTCGAGAGCTATCAGGCTAACCGTCTCCACTGCCGCTATCGCCATACAGATGACAAGAAGATTGAACTTTGCCACACACTGAATGGTTCAGCTCTTGCCTTGCCACGTATCGTAGCAACCATCTTGGAGAACAATCAGACCCCAGAAGGAATCCGCGTACCTAAGGTATTGGTTCCATATTGCGGTTTCGAGATGCTTGATGACAAAAATTTCGATTAATTTGAAGTATCGGTAAGACTTTCAGTTTTTCTCGATTATACAAAACATTCGAAAAACAAAAATAACATATATTGTACGAGGATAACTTCGACTGCCACAAAGGTAGCCGATGTTATCCTTTTGCATTTTTATGTACAATGAAGCAAACTCTAAACAGCGAACCAGAAATATTAATATATCAGCATTAAGAAATTTAATAGCCCATGAACAAGATTATCAAGAAAGTACAATACTCAGAGAAAGTATTCCGCTTCGATGTAGAAGCACCGCTTATAGCCAAGAGCCGAAAGGCAGGTAACTTTGTTATCATCCGTGTAGACAACAACAGCGAGCGTATGCCGCTGACCATCGCTGATGCTGACATTGAGAAAGGAACCATCACACTGGTTGTGCAGAAGGTAGGTCTTTCATCTACCAAACTCTGTGCCCTAAATGAAGGTGATGAAATTCACGATGTGGTGGGACCACTTGGAAATCCTACACATATCGAGAACTTCGGAACAGTCATTTGTGCCGGAGGTGGTGTAGGCGTAGCTCCTATGCTCCCTATCATCAAGGCACTGAAAGCCGCAGGAAACAGAGTCCTTTCCGTAATTGCGGGTAGGAACAAAGACCTCGTGATTATGGAAGATGAAGTGCGTGCATCTAGCGATGAGCTCATCATCATGACCGATGACGGAAGTTACGGCGAGAAGGGTGTTGTAACCGTAGGAATCGAGAAGTTTATCAATCAGGAGCATATCGATAAGGTTTTCGCCATCGGTCCTCCTATCATGATGAAGTTCTGCTGTCTCCTGACCCAGAAATATAATCTTTCCACAGACGTTTCGCTCAATACCATCATGGTGGATGGAACCGGTATGTGCGGTGCCTGCCGCCTGACCATCGGTGGCAAGACCAAGTTTGTCTGCATCGACGGTCCTGAGTTTGACGGCGCTCTGGTAGATTGGGACGAGATGTTCAAGCGCATGGGCACTTTCAAGGATGTTGAACGCGAAGAGATGGAACACTTCGAAGAGCACCTTGCAACTGTAGACGCAGGAAAGAAGAAAGAAACTACGGATGTAATCATGGACGTAGAACCTACAGATGCGAGCATCGAAGAGTTGACCGACCGTAACGCTGAGTGGCGCAAGGAGTTACGCGCTTCGATGAAAGCAAAAGAACGTACAGCTATAGAGCGCGTAAAGATGCCAGAACTTGACCCTCTTTATCGTGCCACAACCCGTACGGAAGAGGTAAATATCGGTTTAACCAAGGAAATGGCTTTAACCGAAGCCAAGCGCTGTCTCGACTGTCCTAAGCCTACCTGTATGGAAGGTTGTCCGGTAAGCATCAACATTCCTTCCTTCATCAAGAACATTGAGCGGGGCCAGTTCCTTGCCGCAGCCAAGGTTTTAAAGAACACCTCTGCCCTACCTGCCGTTTGCGGACGAGTTTGTCCACAGGAAAAGCAATGTGAAAGCAAATGTGTGCATCTCAAAATGAACGAGCCTGCTGTAGCTATCGGATATCTGGAGCGTTTTGCTGCCGATTACGAACGCCAGAGTGGAAACATCTCTGTACCAAAGTGCGATGAACCTAATGGCATCAAGATAGCCGTAGTTGGTTCAGGACCTTCCGGATTGAGTTTTGCAGGCGATATGGCAAAGAAGGGATTCGATGTTACTGTTTTCGAAGCACTTCACGAGATTGGCGGTGTATTGAAATATGGTATTCCTGAATTCCGTTTGCCTAATGCTATCGTAGATGTAGAGATTGAGAATCTTCAGAAGATGGGCGTAAAGTTTATTACAGACTGCATCGTAGGCAAGACCATTTCCGTAAAAGATCTGGAAAAACAAGGATTCAAGGGAATCTTCGTTGGCTCAGGCGCGGGTCTGCCCAACTTCATGAATATTCCTGGAGAGAATGCCTTGAACATCATGTCTTCTAACGAATATCTTACCCGTGTAAACCTGATGGATGCAGCCAATCCTCATAGCGACACCCCTATCAACTTGGGTAAGAAGGTGGTTGTTGTAGGCGGCGGAAATACAGCTATGGACAGTTGCCGTACTGCAAAACGACTCGGAGCAGACGTAACCTTGGTATATCGCCGTTCGGAGGCAGAAATGCCTGCCCGACTCGAAGAGGTGAAGCATGCCAAGGAAGAAGGAATCAACTTCTTTACATTGCACAATCCTAAAGAATATGAGGCAGACGATAAGGGCGCAGTAAAGGCTGTAGTCCTCGATGTGATGAAGCTTGGCGAACCTGATGCCAGCGGCCGTCGTCGTCCAGAAGCTACAGGAGAGACCATCACGCTGGAGTGCGACCAGGTAATTGTTGCCGTAGGAGTAAGTCCTAATCCACTCGTTCCACAGAGTATCGAAGGCTTGGAACTCGGCCGGAAGAACACCATTGCCGTAAACGACCAGATGCAGAGTTCCATCAAAGAAATCTACGCTGGCGGCGATATCGTACGAGGAGGAGCCACAGTAATCCTTGCCATGGGAGACGGCAGAAAGGCCGCTCTCAATATGAGCGAAAAATTATTGAATAAGAAATAAGAAAACAGGAAACAATAAAGGGCAGCCATGCATCACGCAGACTGCCCTTTCCTTTTCTCGTATGTAATGTTATAAAATGAAATGTAGTTCGTACATATATTTATTAATAATTGGACTCAAACACTATTTCAGATTAATACGGAGTCCGAACTGGAGATTAAAATTCCACTTCTTATCTTTAAACGTATTTTCTATTTCGCTGCCATTATCAAAATAATATTTTGCACCTGGCTCAATATAGAAGCCCACTTGTGGTGTAACATCATACTGTGCACCAAGCGAAGCCTTACCCGAGAACTGAACGCCATCACGTTTCACGTCCTCTTTATGACCAGAAACCTTTGTATCATTCTTTACGTTGAAATCGGCTTCTCCACCCGCCATTACGTACGCATGAAAGCCTCCCGTGCTCCAAACCTCATAGTTTAAACCAAGTGGAACACCCACATAATGCAAAACCTGATGTGTATCAAATTCTGAAGCACCATAAGATTTGAAATCAGAAGCAACACGCGTATAAACGACACCGGTACTCAAAGACAAACGAGGCGCAAGTCCGATACCAACCTGAGCACCTATAGCCAAAGGAGCATGATGTTTCGCTTCAACATATTTCGGTATTGCATATCTTAAAGGAGAAGCAGCAGCCAGGAAAACACCATGATCAGCAAAGCCGCCACCAGCAAGAGGATCTGAAGACGCATACATGCCGTTTGACATTCCATCACTGCCAGAGCCCAGACTTACATTCTCTGCATACAGGTTCATGGTCCAGTTCTGTTCATACTTGTCCTTATAACTGCGTTCAAAATGACCATCCTGCGCCCTGCCTGCATAAAGCTTCTGCCCACCATCTGCTTCCAACGGCTTGGTTGCATGATTAGAAGAAACGGCCATCTGTCTTTCAGAATCCTCATTTTGCTTTTGCAAAACAGATAATTCCCGACCATTTACCTCTGCATTAACAGACTGTTCTGGCATTTCTACCTCTGTTGCAAACATTACTTCATTATCAGCAGCAACAGTCCTCTCCTGGAAAGAGACAGAAGATTTACTATGGTTCAATTGACGCCCCGATGAATGGCGATTCACCTGATGTGCAGATGCATTGTTTTCAGCAAGCAAGATAGCATTTTCACTTCCTGCCGATTGTGCTTCTGCACGGACAGCAGAAGAAGTCCTGCTTGAACCTGATGCTGTAGAGAAAGAACTCTGAACAGCTAAGTTAGCCTGTCCCGATTCATCATCATGCAGATAAACATAACTGCCTCCTACTCCCAATAAAGCAATCGCTGCAGCTACTGACCATCTTTTCAAGACAACATAACGAGTCTGTGGTCTCTTCTTTACATCAGTTTCCTCATCACCAACCTTTTTAGACTGAGCAAGCGATTGTTCTATCTCAGCCCACAAGTCGTGGCTGACAGGCTCTTGGTAGTCAGCCAACTGATCTCGAAGTTTATTTGTCCAATCGTTACTCATTACTTTTCTCATTTATATGATTCAACTCTTTATTATCACTACAATCTGCCTGGCTCAGATAATCTTTCACCTTTTTGCCCAACAGCTTTTTCGCCCGCAAATATTGTGAAGCAGAACTGCTTTCTTTGATGCCTAACAGCTGTGCAATTTCTTTATGGCTTTTCTGTTCAAAAACAAACATGTTAAGAACCAGTCTGTACCCATCAGGCAATTCTCCTATCATTCTTGTCAGTTCTGCAGGCGGAACTCTTTCTACTTCAGGCCCTTCATCCTCAATATCATCGGGAACTTCGTCCACGATAGTGAAGCGCTTTTGCTGCCTTACAAAGTTGACAGCTTCATTTGTCACTATCCGCAAGAGCCAAGCCTGAAGAGCGCCCTCACCCCGATATTCAAACTTTGAAATGCCGGAAAAGACTTTTATAAAACTATCTTGCACTACATCTTCAGCATCATCGCGCATAGGGATATACCTCAGCGCTACGGCCATGGCATACCCCACATAGCGTTCGTACAATCTGTGCATGGCTGCCCGACTGCCGCTATTGATGTCGTCTAAGAGTTCCTTTTCCGATTCCAATTTCAAATCCTTTTTAAAGATTAAACGATATAAAGAGAAAACCTTGCATCAAAAATGAACTTTTTTTGGCGCAAGGCACTTTTTTTATATTTTTATATAGATCAAAGGCTATTCTGCACCTTGTTTCCCGGTACATTCAAGCCCTGTTTCTATATTATTCTATAGAGAACACTTTACCTTCCTGAGTAAGATAACTTTCCGTAAACACCTCTTTAGCTTCATTCAACAATACCTCTTCATTATTATATCTTGCACTATAATGTCCCAGAAGAAGTTTGCCTACACCCGCATTTCTGGCTATAGTTGCAGCCTGTCGAGCCGTACTGTGATAATAGAGTTTAGCCCTGTCCTCATTCTCCGAAGTATAGGTGCTCTCATGATAAAGCACCGTAACCCCCTTTACCTTTTCTGCCACCCCCGGAACAAACCGGGTATCACTGCAATAAGCATAACTGCGGGGAGTTGCGGCAGGCATTACCAATCTGGCATTAGGTATTACATCCCCCTCCTTCGTTGTCCAGTCAGCTCCATTCTTGATGTTGTTAATCTGGCTTACAGGAATCTCGTAATAATCTATCATATCACGACGGATATGAGGCAATGTCGGTTTCTCTCTGAAGATGTACCCACAACAAGGCACACGATGCTGCAGAGGAACGGTTTCTACGGTTACAGAATGATCTTCATATACTACTTGCGACTTCTCGGTATCTACAGGAACAAATTCGATTTGATATTCCATTCCCTGCATGAATAAATCGATCTGACGCTTAAACAAATCTCCGTAACTTTCTGGTGCATAAACTTTTAACTTAGCCGTTCTACCCAGCATACCTAAGGTAGAAAGAAGTCCCAGCAAGCCAAAGCAATGATCACCATGAAGATGCGAAATAAAGATAGCATTTATCTTAGCAAAGTGAACATGAGTGCGACGGAACTGCATCTGGGCACCCTCTCCACAATCCATCATAAAGCATTTGCCACGCATCTCAATAATCTGGGCCGAGGCACTATGCTGAAGGGTGGGCAAAGCACTGCCACACCCCAATATATGTACTTTAAATGGTTCCAAAACTAAATCATAAATTACAGATTCAACATGATGACCTTACTCTTGGCGCTTGAAAACAAAGATACCCTGAGTATTCTCCAACATAAGACTGTCAGAACCCAATTTGTCAATGGCAAAAGTATCCTTATTCAGCAAAAGTTTACCATTGAGTATCTTCCAGCTAGTCCAAGGATTAGTTTCAGCCTTCACATTGTTCTTCACCTCTCCACCTTCCAAGATATCAAAATTCTTATCCAGAGAAGTCCATTTACCCAAGAGGGATGTCAGGTTGATAATCTTCTGGGCCATCATCTCTCCATCCTCTGCCTTATAACCGATAAGAGCAATACGGTCGCCAGCCAGCAATCCTCCCTGAACAACATCAGGATTCTCATCGTCAATAAACACCGAAAGGGTGTCACCATCATCAGAAATCAGCTCCAGGCTATGCATAGAGGTTCCCTCACCGCATACACCATAGATGGTAGAATCGTTCATTGCATCCTCTACCTCTACCGAATCTGCTGCACTGATAACAGGAACATTATTTTTGTTCTTACAACTGTTGGCTGCGAAAAGCGCCACCAAAGCTATTGTTACATAAACTAATTTCTTCATAACACTTTAGTTTTTATTATTATATTGATGAGTCGATAAGATTATCTGATTCACCGTTATTTATCATCCTTTTTCTCCTGAAGTTTTGCTTCATCCCATAGTTTATCCATTTCTTCTAAGCTCATATCTTTCAAGTTTTTACCTTGCTTTAAGCTATGCTCTTCTACGTAGTTGAAACGGCGGATAAACTTCTGGTTGGTTTTCTCCAGCGCATTATCCGGATTGAGTTTATAGAGACGTGCTGCATTGATTACAGAGAAGATGAAATCGCCCAATTCCCGGGTAGAATTCTCTTTGTCGCCTTTAGCCAGTTCCACCTTGAGTTCTTCCAGTTCCTCCTGCACTTTGTCCCACACATCTTCTTTTTCTTTCCAGTCGAAGCCTACATTTCTAGCCTTGTCCTGAATGCGATAAGCCTTGATAAGAGACGGAAGAGAATTAGGGACACCGCTCAACACCCGCTCATTTCCATCCTTCTCCTGCTGCTTGATCTGTTCCCAGGTTTTCTCAACAGAAGTAGCAGTTTTCGGCTTGCTGGCGCCAAGAGCCAAGGTTTCTTCCGAACTGGCAGTTCCTGCTTCTCCATTCCCTGCATCTGACTCCTTATAGACAACCTGTCCTTCATCGTTGATATACATATCAGGATTCGAAACCGTCCAATTTCCCTCTTCCTTCCAGTTAATGAAAGGATGGCGGAACATCAATTTATCTGCCTCCTGATTGCAAACATCGCAAATATCGAACTCGCCGTCTTCTCTGCCGATGATGCTATAGAACATCACGTGCTCCAACACATCGCCCAACTCCTTCTTGATATCTTTGTAATCGCGCTTCATCAAGGCGTCACAAAGCTCGAAAGTCTCCTCGATCGTATTCGGACGAAGACTCTCGAATGTCTGCTTTTTATCCCATGGACACTGCAGGCGCAAACGGTCCTGCACATCCAGCAAGCGGCTGAACGCCGCCAGTTTTTCTTCTTTCGTATGTCCTTTTCCTGTATTACTAACCATCGTTTTGTGCAAAAATTAATAATTTTGATGCAAAGATAGTATTTTTCGCCCAAAAATTAGTATCTTTGCACCGTTTTTTAAAGAAAAAGAAAGAAAAAGAATAAAAATTAGATATAAACAATGGAATTAGCAAGTAAATACGATCCACAAGCAGTGGAAAGTAAATGGTATCAGTACTGGCTCGACAACAAGCTTTTCAGCTCTAAGCCAGATGGTCGTGAACCTTATACAGTGGTTATCCCTCCACCAAACGTAACGGGTGTGCTCCACATGGGACACATGCTCAACAATACTATCCAGGATATTCTCGTTCGCCGTGCTCGCATGGAGGGCAAGAACGCATGTTGGGTACCAGGTACCGACCATGCCAGTATCGCTACCGAGGCAAAGGTTGTAAACCGCCTCGCTCAGCAGGGCATCAAGAAGACCGACCTTACCCGCGAGGAGTTCCTCAAGCACGCTTGGGACTGGACTCACGAGCATGGTGGCATCATCCTCAAACAGCTCCGCAAACTCGGTGCCAGCTGCGATTGGGACCGCACAGCATTCACCATGGACGAGACCCGCTCTCGTGCCGTCATCCACGTATTCTGCGACCTTTACCAGAAGGGACTCATCTATCGTGGCGTGCGCATGGTTAACTGGGACCCTAAGGCTCAGACTGCACTCTCTGACGAGGAGGTTATCTACAAGGACGAGCACTCTAAGCTCTACCACTTGAAGTATTATGTAGTAGAACAGGACTGCCAGCAGGTGGATGAGGAGAACGTGATGCACAAGGATGAGAAGGGATACTATGCAGTAGTAGCAACCACCCGTCCTGAGACCATCATGGGCGACTCTGCCATGTGTATCAACCCAGAGGATAAGAAGAATACCTGGCTGAAGGGTAAGCACGTTATCGTGCCTCTCGTAAACCGCGAGATTCCTGTCATCGAGGATACATACGTAGATATCGAGTTCGGTACTGGTTGCTTGAAGGTAACTCCAGCTCACGATATCAACGACCACGCACTCGGTTTGAAGCACGGTTTGGAAACCATCGATATCTTCAACGACAATGGTACCATCAGCGAGGCAGCAGGTCTCTATGTAGGTATGGACCGCATGGACGTGCGCAAGCAGATTTCCATCGACCTTCAGAACGCCGGTCTGATGGAGAAGATTGAGGACTATAATAATAAGGTGGGCTTCTCTGAGCGTACCAATGTGCCTATCGAGCCAAAGCTCTCTACACAGTGGTTCCTCAAGATGCAGCACTTTGCCGACATCGCCCTTCCTCCAGTAATGGACGATGATATCGAGTTCTATCCTAAGAAGTACAAGAACACCTATCGCCACTGGTTGGAGAACATCAAGGACTGGTGTATCAGCCGTCAGCTCTGGTGGGGTCACCGTATCCCAGCTTACTACTTCGACAATGCCGGCAAGAAGGATTTCGTGGTAGCTGAGACTGCAGAGGAGGCTCTGAAACTCGCTCAGGAGAAGAATGCCAGCATCAAGGCTGAGGATCTTGAGCAGGAGAGCGACTGCCTCGACACCTGGTTCTCTTCATGGTTGTGGCCTATCTCTCTGTTTGATGGTATCGAGCATCCTGACAATGAGGAGATCAACTACTACTACCCTACTTCCGACCTCGTAACTGGTCCGGATATCATCTTCTTCTGGGTAGCACGTATGATCATGGCTGGCTACGAGTATCGTGGCAAGATGCCATTCAAGCACGTATATTTCACAGGTATCGTTCGCGATAAGCTCGGCCGCAAGATGAGCAAGAGTCTCGGTAACTCACCAGACCCACTGGTTCTGATTGACAAGTTTGGTGCCGATGGTGTTCGTATGGGTATGATGCTCAGTGCTCCAGCAGGCAACGACATTCTCTTCGACGAGAGCCTCTGCGAGCAGGGACGTAACTTCAACAATAAGATCTGGAATGCCTTCCGCCTCGTGAAGGGTTGGGAAACGGCAGATATCGAGCAGCCTAAGAGTGCAGAAATAGCCGTGAAGTGGTTTGATGCCAAGCTCAAGGAGGTGAACGAGGAGATGCAGAAGCAGTTTAAGGACTACCGTATCTCTGAGGCATTGATGACTGTATATAAGCTGTTCTGGGATGAGTTCTCATCCTGGTACCTGGAGATGGTGAAGCCAGCTTACGGCCAGCCTATCGACCAGAAGAGCTACGACGCTACCCTCCGCTTCTTCGATGCCCTCCTGAAGATGTTGCATCCATTCATGCCATTCATCACCGAGGAATTGTGGCAGCACATCTACGACCGCAAGGATGGCGAGAGCATCATGCGCGAGAAGCTGGATATTCCTGCACCTACAACCGAGGAGCAGAAGTTGGCAGCCGACATTGAGGCTGTGAAGCAGATTATCGCCGGTGTTCGTACCGTTCGCAACCAGAAGAACATTGCCCAGAAGGAGCAGTTGTCTCTCCAGGTAGTAGGCAAGAACGATTTCGAGGCTTACAACGACGTAACGCTGAAGATGGCGAACCTTGATAAGATTGAGGTCATCGCTGAGAAGAGTGCCGATGCATCAAGCTTCATGGTAGGTACCGACGAGTTTGCCGTACCATTGGGCGACCTCATCGACGTAGCTGCCGAGATTGAGAAGGCAGAGGCTCAGCTCAAGCACCTGGAAGGCTTCCTGATGGGCGTACGCAAGAAGCTCAGCAACGAGAACTTCGTAGCTCACGCACCTGAGAAGGTAGTAGCCCTGGAGCGCAAGAAGGAAAGCGACTCTGTAGAGAAGATTGCTGCCCTCAAGGCAACCATCGAGGAGCTCAAGAAGAAATAATAGTATTATATTTAATGTTGAATGTTGAGTGTAGAATGTTGAATTAGTCAAGCTGATTCGTTAGCAAGATTGCAACTCAACATTCAACATTCAACATTCAACATTTTTAATTATGATCAAGAAGCTTTTCACCTTATTTATATGTACGCTATCTCTAGCAGCAACTTTCACCAGTTGTGGCGATGAAGCTATTGATGTAGAAAGCGTCAATAAGCAGACTATCTTCGTCTTCTATCCTTGGACGGGTGGAACCAACACTTCCGGTCTCACAAGTTTTTTGGAAAACAACGTTGACAGTATCTGCGAAGGTATTGTTGCCAAGAAAGGCTTGAATAATTCGCGTGTAATAGTCTTCATGAGCCAGAATTACAGGAAGAGCTATCTTATAGATCTTCAATATGACGGCAATACGAAAACCGTAATTCGCGACACTTTGAAAACATACGATGAAGCTACATATACTACAGCAGAAGGATTTGCAGAGATTCTGAATGAGGTGAAACGCCGTGCTGAAGCCCTGAATTATTCGCTCATCATCGGAGCTCATGGCTGCGGATGGACCTACAAAAGCGATTGGGTAAACTATCCTTATATGGCAAGACCTAATGCCGGTTTTGCTCAGAAAGGAAGCACCAGCTACCCTACCGCTACCGGCAATTTCAGCGGAATACAGTATGGTCCCGATCCCAACAAACCTATCACCCGTTTCTTCGGAAGCGTAAGTTTAGAAGAAAACGCTCTCGACGTTCCTACCCTTGCCGAAGGAATCAAACTCAGCGGCACAAAGATGCAATACATTCTCTTCGATGCATGCTATATGGGCAATGTAGAGACTGCATACGAACTGAAAGACGTCACTAATTTCATGATCAGTTCAAGTAGCGAAGTAATGGGAGCCGGCGTTCCATACAAAACCATGTGGAGTTACCTCAACAGTTCTGCGCCCAACTACTCAGGATTTGTCAACGGAGTTGTCAATTTCTACAAGAATAGTAGCGATCCATTCTGCAACATGGCGGCCATCGACTGCAGACAGATGGATAATCTAGCCCAAGTGATGAAGGAAATCAACAGCAAATATACCCTCTCATCATCCGTTCCGCTCGATTCCATACAGCCTTTGGATGGTTTCTCTCCCAACCTCTTCTACGATATGAGTGTATACATAGACAGTCTTGTTCCGAGCGGCTCTCTGAAAGACAAATTTAATTCACAGATGAAACTCACAATCAAAGCTGCTGCTCATACCGAACAGGCTTATACAGGGTTAATGAGTTATAGAGGTACAACCTTTAAAGTGAAAAATTATTGCGGTCTTTCTATCTCCGACCCTAGCCAGCACAGCGTAGCTATCAAGGGCAGAGAGAAAACAGCATGGTGGAAAGCTACACACTAATAAGCAATTGAGAGTGTAAGAAACTCCTTATTGGCTTTTAAGAAAAATATTATATAAAAGAATACATGATGGAATATTTTATCATTGAGAATAACGGACAGCAAGCGGGTCCATTCAGCCTGGAGCAACTCGTCCAGAAGGCTATCACACCCGAGACCCTTGTTTGGGCACAAGGCATGAAAGACTGGACTCCAGCTTGGAAAATAGCAGAACTGAAGACTGTTCTTGAAACTGTAGAAGCTATCAAGGCTAATGCTAACAAAGAAAATGCAGAAGGAACATCAGCAGATGCAGCCGGCAACAACGGGACAGAAGCAGCAAACTTTCAGGCTGCAAACCAGCAGGGTTTCCAGCAGGCACAGCAGGAAGCTTACCAGCAAGGCTTTCAGCACGGCGCAGCAATGAACCAGGGCTACAGACAGGAACCGGAAAAGAAAAAATCGAGCAAGACCCTCTGGAAAATCATCTTAGGTCTTATCGTACTTCTCTTCCTGGTTTTCGCCATAACCAATCCAGGACTTGATGCCCATAAAGAAAAGGTAAAGACTGAGGCAGCCAAGGCTATCGACAAGGCTACAGAAACCAGTGATAACAACTTCTTCACCCAAAGCATCCGTTCCATTGCCAAGATGATGGCAGGAAGCGCTATCGATGAAGTGATGAACCAGCTCTTCGAATACCACAACTATATCGTATGCTCTAAGGGAACCGTTGAGTTTAATGGCAAGCAGCACACCATAAGCTTCGGAATCCTTGGCAGCGTTTACACGATGAATGCTGATGATATGGTGAAGGCGCTGGAAGGTGCCGACAATCTGCAGATAGAAGAAACCACCAGCTCATCAACCGATGAATCCCCTTCGGTAAGCGATAATAGCAGCGATGGTTCAGAAGAAGACGGACTGGGCGCTTCCGTTCAGAAAAAACTGGAAGACAAGGCAAACCAGGCCATGGATCAGGCTGCCGACAAGGTAAGCAAGAAACTGGAAGAGAAAATCAACCAGAAACTCGATGAAGCAACCGATTCTTCAACCGTAGAAAAGATTCTCGACAAGATTCTGGAACTGATCTAGCATCAGAAATCCGAAAAAACACAAGAAATATGACACATTTCTCAATATGACAGCATGGCGGCTTGACGTATATCAAGCCGCCATTGCTGTTTAGTTGACGTGTATCAAAAAAAGCCCCTTTTTCATCATTTTGTCATGTCTTTGTGACAGATATTCAAGAAAAAGGCATTACCTTTGCACCAGAAAACAGTGAGATTGTAATAAGGATAATGTAAAACAGGAGACCTCACATGGAGGCTCCACAAAGAAAGAAAGGAAACAAATTATGATGACGACAGTAATGATTCTTACAGTTGTGGCAGCTATGATTGCCAAGGCTGTAAATGTAAACAACAACATGGAGATGGGCAAGTAAAATTGACCATCGTTCATGAACAAAAGGAAAAAGAAAATGGCAGAAATGCCAAGTATTAATTTTTTAAAAAAGGATAACGATTATGAAAACAATGTATGCAAACATCAAGAAGGCCTTGAAGGCTATTCTTGCAAATTACATGAGCGCAATGAAAATGTATGGTGAGGCTTTGAACAGAAGCCGTGGTTGTGCTTGCGTATAAGGGTTCCAATCCCTTCATGCTGCGGCATAAACTAGATTGAAAGCAAAAAGTAATTACGTTTAAATAAAGAAAAAGCGTGTAAGTTACCATACTTACACGCTTTTTTTGTATCTTTGCAACCGGTTAGTAAAGATTTTAAAAAGAAGAAACGATGAACTCACAAGATATGATCAGCAGGCTGGAATCGAAAGGCATTCGGCCAACCGCCAACCGCATACTCGTAATGAAGACCCTGATGGGCGAACAGAACCCGCAGAGTCTGAGCAATCTGGAACGAAAGATGGTTTCGATGGACAAGTCGAGCATCTTCCGTACCCTTACCCTCTTTCTGGAACATGATGTGGTACATGCCTTCGAAGATGGGCGAGGCGTACTCTGCTACGAACTCTGCGAAGAAAAAGGGGCTTGCGATCATCACGACGGGCATATTCATTTCTACTGCGAATCTTGCCAGCGTTCCTTCTGTATGGAGGATATCCATATTCCGAGTTTCGAGCTGCCCGAAGGCTTTTACCCCCACTCTATTTCCTTTGTCATCAAAGGCGAATGCCCGGTTTGCAGAAAGAAACACCAGTAAAGCGAAAGGTACATTCTGCGTTAATTTAGCATAAATATTTTTGAAATTCTATTGTTTTTCCGATATTATCATTACTTTTGCAAGCGATTATCACGGGGTGCTGAAAGATTCGGCTGAGATGATACCCATTGAACCTGATGCAGGTAATGCTGTCGCAGGGATATTTGATAGCGCTTTATTTTTTCTCTTAAGGCTTTCATCTGGAAGTTCACCGTGTTTGATTACATATTATCTTATCATCGCTTTCGGGCGATAGAAAAAGCGTAAACAAACGGATTATTCATCATATAAAACGAACAGAATATGAAAGTAACTATCAACAACAAAGAGACCGAGACACAGGCTAAAACCATCAGGGAGTTAGCCCAGGAACTCGATTTGCCAGCTACAGGAGTTGCAGTAGCTATCAGTAACGAAATGGTGCCTCGTGATGAATGGGAAAACACAATCATCGCAGAAGGAGCAGACATCGTTATCGTAAAAGCGTTCTGCGGAGGATAACGGCCCCAGAATACTACAGAAAAGAATCACCCAAAAGTACTTTTCCTACAGAAATGAAAACAAAAATAACAACTCTATAATAAAACAATGGAAAAATTAGTAATCGCAGGCAGAGAGTTTAACTCACGCCTCTTCTTGGGCACAGGAAAGTTTAACAACAATGCCCTCATGGCTGAAGCCATCAAAGCATCAGAAACAGAAATGGTTACTGTTGCGATGAAACGTATCGAACTCGAAGACAAGCAGGACGACCTGCTCTCTCATATCGTGCAGAACCCAAATATCCAGCTCCTTCCTAACACCAGTGGCGTGCGCAACGCCGAGGAGGCTGTATTCGCAGCACAGATGGCTCGCGAGGCTTTTGGAACCAACTGGCTCAAGCTCGAAATCCACCCAGACCCTCGCTATCTTCTTCCAGACTCTGTCGAGACGCTGAAGGCTACCGAGAAACTGGTAAAACTCGGTTTCGTGGTATTGCCATATTGCCAGGCAGACCCTACCCTCTGCAAGCACCTCGAAGAGGCTGGTGCTGCTACCGTGATGCCACTTGCTGCACCTATCGGTACCAACAAGGGATTGAGAATGAAGGACTTCCTGCAGATCATCATCGAGCAGGCTACTGTTCCTGTGGTAGTAGATGCAGGTATCGGTGCACCTAGCCACGCTGCCGAAGCCATGGAGATGGGTGCCAGCGCTTGTCTGGTTAACACCGCTATCGCCGTTGCCGGTAATCCTGTAGAGATGGCTAAGGCATTCAAGGAAGCAGTAGTATGCGGTCGCCGTGCTTACGAGGCTGGTCTCGGAGCCATCAGCGATTGTGCTGAGGCAAGTTCTCCTCTCACCGCATTCCTCAACGACTAATATAATATATACCCTTTAAACATTATGCCAAACGATAAGAAAGCTTACGCCCAGAGAGAAAAGGCGTATATGCAGGGAAAACTCTTCCCACAAATCAAGGTTGGAATGACCAAGGTTAACCTCACTCCTACTGTTGTGAAGGATGAGCGCGGCATTCCTCATACAGAGCCAAACGCTCCGGTTTATATCTACGATACCAGCGGTCCTTACAGCGACCCTAACTATCAGGTAGATTTGAAGAAAGGCTTGCCAAGAATGCGCGAGCAGTGGATTCTCGACCGCAACGATACCGAGCAGCTCAAGGAAGTTACCAGCGAGTATGGCAAGCAGCGCCTTGCTGACCATAGCCTCGACCACCTCCGCTTCGAGCACATCCAGTTGCCTCGCCGTGCACAGGCTGGCAAGCACATCACCCAGATGGCTTATGCCAAGGCTGGCATCGTAACTCCAGAAATGGAATATGTGGCTATCCGCGAGAACATGAACTGCCAGGAGTTGGGCATCGATACCCATATCACTCCTGAGTATGTGCGTGATGAGATTGCACGCGGACGTGCCGTTCTTCCTGCCAACATCAACCACCCGGAGAGCGAACCGATGATCATCGGCCGCAACTTCCTCGTGAAGATCAATACCAACATCGGAAACTCTGCCACTACTTCCAGCATCGAGGAAGAGGTGGATAAGGCTGTATGGTCTTGCAAGTGGGGAGGCGATACCTTGATGGACCTCTCTACCGGTGACAACATCCACGAAACCCGTGAATGGATTGTACGCAACTGCCCTGTGCCAGTAGGAACCGTGCCTATCTACCAGGCTTTGGAGAAGGTAAACGGCAAGGTAGAGGATCTGAACTGGGAGGTATTCCGTGATACCCTCATCGAGCAGTGCGAGCAGGGTGTTGACTACTTCACCATCCATGCCGGCATCCGTCGTCACAACGTGCATCTCGCCGATAGCCGTCTCTGCGGAATCGTGAGCCGTGGCGGTAGTATCATGAGCAAGTGGTGTCTCTATCACGACCAGGAGAGCTTCCTCTATGAGCACTTCGACGACATCTGCGACATCGTGGCACAGTACGACGTAGCCCTCTCATTGGGCGATGGTCTGCGCCCAGGCTGTATTGCCGATGCCAACGATGCAGCCCAGTTTGCCGAGTTGGATACCATGGGCGAGCTTGTTACCCGTGCCTGGGACAAGAACGTACAGGCATTCATCGAGGGTCCTGGTCACGTGCCATTGCAGAAAATCAAGGAGAACATGGAGCGCCAGCTCGACCACTGTCACGAGGCACCATTCTACACCCTCGGTCCATTGGTTACCGATATCGCTCCAGGTTACGACCACATCACTTCAGCCATCGGTGGCGCCCAGATAGCATGGCTCGGCACCGCCATGCTCTGCTATGTAACACCAAAGGAGCACCTCGCCTTGCCTAACAAGGAAGATGTGCGCACAGGTGTGGTAACCTATAAGATTGCCGCTCATGCAGCCGATTTGGCAAAGGGTCATCCAGGTGCAACCATCCGCGACAACGCCCTCTCCAAGGCCCGCTTCGAGTTCCGCTGGAGAGATCAGTTCCACCTCTCTCTCGACCCAGAGCTCGCCTTGAAGTATTTCGAGGAGGCAGGTCATACAGAGGGTGAGTACTGCACCATGTGTGGTCCAAACTTCTGTGCAGCCAAGTTGACACACGATTTGAGAAAGTTTAAAAAGTAAGAAAATGTTTTCAGACGAATTAAAGAATATCAGTTGGGAGGAGACCACGGAGCGCATTGCTCGAATGACCGATAATGATGTGCGTCGTGCCCTTGCCAAGGACCATTGCGATGTGAACGACTTCATGGCGCTGATTTCACCTGCAGCCGAGCCATACCTGGAGGTAATGGCGCGTCTTTCCCGCAAATATACCGAGGAGCGCTTCGGCAAGACCATGTCGATGTTCATTCCTCTCTACATCACCAATTCATGCTCTAACTCCTGCGTGTATTGCGGTTTCCATCGTGAGAATCCGATGGCTCGTACCATCCTCACCCCAGAGCAGATTGAGAACGAGTACAAGGCCATCAAGCAGTTGGCTCCATTCGAGAACATCCTTCTCGTAACGGGCGAGAACCCAGCCAAGGCTGGCACCCCATATCTTGCCAAGGCAATCGACATCGCCAAGAAGTATTTCTCTAACGTGAAGATAGAGGTAATGCCGCTCTCTACAGAGGATTACAAGACCCTCGCCGACCATGGTATGAACGGCGTCATCTGCTTCCAGGAGACCTACAACCACGAGCACTACAAGCTCTACCACCCACGTGGCATGAAGAGCAAGTTTGAGTGGCGCTGCGATGGTTTCGACCGCATGGGTATGGCAGGTGTCCATTCCATCGGTATGGGTGTGCTCATCGGCTTGGAGAAGGAATGGCGCACGGATGTAGTAATGATGGCTCATCACCTGCGCTACCTGCAGAAGCATTACTGGAAGACCAAGTACAGCGTGAACTTCCCTCGTATGCGCCCTGCACAGAACGAAGGTTTCCAGCCAAACTGCTTCATGACCGATAAGCAGTTGGCACAGGCAACTTTCGCCATGCGTATCTTCGACCACGATGTAGATATCTCCTACTCTACCCGTGAGCCAGCCTACATCCGTGACAACATGGCAACACTGGGTGTCACCACCATGTCGGCAGAATCAAAGGTAAATCCTGGTGGTTATCATACCTATCCTCAGGCATTGGAGCAGTTCACCGTAAGCGATGAGCGTACCGCCAAGGTAATCAATGCGAGATTGAAGGAATTGGGCAGAGAGCCAGTCTGGAAGGATTGGGATGCCTCATTCGATTTCTTCGGAAATATCGCAAACGGATAAAGAAGATGTAATTAAACAGAATAAAAAAAAGAGTGTATCATAAATTCATGACACACTCTTTTTTGTTAATATTCTCAGACTGACGCCCCTATAATAGATCATTTCAGATAGATGGTCTGTGTTTTCCCCGTGATATCAGTTACCACGGCAATCCCTCCATCACGAATCTCGACCTTCTCATATTTGGCATCAACTATCACCTTGCCTTTTAAGGTCATAATACCCCAATAACTTGGAATCTCTTCAAAGGCACAATAGGCACCAACAGGTTGCGCTATGCTGCGATAAAGGGGTGGCACGACAACTCTGCCATCCACTTTTATGCCCCATTTCTTTCCAGCCTGATATAATTCCACATGTCCTGCTACAGACTTTTCATGCAAAAGAATCATCTCGCTTGCTTCCTTTTTCTTCTCCTGTAACATCATCTCATCATAGTATTTCTTGCCAAGGCGAGGCATTACAATATGAAGATCTTCATTTTCATTCTTTGGGTTATTGCATCCAATATAGGTCTTCTTCAAATATGAATCCACCAGGTAGTAGTCCTGCTTGCTGTCCATAACCACGATACAACCACAACGAAGAGTGGCACACATCCAATACACATGTTCATAATCACCACGTAAGAAACATACTCGATTACTATCTATAGTAGCCTTCATCATCAAGCCATTGCCTCCTTCATAATAGTACCATTCCTGGCAACCACTATCTACTAAATAATTATAACGATATATCAGGTAATCCCCAAAATTGAACAGGTCATATTTGGAAGGGCAATATGGCCAAGAGAAATGTTCGTAGGTGCGAGACATATAAACATCTCCATATTTGATGAACTCCCAACCTTCTAGCGTAACCACCTTTGGAACATCGTAAACATTGGGGCCATCGTCAATAATAGCTCCAGACAACAGGTCATAATAGCAGACCTCCTTTCTGCAATGTCGGTAGAACAGGATGTTGCCATCCAACAGCTTCATGTCACGGTAATCGCCTGGCTCCAAGACTTGTTCTCCCTGCCGGTTCACTACCGTCATCTTCCCATCAGGAAGCTTGATGATGGCAAACTCCCCTCTACTGTCCACAAACTCTCGATAATGCAGCGTCTGGAGCAACTCCTCATGGCTCACCACCATCTCCATTTCCGAATCAGAATCATCCTGATGCCCCTCTTGCTCCTCACTTCCCAGGAAAAACGCTCTTTCCTTGGCAGTCTCCTTCTTCTTGCCAACTTTCAGCTTTCCTTCAAACATCGCATTCCAGTTCCATACCTGTGATGGCAATCCGAACACCCGATATAGTCCCACATTATCTATAATTACGCAGTTCTTCTTTCCCTTGGCTACTCGCAATCCACGTCCCACCATCTGCAGATACTTGGCAAGCGACAAGGTAGGACGAGCCAACTGCACAAACTCAATATCCGGACAGTCAAATCCCTCCGAGAAGATGTCCACATTCACCAGCACCTGTATAGGAGCAGCATCATCCAGATGGTCCTCAACCCCATCAGCAACCCGCAAGCAAGTATCACCAGCCCTACCAGCAAGTCCATCAGCAGCCCGCAAGCAAGTAGCACCCAGTCTATCGCCAACATCATCAGCAGGCCGCAAACAAGTAGCACCCAGGCGGTCCCATCCCGCACAATCTGGCGAGACCTTTGATGGTCCGCCATCCTTAGAGCGCAGCGGTTCCGAGCGACGAGGAGGAGCGGTTACATCCCCTGTCCCCTGAGGGGAAAGGGGCTTGGGGAAAGCGGTGGAGCCTCCCTTAAGGGTAAGGGAGGACGGGTGGGTTTTCGAAAAAGATAAGGAAGAAGATTTGAACCTTTCAATCAGCATTCTGCGCTCACTCGCAGGAGTCTTACTATCAATAGCAACAGCCGCTATGCCGTGTTCTCTGTAGAACTCGGCAATAGCATTAGCATGAGAAATATTGATAGCATAGACGATGCCCTTTCTGTCTTTACCATATTCTTCCAAACTCCGATAGAGCCTTTCGATACTCGGCTTCTTATTCAGCAACATATCCATTTCTTTGTTCTGGTAGTCACCATCAGCCCCTCGCTTCTGCAAGGAGTCGATGAGCCGTTGCGTCACACCATCCGATTTGATGCTCACAAAATCATATGTCGCCAATCTTCCCTTGCTGATAAATTCAGGAACACTCCACGACTGCACCAAGACATCAAACAGATCAGTGAATCCCTTACCATTCAATCGGCAAGGAGTAGCCGTCAGTCCCAGGAACTTAGCTTTCGGGAATCTATCCCACATTCCCTTGTAAGTCTTGGCAAGCGCATGGTGCGCCTCGTCAATCACTATCATTCCCGGTTCTTCCTCTATCTCGTCATAGTGCTTCGACAACCATTGTATCGACACAGCCTTGATAGGAACATTGAATGCGCTAGCCGACAAACAATCTGGCGAGACCTTTGATGCCCCAATAGCACCCAGGCGGTCCCATCCCGCACAATCTGGCGAGACCTTTGATGGTCCGCCAACCTTAGAGCGTAGCGGTTCTGAGCACCGGAGGGCGGTTACATCCCCGCTTCCTGAGGAAGAGGGGCTTGGGGAGAAAGTGGAGCCCTCTTTGGAAAGAGGGACGGGGTGATTCGAAAAACTGAAATTCAAAAGAAACTTATTCAAAGTGTCTTTTATCTGCGACACCAGCTCCCTTCTATGGGCAACAATCCAAACATTGCAATTGGAATGTTCCCTCAAAAACGATTCTACGACCGAAGCGAGTAGAACCGTTTTTCCCGTACCCGTTGGCATTTGTGCCATCACGGACCGATGAAGGCGCAACGCCTTCTCAATCCGTTCCTTCATATCCTCTTGGTAATCAAATAACTTTATTTCCTTCATTATTTAAGGGTCTCGTTGACTTTACTCCAGTCTTTATTCATCAAATCCTCGATGATGCTATGGATCTTCAAGGCATATTTTGTTCTAGGATGATTGCCATACTGTGTTCCTCTCAGAATACCTTCATAGAAGATGGTTACGATGATTTCAGTCTGTTTTCTATACATCATATATTCATATTCATCATATTTCTTGTTGCAGAGGAAGAATTTGTGTTGGGTGTTGTTGATTTCCATAATGTATATTTATAATAATTATTCTTAATTATTCACTTAAAAGTGAACAAGCTATCAATAAAATTATTATTTTTGCATTGCATATTAAAGAATTATAATTATGACACAAGTAACATTAAAGACAATAGAGCAGAATGACAACGTAGGCATGTTTTCTATCTGCTTCGATGGAAACTCCGAAAGCGAATTTGAAAAATTCCTGATGGAGTTTAAGGACAATGCGACATACAATAAAGACTTCAATGCCATATTATTGGCTTTATCCAAAATTATCGATAAGGGAGCATTAGAAAGATTCTTCCGTATCGAAGGAAGAATGAACGACCATGTTAGTGCTTTGTCTATCGATTCCCGCAAACTCCGCCTATACTGCCTAAGAATATCCGACCAGATACTTATCTTAGGAAATGGTGGTGTTAAACTATCACGCACATACCAAGAGAATGAAAAGCTCAGTGGATATGTCATGGATTTACAGACTTTTGACAAAGTTCTGCTCAAAGCCCAAGAGAAGGGCATCATTACCATTGAAAAGAATATGATAACAGATATAGAAAGTGCAACCTTTGAAATTTAAGCATTATGATACAGAACAAATTATTCCGTGATTGCCTCGCTGC
>ERZ773157.1296-NODE-1296-length-24256-cov-6.486550_pt1 | contig 24256 bp, 19 predicted proteins | sample MGYA00511480_ERZ773157 | MGnify/ENA primary metagenome ERZ773157 (study PRJEB29015, sample SAMEA2737863) | human gut metagenome | biome: human gut; feature: human-associated habitat; material: faeces | place: China | collected 2012 ... | reverse complement strand
CGCACAAGGATTTTGGCAGTGGTGACCGGATCTGTTACCATGGCGTGATGGATATTAAGAAGCGTGTACAGGAGAAGGTAGTTTCTGCTGCACATCAGGAATATAATTCCAAGCATGTATTAAACCAGGTTACAGATCAGATTAAGGATGGCAAGGATATCTTTGGGAGAGATGCCAGGTTTATCAGATGCGAGATAGATGAAAGTTATCCCAAGTATATCAGAGAGCATCAAAAAGAACTGGATTTCCTGATTCTGCATGAAGAAAAGCCTGTAGAGCATGCTCTTAGACGGGCAAAGGTAACAATTAAGGATACGTGTTACCAGATAGAGATAGGATGCAAGCGACTGATAAAGAAAATAATAGGCAGAGGGTAGAACATGGCAAAAGTATCAATCTGTGTGCCGACTTATAATAATGCGTCGGAGGTGGAGAGACTGTTGCAGTCTGTTCACAGGCAGAATTATACAGATTATGAAGTGAATATATCAGATGACTCTACGAATGAAGAAACAGCAGAACTGATAGAGCGGATTATCATAGAGTGGAATTGGCAGGATAAACTGCATTATATCCACAATGAGAAGCCATTAGGGCATATTTATAACTGGAATGCGGCTATTAAGATGGCAGCAGGGGAATACATTAAGATCATGTTCAGTGATGACTGGTTTACAGACAGTGACAGCCTTGGGACATTTGTAAGTATGCTTGATGAACATCCCAAAGCTAATCTTGCCTTTTCAGGGAGTATGCAAGTACTGCTGGACGGACAGGACATAGAGCAGGTAAAGCATCTGAACAAAAAGGTAACAGAGCATGGAAATGCATATGCAAGATATGCGGAAGATGCCTTTATAGAACGACTGCACAGGAATTATAAGCTGTTTTTCCTGGGAAACCAGATAGGAGCTCCCAGTGCCGGAATTTACCGCAGGGGAGAACAGCCGGTATTATTTGATGAACAAAGCAACTGGGCTTCCGATATGTTCCTGTATTTTGACCTGCTGCAGGCTAACCATGCGTTTGTATACACGAAGGAACCGTTGATTTCTATAGGTATGCATGCTAATCAGTATACTGAGACATTTTCAGAAAGAGATATGCGCATTTATAATGATTACAGGTATTTGTATACGAAATATGGACTGCAGGATTGTGAAGAGTGCAGACAGTATTTCACAGAGAACTTTATCATTAAGTACCATCAGGGATTGAAAGAAGCTAAAGCACTGGGAATAGAGAACAGCAGATACTGGAGGGCATGGTGTAAAGAACAGAAGGAAACAGTAAAATGTTTTCTGCATGCAAGATTACAGCATGGAAGATAAAATGAAAAATATAAAATATGCAGTATGCTATCTGGTTATCATATTGATGGCATCCATTCCATTATTTAATAATTATCTGATTCGGGGGCATGATATATATTTTCATCTGATGCGTATAGAAGGATTGGCACAGGGACTGGGAGCAGGAGAATTTCCGGTCAGGATACAACCTGCATGGTATGACGGATATGGTTACGCCGTATCCGTCTTTTACAGTGATCTGTTCTTATATCCGGCTGCATTGTTGAGATTGCTGGGAATATCTCTACAGGATGCCTATAAGGTATATGTGGTATTATGTAATGTAGCGACAACACTGATATCAGGCTATAGTTTCGGCAAAATATTCAGGAAAAGAGAAATCGGAGTATTCGGCAGCTGTCTTTACACACTGGCACCGTATCGTCTGGTAAATCTATATACCAGAGGGGCATTGGGAGAATACACAGGGATGATATTCTGGCCTTTACTGATCTACTCCTGCGTATTATTGCTGAATGAAGACAGAAAAAAGGTTCAGTTACAAAAAGGTGCTGTTTTAATGGGAATCAGTATGGCTGGAATGTTACAGAGCCATATGTTGACAGCAGAAATAGCATGTATGGTATTACTTTTATTAGTTATTGTGTATTGCAGACGGATTTTTCATAAGGAAGTTATGCTTGCAGGCTGTGGTGCAGTTGCAGCTGCACTGGGACTTAGCGCGTGGTTCCTGATTCCATTTTTGGATTATATGCTGTTTGAAAGGTTCAATATCAACAGTATTCGCAATAATGACATTATGATACAGAGGCAGGGAGCTTTTCTTTCACAGGTATTTGCAATATTCGATAATGCAGTTGGGCAGAGTCTGGACTCAGGTGCCGGGACAGCAGGGGATTTTACACAGGGTGTTGGACTGTCTCTCATGCTTTCGGTTATCATATTGATGCTATTGTGTATCCGGGGATATCTGAAGCAGGAAGAAAGAAGAAACAGGCAGATTACAATCACAGCAGCTGGTTTAGGAGTTCTTATGGTAGTTATGAGTACTCTGTACTTCCCATGGAACCGACTATGCAGAATAAGCAGGATATGCCGGTATATTATTGTAAAAATACAATTTCCATGGCGTTTTACCGGTGTTGCAGTGGGACTGTTAGTAGTAGTATGGTGTGCAGTCCTGAATTATACAGAACGGGAGTATGACAGAAGAAAAAAAGTAATTACCATATGCCTTGCTGTTGGTATCCTGTTATTATCAGTCGGACACTTTGTCATAGACCTGAACCAGCGGGCGGAAAGAATACAGGTTCGCTCTGTAGAGGAAATGGATACTTTCGTGGCGTCGGGAGAGGAATACTTGCCTGTTGATACGATATTGGACAAGCTTAAAACACAGGAACTGTACAAAGATGACTGTGTAGAAATATCAGATGTAGTATATCATGGGACATCAATAACGATGCATGTGAAGAATACATCGGCGCAGCAGATGGGCTTAGAACTGCCACGGTTATATTATGCAGGCTATCAGGCACTGGAAGTAACAGATGAAGGTCAACATTTTCCAATAGAAGTAACAGATGGAACCAATCATGTAATTAAACTTATGATACCGGAACAGACAGAAGGGAATATTACGCTGTCATTCCATGAACCATGGTATTGGCGATTGGCAGAGATTATCACATTGCTATCAGCAGGAATCGTGATATTATATACATATAAAATATGGACAAGGGAGAAATTGAAGAATGAATAAGACAGATAATTTCTTTGTGATACATAATTTTAATACTGTTCCGGATGAACTGATAGAGCTATGTCAGGATTATATTATATATGATTGTTCAACTGGCAGTAATGTGAAAGAGAAACTTCATAATGGACAGTATAATGTAATAGATGTAGAGAACACAGGACATAATATTACTACATATTTCTCCTATTTTGATGAGCATTATGATAATCTGCCGGAAGTGATCTGTCTGCTAAAGGGCAACATGATAGGACGTCATTGTTCAAGAGAATTCTTTGAGCAGGTATATGATAATAAGACATTTACATTCCTGTATGATGAGAAACAGTATTGGGATCGTTTCTCAAAATATAATGAAAATAAAGAAAAAAATGAAATTGGGACCACATTTCTTGCAATGGAAAATGTCTATGTAGAGAAGAATAACTCATGGTATGTGGATTCTCCTAATCATCCAAAGAAGTATTTTAATGATGTGGATGATCTGCTCAGATTTATTTATAAAGATCCCATGATTCCACAGTACTGCATGTTTTCACCGGGAGCCTGCTTTATTGTCCGTAGAGAGCAGATATTAAAACATAGTCGTGAGTTTTACCGTAACCTGAATAAGATTATGAATTATGCAATGGACCCAAGTTTCCCATCAGAAGCACACCAGATTGAGAGGATACTGCCTATTATCTTTACTTCTTTATGTGAGGTAAATGACTGGATGGATGATGAGGCTGCCTTTGATGCTAAATTGCCGGAGTGCAGTGCATACATACAGTATAAATGGGAGAACAGACCCAGAAGATTTAAGAAGCTGAGAAAGATGCTAGGGCTGATATAGTCTGGGAGAGGTAAAAGATACATGAAATTAGTGAGTGTAGTGGTATTGGCATATAGGTCTGCAGATACCATTATAGAAACTTTAGAAAGTATAAAAAAACAAACATATCCGAAAATAGAACTTATTGTAACAGATGATTGTTCGCCGGATAACACTGTTGAAGTAGTAAAAAACTGGATGAGAGATAACAAAGGATGTCTTTCAGATATGAAATTAGTAACTGCTGAAAAGAATACTGGTCTACCATCTAATATCAACAGAGGACTACGGGCTACAACGGGGATGTATTATAAGGGAATCGCCGGGGATGACTATCTGACTGAAGATGCCATAGAGAAATATGTTGATTTTTGCGAGAAGAATCCAGGCGTGTTTCCTATTGCCAAAGTACATTTGTTTACAGAACATGATAATAATCCATCATTTCCCGAAATACAGGCATACTGTAATAAATGTTATGATTTTGCTCAGAAAACATATAAAGAACAGTATCAGATGCTGCTTATGCAGAATCGAATCGTGGCACCCTCAGCAACTTTTTATACCATGGATTTTCTAAAACAGGTTAAGGGATATGACGAAGAATATAAATGGTTTGAGGATTATCCTATGAATCTGAAAGTCATGCATGCAGGATATAGGTTTGGACTTATTGATGAAGAAATTGTCTGGTATCGTATGTCAGAGAAATCTGTTACTGCCTCTCAACAAATGCGTCTGAAGAAAACAGAAATGAAATTATTTTTCAGAAGAAAGTTATGGTATATGATACAGGCCGGGATGGGATGGGAAGGCATTAAACAATGTAAATACTGGCTTAAGATTGCAATGACAAAATAGAAGGAGAAGGAAACTGACAATGAATATTGTGATTATTCCTGCCTTTTTCCAAACAAAGAGCAGAAAAACGCTGGGAAGTTTCTTCCTGGAACAGGCAAGAGCATTACAGAAAAAAGGACACAAAGTTACTATTCTGTATTGCGATACTTATTCCATAAAATGTGTGAAGGACTGGTTTGCATACAGTGAGGAAAAGTCTGAAATCATAGAAGGTATTCAAATTTACAGAAATAGATGTTTCTGTCCATTGAAACATGGAATAGAGGGACATCGTAAAGCCTTTGCCAATGGTATTCAGAAGCTCTATGCTCAATATATGAAAGGAAACAAACCGGATATTATTCATGCTCATTGTTGTGTATGGGCAGGCTATGCTGCCATGAAGCTTTCTGAGCAGATTGGAATACCGTATGTGGTAACAGAACATGCTACTTTGTTTCAACTGCACAGGGATGAAATCAGTGAGAAAAATGATAAAGTCATTCGGAAAATTTTTCAAAAAGCAGCAAGAGTGATCTGTGTAAGTGGAGCCTTTGCCAAGCTGATAGAGTCCTATCGCCCAGATATTGATGTAGTTGGTAATGTAGTAAATTGTGATGCCTTTGTGCCACGGGCAGATTCTGAGAAACACCGGGGAATCAGATTTCTTACAGTGTGCTATATGGAGGAAGAAGCACAACTGTATAAAAAGGGTATAGATATATTAATTCAGGCATGGACAGAAGTTGTTAAGAAATATACGGATGTGAAACTTGTAATTGGTGGTGGAGGAAGCGCCAAAACCAAAGTAGAGCAATGGGTGGAAGAACACGGCATTTCAAAATATGTAGAATTTACCGGTGCCTTGGACAGAAAGCAGGTAATACAGGAAATGCAGTCATGCGATTGTTTTGTACTGCCCAGCCGTTACGAGACCTTTGGCGTGGTATATATAGAGGCCATGGCTTGTGGAAAACCTGTTATTGCAGTGGCTAATGGAGGTCCGGATGATTTTGTTAAACCATTTAATGGATTTTTAATAGAACCAGATGTAAAAGAATTGGTTCAGGCGTTTTATGAAATGATCGGGCACTTAACCCGGGGAAACTATTACCAGGAAGAAAAGATTTCAAACTATATAAAAAGTAAATTCTCGTATGAAGCGATTGCAGAACAATTAGAAGCAATCTATAATTCAATAAAGAGTGCATAGAAGTATAGGAGAGATGACTGTGCGTGAAAAGATGAATAAAATAGGCAATCTGTGCTTTTGGATTGCACTTGTGATAGAGAGTGTTATAGTCATGATTGATAAAAGTGCATATATCAATCCCTGGGAAGGAAAACTATTCCGGCTGACTTTTGTATTATTTTGCATTAAGGTAATTACTACCCAATATTCTAAAAAAGAATGGATCGCAATAGCGATAGCAGGTATTCTGGTATCCATATCGTATCTGGTAAATGACAAAGACGAAGTGGTTCGGGCTGCTGTTTTTGTGATTTCCTGTAAAAATATTGACGTAAAGAAAATATTAAAGGTTGTACTTGGCATTACATTGGCAGGTTCGGTAATTCTGTTTGTTTTAGCAGCAAGTGGCACATTTGGTGCTATGACAATGACAGCCAATTTTGGTCGGGGACCATTTCCGGGCATTGTTGAAACAAGATACTGTTTTGGTATGGGACATCCTAATGCCTTTCAGTGCATGATGTATATGATGACAGTTTTATGCTTATATATCTATATTGAAAGAATGAAATGGTATCATTTTGTTTTGCTTTTTTTAATGAATGTGATTACTTATCATTATACCGATTCAAATACAGCGATGTTGGTAATAGGAGCAACCATTATAGGAGCGGCTATTATGAAGTATGTTCCAATACTAAAAAATCTGAAATGGATCTATTGGTTGAGTGCTGCATTTGTATTGGCATTAGCTATTTTTTCTGCTGTAGGTTCTTACACAGGAAGAGAAACGCAGTTTATGTATGGTTTGGATCAGGTATTAAATGGAAGATTTCAGTATGCTCATGCGATTGAAAATGCAAGAGTAGAGAATTGGACCTTATTCTCAAATAGATTAAATACAGAGTTTTTCGATCAGGGATTTATCCGTCTGTTTTACTGGTATGGAATTATTCCGGGAATCATGTACGTATTGGCAAATTTGTATTTGATCTATCAGAGTTATAAAAAAAGAGATTATATGTTACTTATTATTGTAGTTGGTTTTTCACTGTTTTCATTAATGGAAGCACATTTAATATCGGTTTATATTCTACGTAATTATTTATTTGTTTTATTGGGATATTATTGGTATCAACCATTTGAAATGGTGGAGAAAAAGAATGGATAATAAGGAAATTATGGTTACGGTGTTAACTCCCTGTTTTAACAGTGTGAAGACTATTGAAAAAACATTGGAATGTATTGAACAACAAACATATTTCAATATTGAGTACATTATTTTAGATGGTGGCTCTACAGATGGTACATTGGAGGTAATAGAGCGGCACAGAGAGAAGCTGCCAAGGCAGTTTACACTGATTTCAGAAAAAGATCATGGTATCTATGATGCGATGAATAAGGGAATTAGGTTGGCTAAAGGTAAGTTAATTGGTATTGTAAACAGTGATGATTGGTATGAAAAAGATACGATAGAAAATGTAGTAGAGGCATATCAGGGAGAAAAATATGAAGTTGTGTATGGTATGCAAAGAACTTATCTGAATGGTAGGGAGAAAGCAATTTTTATTTATCGTCATGATTTTCTGCCGCAACAGATGATCACACATCCCACATGCTTTGTGACAAAGGATGTGTATGAGGCATTTGGCGTTTTTGATTTACAATATAGATCTGCAGCGGATTATGATCTTATGCTACGATTGTATCAGACAAAACAGGTAACTTTTACACCGGTTATGAAAGTGCTTTCGAATTTTCAATTAGGTGGTATGTCCAGCAGTCAGGTAGGAGTGCGGGAGAATCTGAAAGTCAGATATAAATATGGATATCTGTCTAAAAAGCAATTATTACTTGGAACTGTAAAAAGTAAGATATATCAATGGCTACATGAAAGGAAAAAGTAATGTCTTCTAAGAAACTGGCAATTATTTCTTTGAATACGGAAAAGAAAAATTTAAGTAAATACTACAATTCCCAGGCAGAAGGATTGGCGAAGGCATTTGCCAGGTTAGGACATGATGTAGAGGTGTATCACCTCATTCCTGATCTAGATAGGGATAAAGAAGAAATAGAACATGATGGTATCAAAAGTATTTATTTGAAGACAAAACATATAGGAAAACATGCATTGCCTGACTATATCGGATTGAATGAAGATAGAGAGTGCTACATTACGGCATCAGATAACTATATCGCATTGCGAGGATTCTTTAAATGGTGCAGGAAAAATAATATATTATGTCTGCCGTATATTGGAGTTATCAGAAGCAATAATGCTTCAGCCTACAAGAAGAAAATAGTAGATTTATTTTGCGATAATACATGGTTTTATAAGAAGTATCCTACAGTTGTGAAAACACCTGCTTTAGCTGAACAATTGAGAGCATTAGGTGCAGGAGATAATGTAAAAATAATTCCGGTGGGGCTGGATGAAAGTATTTTAAAACAGAATTATGCAAAGTATAACATAAACGATTTAAAAGAAAAATGGGGATATCATTCAGAAAATAAAGTGCTGCTGTTTATTGGGCGAATGACAAATGAAAAACATCCGCTTAAAATGGTAGAAATATTCCAACAGTTATACGCACAGGATAATAATTACAGGTTACTGATGATTGGAAAGGGAGAGCTGCTGGAGCAGGTAAAACAGAGTATTTCACAGAAATCACTTGGGGCTGTCGTATCAATCAGGGAAAAGATAGAAAACAGTAATATTTGGGAAACGTATCGTATAGCATATGCCTATGTGAATTTAAATGAGCATGAGATTTTTGGTATGTCAATTTTGGAAGCTATGTTCTATGAATGTCCGGTAGTTGCCTTGAAAGCACCAGGACCTGATTATATTATGGAACATGGGAAATATGGATTTCTGTGTAAAGATGAGATGGAAATCTGCGACAGACTGGAATCTGTCTGCTTAAACAGCAATATAGAAATATCCAGGAAACGGGTTGGACAGAAATTTATGTGGAAAGAAAGTGCAAAAGTATTTACGGACATAATAAATTTGCTTAATTAAAGGAATTGTAGTAATATCAATGACAGAAAGCCATTACTGAAGTGGGATGGGAGAAGAAAATGAAAGTAAAATGCAATGTTTTAGACAGACAGTTTTATCAATATCAACAGGAATATGAAGCGGCAGCTTTGCGAGTACTCCGTTCAGGCTGGTATGTGTTAGGTAATGAGGTAAAGCAATTTGAAGAAGAATTTGCTGCATATACAGGTAGAAAGTATTGCGTTGGATTAAATTCCGGGCTTGATGCACTTATTATGTCTGTTAGAACACTTGGAATTAGCCAGGGCGATGAAGTCATTGTACAGGCAAATACCTATATTGCAACAGTACTTGGTATTACAGAAAATGGTGTAACCCCTGTCTTTGTAGAACCGGATGAATATTATAATATAGATGCTGATAAGATAGAAGCAGCAATTACAGATAAGACTAAGGCAATCATGGTAGTACATTTATATGGTCAGGCAAGCAACATGGATAAAATTGTAGAGATTTCTAAAAAATACAATTTGCCTGTTATTGAAGACTGTGCTCAGTCCCATGGAGCATGCTTTAATGGAAAAATGACAGGTTCTTTTGGTATTTCGGGTTGCTTTAGTTTCTATCCAACCAAAAATTTGGGAGCTTTTGGAGACGCTGGAGCTATTGTTACAGATGATAAGGAATTTGCAGATAAAATTCGCATGATGCGAAATTACGGTAGCAAAATTAAATATTACAATGAAATAGAAGGTGTCAATTCCAGATTGGATGAGATGCAGGCAGCATTGCTACGTGTGAAATTGACACATATAGATGAGCTGAATCAGGAAAGAGTGGTTCTCGCTGACAGATATACAAAGGGTATCAAAAATGAATGTATTATCAAACCAGAAATCAGAGATGGTGTCAGCAGCATATTCCACCAGTATGTAATCCGTTGTAATGACAGGGACAAACTGCAGAAGTATTTGGAAGAACAGGGTATCCAGACACAGATTCATTATCCTGTACCACCACATCTGGCAGAATGTTATAAGCAATTGGGGCATAAGAGGGGAGACTATCCTATTACAGAGCTATATGCGAATGAAGTACTGAGTCTGCCTATTTATACCGGTATGACTTGGGAAGAACAGGATTATGTGATAGATAAACTAAATCAATTTTAATGATGGATAAAAAACTATCCTGAATAATATGATTTTGACAAAACAGGTATTTCAGAGATAATGGATTTTGAAAAATATAAGTTAAGGAATATGTGATGATTACAAGAGAAGAATCATGTGTATTAAAAGCAATATCAATAATAGCTATTATTTTATGTCATTTTTGGGGATGGATATATCAACCTGTTAAATTTATTTCTTTAATAGCAGGAAGTTTTGCCAGACAGGAGTAGCAATGTTTCTGCTTCTATCCGGCTACGGAATTATGAGTTCTTATAAAACCAAGGGAATGATGAATTATTGGAAAAGAAGAATATATAAATTATATGTTCCTTTTTTCTTTATTTCCATACCACAGTTACTTTTGAAAGTCTGGGAATATAGAAATAATATTGGCGATATGTATATTGCTTCTACATTTTTATCTGCATTAGGGGTGTACCCTGATAACACATTGGATGGGACACTATGGTTTATGGCATTTATTCTTATGCAGTATTTGATTTTCTGGATTGCTTTTCGCTTTTTTAACAAGAAACGAGTGCAGTGGATTGCCTTCTTAAGTGCAACATTTCTAGGGTATATTATTTTTAAGAAATATTTTACATGGGTCAGTACGAATGATATTTATGGCTTTTCATTTTGTATAGGTGTTATACTTTCAGAATCCAATTTGATGAATGTATTAAGCCGAAAAAAAGAATATTTTATAATTATCTGTAGTAGCATTTTGTTCTATATATTGACTATACAATGGTATGATGTTGCGCTAATAAGAATGTTTAATGGAGCAATATTGATTCTGATAGAGATAATATTTGTGCACATATTATTAGCATGTTTTTTATTAAAATTGAAAATATGCACATGGTTTGGAAAGATATCATATGAGTTATATTTGACGGAGGGAATTTTCTTTAAAAATAAAATATTGTACGAATTAGCCGGATATAATTATTGGGGACTATTATTACATTTTTTTGTTATTATTGTTTTGTCAATAGTACTTCAGATAATAGAGAAATTTGTTGGAAATACATTAATCAGTAAAAAGAGTGAATATAAATAATATTTAATTGAGTATAGATAGCTTACCGATTGGAAAGGGAAGAATAAGATGATAGAAGAATGTAAATTAATAGAATTTCCACAAAAGGGTGATGAAAGAGGACACCTTGTCATTGTAGAAGGAAATCAGGATATTCCATTTGATATTAAGAGAGTATTTTATATTTATGGATCTGATAAAGATGTAGTACGTGGGAAACATGCTAATTATGATACAGAATTTGTCCTTATCAATGTAGCAGGCACTTCAAAGGTAAGAGTGACTGATGGCAGGAATGAAAAAATTTTTAATTTAGACAGGCCTCATATTGGAATTTATTTACCTAAACTTGTATGGAAAGATATGTATGACTTCTCAGAGGATTCAGTGTTATTATGCCTTGCCAGTGAACATTATAATCCTGAGGAGTATATCAGAGACTATGAGGAATATTTACAGGTTATGAAAGGTTTAAAATAGGAAAAATCATGCTGCGTAAATTAGAAGAAAAAGATGCTCCTTTTATGTTGGAATGGATGCATGACAAAGAGATCACCGCGGGGTTTCAACGTCCTTTTTCACAGGCAACACTGGAAACAGTTCTGTCATTTATCCAAAACAGTTTTGATGAGGAAAATCAGAATTTTGCTTTTGTAAATGATAGGGATGAATATCTTGGAACTATCAGTTTAAAACATATTTCACATGTGAATGATAAAGCTGAATATGCAGTAGTTGCAAGAAAGTGCGCACAGGGAACAGGTGCTGCAAAGAAAGCAACGGAAGAGCTGCTGGAGAATGCATTTACAAAGCTTGGGCTTCACAAGGTATATTTGAGTGTACTGGAAGAGAATATAAGAGCACAGAAATTTTATGAAAAATGTGGTTTTGTAAGAGAAGGTTTGGAAGTAGATGCGGTAAAAATAAATGGAGTGTATCATAATCATATATGGTATGGTATTATAAATCAGAAATAGATGAGGAATAATAAATGATATCAATTATCGTATTTTCAAAAGGACGTCCTATGCAGCTCCATGCATATCTGGAGAGTCTGTTAAAATTCTCAGATGCGCAGGAAGATCAGATTACGATTTTATATTGTGAGACAGAAGGCATCCGATATGATAAAGTAATGAAGGCTTTCCCTAAGATTCATTGGACTATAGAGAAGAAGTTTGAAAATAATTTAAAAGAAGCAGTATCAGACGCAGGCGAATATATTATGTTTGGCTGCGATGATGTTGTTTTTACCCATACATTCAGCTTACAGAAAGCACAGACCTATGTACAGCAGCATGAGCAGGTATTTGGCTTTAGTATGAGACTTGGAGCCAATATTACACCGCAGCCGGTAAATCTTTCGACAGATGATGAAATTTTTGAATGGGAGTGGAAATGTACAGAGCAGCATTATAATTATCCGTGGGAATTGGATTGTACACTTTATAGAAAATCTGATGTTTTAAAGTTGATTAAAGAAGAAGAGAATCCAATCAAAAATCCAAATTTCTTTGAAGCAATGGTGACACCGGAGCAACGTGAAAAACGTATTCCAAGAACACATATGGCATGTAATAAAGAACAGGGATGTGCGATTGTAATTACCGTGAACCGTGTACAGGATACCCATCAGAATGGCTTTGATGACAGTATGCTCACAGATATTTATTCCCTTGACAAGCAATATAATGATGAAGACAATACATTGGATATAGAAAAGATAGCACAGATGGACAATCATGTTGTACATGTAGGTGCTGAATATTTTATTCTTCGAAAAAGTGCAAAAGGTTACTCGAAGAAACGTGTCTATAGACGAAAAATAAAAGAGTTCGGTGCAAAGCTGGTGAAATTTCCCAAGCGTGTATACAGACATTTTGAGAGCAAGAAATATCTGACAGGTGGATATGAACAGAAATTATCTATTTTAAATACGGATGAAACATTGGAACTGCTGGAAAAAGAGCATTTTAGTTTTTTACGCTATGGAGATGGAGAAATTGCTATTATGCAGGGAAAATCCATTCCATTTCAGGAATATAACGCTGATTTGGCACAAAGATTAAGAGAAATGCTTGTGACCAAAGATAGTAGAATAAAAATCGGCATTCCATATTATTATATGCATCCGCTAAACTCTTTAAATGACTTTACAAAGAAATTTGCAAGGGCATTGCCGGCACAGAGAAGATTTTTATGTAAAAACTGTAGTAAAGATATCACTTATATTGATACAGCATTAACGCAGGTATATCAGACTTATCAGGAGTATGATTTTGACAATTACTATAAAAGAATGCAGAATTTATTAAGGGATAAAGATGTGACAGTTGTGTGCGGTGAGGGAGTACTGGATCGATTGGAACATAAGGCATTGGCAGTGTGTCATTCTGTTGAATATATCTATGCGCCAAGTATGAATGCATATACACAATATGATACTATTTTACGGCAGATAAAAGATACAGATAGAAATCGTCTGGTATGTGTTGTATTAGGACCAACTGCCAAGGTACTAGTATATGATCTGGCAAAAGCAGGATATCAAGCATGGGATATGGGGCATTATTTCAAGGATTATGATGCATATCTCCGCAAAAGACCAAGGACAGGGGAAGAGATTGCAAAGTTTTATCAACCGGATTAAGAGAGCTATTTTGGAGAAGCAAAATGAAGAGATTAAGAGTTATAGATTTGATGTCTGATATCGGCGGCAGGTCTCTTGGATTTGAGAGAGCTGGTTGCGATGTTGTATTGGCAGTTGACTTCGATTTGAACTGTAAAGAAGTATATGAAAATATTGTACCATATCCTAATTTCCTTCTGTCAGATGTCACAGATCTAAAAGTGGAAGATTTTCCAAGTGCTGACGTATTAGCATCAAGAATAGTACCATCAGCGATAGACGGTGTGAGATCTGCATATTTTGAGACAGGTACAAGACAACACCTGGATATCATCTATAAGCTGAGACCTTCTTTTATTATTACAGAGGCTTTTTTGTTTTTTTTGCGATACAGGAAAGCAGAGTTTCAAAAATTATTAAATCAATATGACGATTTAGGATATGATGTTAACTGGCAGATAATTGATGAAAAGGATTATTCACCCTGTCCGATAGTAGGAAAACGCATCTATATCATAGGAATTCGAAAGGATATAGGTACTGAAAAATTTCACTTTCCAAAACCGGATGAAGATTTAAAAAAATATTTAGAAGCAATACCTGTTTACGATAACATAGCGCCTTTTTATAGGAGAAATTTTAATCATTTCATCACAGAGGAAGCATTTCAAGGCAGGAAATATTGTGTAAGGCATGGAAAAAGGTTGATTCCATCAGATGAAGTACAGATTACTTTTGCAGGTGAAATATATACGATAGATGGAGAAGGAGTCAGGCGATTAACGCATAATGAACTGGCAGCTATGAAAGGCTTGACCGGATATGATTTCAATCAATGCAAAAATAAGAGCAGTATGTATAAGAGAATTGCAGGAACTTCTAATGTATATGTAATAGAAGCGTTAGCAAGAGCACTGCAGGATTATTGTACAGCAATAGATTATCAATTTAATGAAAACCAATATATTTTAGACCAAATAAGTAAATTTGAAGAAAGTGATTCAGGTATTGAATCAGAAAAAGACAGTGATTGGTTTGAAGATGAAGCTATTGATATAAATTTCGAAGAAGATTTTTATCGGGCAGAGGATATTAGAATTGATTCCAAGATGATATCTGTATATCAAGTATATAATTGGATTAATCAGGGAACTCTGAAATTGCATCCGGATTACCAAAGAAATTTTATATGGGATGTTAGAAAACAATCTTTATTAATAGAATCATTAATGCTGCGAATACCTATTCCTGCATTTTATTTAGATGAAGATATGGAAGGTAGTCGTACGGTCGTTGATGGAATGCAGCGTCTGACCACAATTTATCGATTTATGAAGGGGGATTTTAGACTCCGGGGACTTCGGTATTTAAGAAAGTTTGAAGGGTATTATTTTAGTAATTTAGATAAGAAATATCAATTAAGGATAGAAGATACACAACTTGCGGTAAATATATTAGATGCACGTTGTCCGGATATTATAAAAATAGAGATTTTCAGGCGGGTGAATACAGAAGGAATGCCATTAAATATGCAGGAAGTCCGCAATATTATGGCATTGCCCAAAACAAGAAAACTATTGATAAATATGTCACAATGCAATGAATTTATACGTGCAACGCATGGTAAAATCAAAGATATACGTATGGAGGCACAGGAACTTTGCCTGAGATTTATTGCTTATTATAGAATATATGATTGTCAGAGAAGAAAATTTTCTTATTTTGATGAGGTGACTCATTTACTGGACCAGGAGATTATAGAACTTAACAGACAGAATAATCATGAGGATATTTTTATATTGTTTAAAAGCTGTATGCAGAAGTGTTATGCCTTGCTCGGTGAGAACGCTTTTATGAAGAAAGACAGAAAGATAATAAACAGAGCACTTTTTACGAGTTTTAGTGTAATCATTGCCAATATGCCTTATGATGAAAATTGGTATTATGAGAGAAGAATGGAGATTAAGCCATTACTACTAAGGAAGATGGAAGACCCGGAGTACTATAGATCAATATCTTCTTCAACCAGTTCACGACAGAATATGAATGTGCAGTTTAACACAGTGATTAATCTATTGGAGGAAATACAGTGATTAATAAATTAAAACTAAACAATTTTAAGTGTTTTCAGTGTCAGGAAGTGAGCTTTCGGGATCTGACAATTTTGACGGGGATTAATGCAGCAGGAAAATCCAGTATAGTGCAAGCTTTATTATTATATGAAAGAGCGACGGAGACAGATGAGAAAGAAGTATTAGATGCGAGTGAAATTCTTGGAATAGATATAGGAAGCCCTAAAAATCTGGTTTCTCAGAATTATGCAGGGGAATCAATTTCAGATTTTGACATTACCGTTAATGGTGATAAGTTAGGCTTTTATATTGGTAAAGATAGTGGACTTGATTTATATGCAAAAGGATGCGGAACCAAAGACATTGGGAATATTGCCTATCTGAATGCAGAAAGAATAGGTCCTAGAATGTCCTATCGCGCTGGTGGAAGTGAAAGAATCAGACAGGATGGAAGTAACGCTATTTATTTGATGGAACGTGCTGATAATTTAGACATGAGAATACCGGAAGAACTGATTTTGGATAAGACATACCCCAAATTTTCCAATCAGGTAGAATGTTGGATGAGTCTGATTATGGGAAATGTTGTATTAAAGACTAGTGTGGACGCACTAAAGGCGCAGGCAGAACTGAGGATTTCTAATGAGTATACAGATGATGCCGTTATTCCGACACTTACCGGGTTTGGTATCAGTTATGAATTATCAGTTGTAATAACAGGATTATGGGCTGCAACTCAGGAAAACAGTCTGTTAATTGTGGAAAATCCTGAAGCACATTTACATCCATCTGCGCAGAGCAGAATTGGACAGTTTTTGGCTGCAGTGTCAGCTACAGGTACACAGGTAATTGTAGAAACGCATAGCGAACATGTGATAGATGGAGCGAGGATTCAGTTATATGCAATGAATCAAAGTGGTAAATTTCTTACCAATTTTCTATTTAACAGAGAAAAGGAATGCATGATTAAAGAATTAATAATAGAACAGGATGGAGAACTTAGTGACTGGCCGGAGGGATTTTTTGACCAGAAGCAACAGGATCTAAGGACAATGTTTATGCTTAGGAGAAAGAATGGAAATAACTAACAGATTGGTAGAAGAGAGTTTATCCTGGCAATATAGTGGAAGTCCAATTTCAGTGAGACAGGATGATTTAGAGGAACTCACGAAGGTAGCATTATATTGTTATCAAATTAATGAGAAAATTCAATTTATGGAAACGTTATGGAATACTGAAATTGAAGAAGAATGTACATTGATTGACATTGTGTATGGCTGCAAAAATGCAATGAGTAAAGATGTGTCGGACATGCTTCGTGAGCTGATAACCAAAAGATGTCAGCAGATGGATAAGGACGTTAATACCATTCTGTGTTCTTGTGGAAAATATACTGATGCAGTAGATAACATGTCGGAATACCTTAGCAAAAGGCAGAATTATCTGAAGCTATGTGCAAATCACAAGGAATTTGGAGAATTTATGGAATCCTGTTTTCCTAATTGCAGATTTGCAGAGGGGTATAGAGAAGAATTAAAATATATTGAAGATTTTGAGATGAGCAGGGAAGAAATTGTAAAGTGTCTTGCACTTCTGGATAGCAGAGCATTGGAATTATATAAAAAGCATAGGCACAATTTGATTGAAGCAGCCAGAATTTTGCAGGCCGACATGGAAAGGACTTGTGCTTTGACTGATTCTAAACATAGAAAGAGCCTACAATTTACATTTTCTTATGAAGAAGAGAATAATGAGAAACAAAAAATAATTGAATGTCAGCCACATTTTAAGTTAGTAAGAGATGACTCTAACCTAAGAGTATATTTTTACTGGCAGGATACGAAAATATCTAATGGAGAAAAAGTATTGATAGGAAGAGTAGGAAGACATCCATATTAGAAAGAGGATACTATGTTAAAGAAAATTAACTACGTTTTAGATAGAAGACAGAAGATTAATCTGCTGATTTTATTACTTATCATATTTGTAGGTGCATTTGTAGAATTATTAGGTGTTTCATCAATACTTCCACTTGTGAATGTAGCTACTTCTCCTGAAACAATAGAACAGACCTGGTATTTATCTTGGTTAAAACAAATACTAGGACTTCAGGATGCAGGGCAGATGCTGGTTGTACTATCTGTTATTCTAATTATAATATATATTTTTAAAAATATATATGTAACAATGATGTATAACATGCAGTATAGTTTCATATTTGGTAATCAGAAGAAACTTGCTGTAAAACTGATGGATTGTTATATGCATCAGGATTATTTATTCCATGTGTCAAAGAATGTAGCGGAGCTACAACGAAATGTAACAAGTGATGTAAATGGTTTTTTTACTGTTGTCTTAAATTTTTTGCAGTTTTTAGCTGAAATAAGCGTATGTATTGTTATTGTGTTGTACTTACTTATGCAGGATTTTGTCACGACAATGGCTGTAGCTATTTTATTATTTGTTTTTGTTGGACTTTTTGCTGGCTTATTCAAAAAAATATTGGGTGAAAAGGGAAGAAAGAACAGAGAAGTCAATGTACAGGTAACAAAATGGATATTACAATCTTTTTCTGGAATAAAAGAGATTAAAGTAATAAATGCTGAAGATTTTTTTATCTATAACTACAATAAATACTATAGCCAATTTGCAACATTACAGAGACAGCAGTCTATGTTAACTTTTGTGCCAAGACCGGTTATGGAAACTGTATGTATATGTGGATTATTGATTGCTGTAATATTAAAGCTTACAATTGACAGCAGTGATATAGCTTCATTTATTCCTACACTTTCAGTTTTTGCAATTGCTGCTTTTAGAATGCTTCCATCTTTTAATAGAATTACAGGCTATCTGGGAGGAATTATGTTCAGTAAACCTTCTATAGATGCTATTTATCAGGATTTAAAAGAAGTAGAGCAACTACAGAGGCATAGAGAGAGTATTGAAAAAAATGAAGAGAACATGCCTTTGACAAAACTAATTCAGATGAATCAGGTATCATTTAAGTATCCCGAGTCAGATAAATGGATTTTGAAAAATGCGGATATAGAAATTAAGAAGAATAGTTCCGTTGCATTTGTCGGTGCATCGGGAGCCGGTAAGACAACAGCAGCTGATCTTATTCTTGGCCTTCTTGAGCCGACAGAAGGTCGGATTTTGGTAGATGGCACAGATATTCGCACTAACATGGCAGCATGGCATGAAAAAATAGGATACATTCCACAAACGATTTATTTAATGGATGATACAATCAGAGCTAATATTGCCTTTGGCATTGATGAAGCTGATATTAATGAAGCAGGGATCTATAATGCAATTAAGGAAGCTCAATTGGATGAATTTATTGCCCAATTACCGGATGGGATAGAGACGGAAATTGGAGATAGAGGAGTAAAATTGTCAGGTGGACAAAGACAAAGAATAGGAATAGCAAGGGCGTTATATCGCAACCCTGAGGTATTGGTTTTGGATGAAGCTACATCTGCTTTGGATAATGATACAGAAAAAGAAGTCATGGAAGCAATAGATAGTCTACATGGAACAAGAACATTGATTGTAATAGCACATAGACTGAGTACCATTCAGAACTGTGATGAGATTTATGAAGTAGGGAATGGAAAGTTCCAACTTAAGACGAAACAAGAAGTATTGGAAACAAATAATCTTTATCAGAATAATAAATTGGAGAATAGGTAATGAAAAAGATAAGCATCATGATTCCCTGCTATAATGAAGTAGAGAATGTGGAACCGATCAGTGAAGCAGTTGTACAGGTGATGAACGAAAAGCTTCCTCAGTATGATTATGAGATTTTATTTATAGATAATGCATCTACAGATGGAACCAGAGATATAATTGAAAAAATATGCGAGAAAAACAAGAAAATCAAGGCGATTTTTAATGTAACAAACTTCGGACAGTTTAATTCTCCGTTTTATGGAATGTGCCAGACAACAGGGGATTGTACGATACCTTTATGTTGTGACTTTCAGGATCCGGTGGAATTAATACCGGTATTTGTGGAGAAATGGGAACAAGGACATAAAATTGTAAGTGGAATCAAAAGTTCCAGCAAGGAAAATGGACTTGTATATTTTCTTAGAACTATGTATTATAAAATTATTAAAGGGATGTCTACTGTAAAAATGATAGAGCATTTTACAGGATTCGGTTTATATGATAAGACATTTATTGCACTGCTTAGAAAGCTGGATGATCCCATTCCATTTATTCGAGGAATTGTCGCAGAATATGGTGCCGGCTTCAATATGATAGAGGTAGAGTATGAACAGCCGCAACGAAGAGCAGGTAAGACGCACAATAACTTTTATACCTTATATGATGCAGCAATGCTGAGCTTTACCTCATATACGAAGGTAGGATTGAGACTGGCGACTTTTGTAGGTGGCGCATGTGCAGGTATCAGTATGATTATCGGCATTGTATATCTGATATTGAAGCTTCTGTACTGGGATAAGTACCCGATGGGAATCGCACCATTATCTATCGGTGTATTCTTGTTGGGAGGAATTCAACTGCTATTCATTGGCTTTATCGGGGAATATATTCTGAATATCAATACCAGAGTGATACATAGACCTATCGTAGTTGAAGAGAAGAGAATTAATTTTGAGGAAGAACACTGATGAAAAAAGTAATTACATATGGTTCCTTTGATCTTTTTCATGAGGGACATTACAGGCTTCTGCAAAGGGCAAAAGCGTTAGGAGATTATCTAATTGTAGGAATTACAACAGAACATTATGATGAGGAACGTGGTAAGCTCAATGTAGTCGACTCACTCATGGATCGAATCGAGAACGTGAAGAAGACAGGGTTCGCAGATCAGATCATTATAGAAGATCACGTGGGGCAGAAGGTAGAGGATATCTTGAAATACGGTGTTGACATTTTCACAGTTGGTTCGGATTGGACAGGCAAATTTGATTACCTGAAGGAATTCTGTGAGGTTGTATATCTGGAAAGAACCAAAGGTGTCTCGAGTACAATGCTTCGCTCCCACAATTGTTCCATTCTTCGATTGGGAATCATTGGATGTGGCAGGATAGCCAGACGATTCTTACCGGAGGTGAATCGTGTCAGTGGAATTACTACAGCGGCAGTCTATAACCCGCATATAGAAAGTGCGCGTAAGTTTGCACAGGAGAATGATCTGGAATTCTATACAGATAGTCTAGAGGAATTCTACGCAGAAACAGATGCTGTATATATAGCAGCACCACATCAATATCATTATGAGTATATCAAGGATGCATTGCTGCATCATAAGCATGTATTGTGTGAGAAACCTATGGTACTTCAGAAGGTACAGGCGGAAGAAGTCTTTGCACTTGCCAGAGAACAGGGCGTTGTTCTGATGGAGGCAATTAAGACTGCATATTGTCCTGGCTTCGTACAGATGATGGGATTGGCAAGAAGTGGTATTATCGGAACGATATGTGACGTAGAAGCCTGCTTTACCAGATTGACCAGTCCGGAAGTCAGGGAGCTGAAGGATGAGGAGTATGGTGGTTCTTTGACGGAATTGGGAACTTACACGTTATTGCCGATTATTAAACTCATGGGAACAGATTATAAAGAAATCAGATTTGACTCAATCAAGGCAGATAATGGACTGGATTTATATACCAAGACGAATCTGATATATGATAAAGGCTTTGCGACCATGAAGAATGGCTTGGGAGTGAAGTCGGAAGGGCAGCTGATTATAGCCGGAACGAAGGGCTATATTCTGGCAGAGTCTCCGTGGTGGCTTACAAGGACTTTTGAGATCCGTTATGAAGATCCTAATAAGAGAGACAGATATAATGTGAATTTCCTGGGAAATGGTCTGCGCTATGAGATCAGTGATTTTGTATATATGATCAATGGATACGAGGGCAGAACCTTTAAGATGACAGCAGAGGAATCTATTGCTATGGCAGATATCATGGAGCAGTTTCTGGCAAAACGCAGGCAGGAGAGGTCATAGAGAATGAACATGCAGATTGGAAAGTCTATTGATATAGAGAAGGGAACAATTGTGAATGGAGAAGACACTGTGATGAGCAGTGTCTTGTTCTATTATGTGGATGAGAATACGCACCTTCATCTAAAAGACACAGCATATGAGTATTTATATGCTTTCTATACTATGCGCTGGCAGGAAGACTACATATATTCTTATGCATATCAGCAGGAACAGAACTGGGCAGATTACAGCAGAGGATTATCTGAAGCAGAAGGATATACACAGAAGGATGCCAGCTTCACACAGAAAGGATATATTCGAATCAGCATCCGCCGGAAAGATGGAAAAGGTCTGAAGGATGAGGATGCTGAGAGTGTGTATCAGATTGTTGAAGTAGAGCATACAGGAGTCTATGAACAGAATTTTACAGCACTTCAGGATGTAAATAGAGAAATTATACAGACGGTAGATACAATCAGGCATTATCAGAATGAGAACACGCTTACCTTTACTCTGCTGACGGACAGCCATATGACTGTGAACGGAACATGGCAGGATACAGCAACTACTGTAAAAGCCGTAGATGATGAGATTCGTCCGGAAGGAATTATTCATTTGGGTGATCTGGAAGATGGGACTTTAGAAAAGGTATATTGCAGATACTATAAAGATGTTGTGCTAAATGATCTAAGGGCTATTCAACCTAAAGTGTACCTGACAGTAGGAAATCATGACACAAATTATTTTCGGAATAATCCGGATATATTAAGTGAAGAGGAAATCTACGATTATTATATAAAAGATATTTCAGCAGCCGGTAAGACAGAGAAGCAGCTGTGGTACTATGAGGACTATAAGAAACAGAAGCTTCGCATGTATTTTCTTCATTCTTATGACCATAAGGAGCCTCTAAGATACGGATACTCCGTACAGGAAATAAGCTGGCTGATGGAGAATCTGGATACGCTGCCGGATGATTATCATGTCATTATATTCAGCCATGAAGCACCAATAGCCAGACTGGATTACTGGGTATCAGAAGTACGTAATGGAGAAATGCTGCTCACAGGGCTGGAGAAATGGCACAATGCACATGGAAGACGTATCATGGCATTTGTCCATGGACACACACATGCAGACTATATTTATCAGGAGAGAGCGTTTCCCATCATATCGGTAGGCTGTTCCAAATGTGAATACTTCATAGACAAAAAGCCGGAAGGTGCAGCAACCTATCGAAGAATTCGTCATACTGTAACACAGGAGCTATGGGATACTCTGATTATAGATACGAAGGAGAAGACTCTTAGATTTATCCGGTTTGGAGCAGGTGTAGACAGAGAGCTTGAAGATGGAAAATTAACCAGAATGCAGAATAATCTAACAGAAGGGAAGCAAAGGACTCAGGTATGGGCACACAGAGGAGCTTCAGGCTATGCACCTGAGAATACGCTGGAAGCTTTCCAGATGGCTATAGAGCTGGGAGCAGATGGGGTCGAACTGGATGTACAGTTTACGAAGGACAGGCAGCTTGTAGTCATTCATGATGAGACCATAGACCGTGTCAGTGATGGACATGGCAAAGTTGTTGATTATACGTTAGAGGAACTTAGACAATATAATTTTAACAGGACTCACCCGCAGTATGAACGGTGTACGATACCTACGCTGGAGGAGGTTCTTACGCTTATGAAACCGACGGGTATGACCGTGAATATCGAATTGAAGACAGGTATTAACTTCTATGATGGTATCGAAGACAGTGTACTGAGAATGGTAGACCGGTTAGAGATGCAGGAGCAGATTATATATTCAAGCTTCAACCATTATTCTATCCTGAAGATAAAGGAGTTCTGTCCTAAGGCGCATACAGGCTTTCTGTATGCAGATGGAACTCTTCATATGGCAGAGTATGCTTCGCAGTATATGGCAGAGGCACTGCACCCGCCCTTTTGGAATATGCAGTATGTGGATTTGATGCCGGATTGCAGACAGAAGGGCATCAGACTGCACGTATGGACAGTGAATAACAGACAGGATATGGAGCAAATGGTACAGGCGGGAGTGGATGCGATCATTACAAATTATCCTGACGTAGCATATGAGGTTGCATACGGAGAGAAGGCTCCAGAGTCAGAACTAAAGCTGAGGGTAGAGAAATGTATACAGGAGGAACGAGAGAAAGAGGCTGCCTGTATAAGAGCGCGGGAAGAGGCACAGACTACTGAGGCGCAGGCAGTAAAGTCCACAGGTGGTAATCCCAATAAGCTGCTGCATGCTATGGGAGTCGGATATAGTAAGCTTAGAAAGTTATTTGTAGAAATAGATACCATGGTGCAGAAGGCTGCTGGAAAAACTGGTTAGAATGCCAAAAAAAAGGGCGCTAGGGACCAATGTCATTAAGTTAAGAATTTTGACATAATTATAAAACACATC